>JACCDT011147970.1_pt1 | contig 33923 bp, 34 predicted proteins | sample 7446291 | NCBI WGS metagenome assembly JACCDT01 (sample SAMN15323446, study PRJNA562643) | freshwater metagenome | isolation source: river surface water | place: USA:Blue River Watershed | collected 2017-08-17
CGGAAGGATTTGGTGTGGATGGGCTTGTCCGCAAACCTTATTTATGGAAATGGTTTTCCGAAAGATTGAATACCTTATTGAAGGTGATGCGCATCAGCAGCGGCTGTTGAACGCAAGTTCATGGACTGGAGAAAAAATCGTAAAAAAAGGGTTTAAGTTTCTTGTTTTTGCTCTTTTTTCCTTGGGAATTGGACACCTATTGATGGCGTACTTGATTGGATTGGAACAAGTTACCTCTATAGTTACCCATCCTCCAAGCGAAAATTTAGCTGGTTTTGTCGGCTTGATGGTCTTCTCCTCCATTTTCCTTTTCGTTTTTTCCTGGTTTCGGGAGCAATCCTGTATTGTGGTTTGTCCTTATGGTCGCTTACAAGGTGTCCTCCTGGACAACAACAGTATTCATGTAATGTATGATTATGTTCGGGGTGAGCCTCGCGGCCCGATTCGCCACCAGATCCCTTCAACAGGAACTCATGGAGATTGTGTGGATTGTAACCTTTGTGTTCAAGTATGTCCTACTGGAATTGATATTCGCAATGGGGTTCAGATGGAGTGTGTCAATTGTACCTCCTGTATTGACGCTTGTGAAGAAGTAATGGTCAAGATAAATCGACCAACAGGATTGATTCGCTATGCTTCTGAAAATAGCATCAAGCATGGGATTCAAAAATTAATCACAAATCGTGTCCTAGGTTATAGTCTGGTGTTGGCAGTATTGCTAATTACCTTTAGTTCACTTTTAATGACGCGACCAGATTATGAAGGTACCATTACCCGTTTTCCAGGACTAACCTACCAAGCCAGACCTGATGGGACCATATCGAATTTATATTCCATAACCTTAATCAACAAAACTTTTACTTCACAACCCATTCAAATTAGTGTTGAAGCAGAAAAAATGAAGATTGAAATCGTTGGAGACTCTAACTGGATCCTTCCTCCACAGTCGAAATTTGAAGGACGATTTTTTTTAGCAAAGGATCAGACAACGGTTAGAATTCCACAGGAGAAAGTCCGAATTAATTTATCTGCTCAGGGAAGTGTATTTGAATCTGTACAAACAAACTTTATGGCACCAGTAGCGACAAAAAAAACTGAATAAATTATGGATTGGGGAAAAGGAATTTTAGTGACCATTATCGCTTTTGTAAGTTTTATTCTTGTCCTAGTTACCATATCTATTCGCCAAGATGATATTCATTTGGTTACGGAAAATTATTACGAAGAAGAGATAAAGTATCAGGAGCATATCCAACGTGAAAAAGCGACTTCCTCATTAGGAAGAGATGTTTTGGTATTGGATAGTCAGTCGAAGGTTATTCATTTGGATTTACCCATTGGTGCGGAAGGTTCCCTACATTTTTTTCGTCCTTCAGACGCACAATTGGATCGAAAGATTCCAATTAAAATCACCGAACTTGGAGGAAGTGAAATTCCTATAGACACCCTACTTCCAGGCTATTGGAGGGTTCAGCTTACCTGGACAGAGAATGGAGTGGATTATTACCAAGAAAAGAAAATCGCCTTATGATTCTTTGGACCGCAATTTTGCTTGGATTTTTTAGTTCATTTCATTGCATAGGAATGTGTGGCCCTATTGCTTTAGCTTTGGGAGGTACGAAAAATAAAACGTATCTCAGTAATAAAATTCTTTACCATATTGGAAGAAGCTTAACTTATGCCTTATTGGGAGCGATTGTTGGAAGTTTAGGGTTTTCACTTTCCTTAGCCGGAATTCAACAAGTCGTGACTATTGGGGCAGGTCTTCTTGTGGTAGGGTTTTCCATAAGCTATAAAACTGCGGATCGTTTGGGGACTCTTCCCATCCTTTCCGGATTGGTCAGCTTTTTGAAATCAAATCTTGTCCAACAATTACGTAGTGGTAGCCGCCTCGCTTATTTTTCTACAGGTCTAATTAATGGGTTACTCCCTTGCGGACTAGTTTACTTAGCTTTGATGGTCGCAATTGGTTTGGAAAACCCCCTGATGGGCGCATCTTACCTATTCTTTTTTGGACTGGGAACAATTCCCATGCTATTGGCCTTAATGCTCTCTCCAGATTTCTTACCCATCACAAAAAGGCAATGGATCCAAAAAGCAATTCCTTATCTAGGGATACTTATTGGTTTACTAATGGTGTTTCGTGGATTGGGCTTAGGAATTCCTGGAATTAGTCCCAATTTGCCTTTCTCCAATTCTTCTTCTACAGCGGAACTAACAGTTTGCCATTAAGTTAGGTATTCAGTTTGGAAACAACCTCTTTCTAAACTAAGGGGCTACGTCCTACCTTCCTATCCTCAGTAGGGAAGAGACTGCACCCCATCAAATCTTGATGCTCACAATTGCTTTTGCATCGACTATTTCCGATCTTTTAAAATCGTTTGTGCTAGTTTCAATACAATGAAAAAGATCGGTTTCTTCAGTGCACTGATTCTGCCTGCTCTACTCTTTCTGGGAATGCAGTGGGGAGGTCCCTTCCAATGGATGATTCATTGCTTTGTTTTTTTGCTTGTTCCTTTGATGGATTATGTGATTCAAAAGGACACTTCTAATGTTCCAGCTGCCGAAGTGAGTGAAGCCACGAAGGCGCAATTTTATAAGCTGATTACATTTGTATGGGTATATGTCCAATTAGCGGTGCTTATCTGGGGCTTCTATTGGGTGAGCACTCAAGAATTGTCTTGGTTTTCTTGGTTAGCCTTCACCTCTGGCATGGCTTTAGTCACAGGTGGGATTGGTATTACCGTGGCACATGAATTGGGTCATCGGAGTGAAAAAATTGAACAGGCCTATTCCAAAATCCTTTTGATGACGGTCTGCTACATGCACTTTTTTATTGAGCATAATCGAGGACATCATGTACGCGTAGCCACACCTGAAGATCCTGCCACCAGCCGAAAAGGGGAGACGTTCTATGCCTTTTGGTGGCGGTCGGTAACCCAAGGATACCTCAGTGCTTGGCATCTGGAAAAGGAAAGACTCCTAAAGAAAGGGGTAGGATTCTGGTCTTTCTCCAATCAAATGGTTTGGTTTCAAATCTTGCCGTTGGTTTTCATTGGCTTCTTTTTTGGTTTGTTCTCCTACATCGAAGGAAGATTCGTTTGGGAAGTTCCTGTTTTCTTTTTTATTCAAAGTATCCTTGGATTTTCTCTATTGGAGTTAGTCAACTACTTGGAGCATTATGGAATGGAACGCAAGCGTCTTCCTTCAGGACTTTATGAAAAAGTAACACCACTTCATTCTTGGAATGCCTCTCAGTTGGTGAGCAATTTTCTTCTTTTTCAGTTGCAGCGTCATTCTGATCACCATGCAGCTGCCCACAAGCGGTATCAGGTATTGAATCACCACGATTCAAGCCCTCAATTACCAGCTGGCTATTCTGCCATGATTATTTTGGCTTGCGTTCCTCCGCTTTGGTTTGCAGTCATGGACCCACTGTTGACCAAATGGCAAAAAGCGCAAAAATTGGAGTTAGTCGAGTAGAAAGTTGTTGAAGAAACTGCTTTTCAAGGCCATCCAGACCACAAAAAATAGCATTCCCCAAAAGAGATAGATTCGGTAAAAATCTGCAGTTTCCTTATACCGATTTTCTAAGATTTCTGTTTTTTCTAGCCTATCAATTTGTTCAAAAATTCGATTCAAAGCTTTGCCATCAGAAGCTCTAAAGAACTGACCTCCTCCAATGCTTGCAATTTCACGTAAGGTGGTTTCATCCAAATAACTTTCAACCATCTGGGGTCTACCAAAGAAATCAGTTCCATAGGGAACCATCCCATCTTTACCCACTGCTATGGTATAGATTTTTATATCAAATGCCGTAGCCAGCTGCGCTGCAAAAATAGGGTCCACGTTGCCGGCATTGCTCTCTCCATCAGATAACAAGATCATCACTTTGGAAGGAGAATCACTGTCTTTCATTCGATTGGTGCCAGCTGCGATAGCTGATCCAATTGCCGTACCTTTAGCCTCGATCATCGAGAAACTAATTTCTTTAATCAGGCTGGTGAGCAGTTCGTAATCGTTGGTCAAGGGAGAGAGTGAATAGGCTTCACCAGAGAATACTACCATCCCAATTCGATCTCCAAATCGACCATTGATAAAATCGACTGCAGTTTTTTTAGCCGCTTCCAGACGGTTTGGACTGAAATCCTGAAGGTCCATGGATTCAGAAATATCCATTACCAGCAAAATATCAATTCCTTCTGTGTACTGTTCGACCCGTTCATTGTTTCGTTGTGGCCTGGCCAACGCAACCACAACAAAAATTAAAAACAAAAAGAAAAAGCCTGTAGGAATCAACCGAAGGTAAGTCCAAGGATTGGCTTTAGCCACTCGCTTCGGCAAAGAAAGTTCTAGAACAGGTTTCTTGAGGAATTTGATAAACTTTCGAATCAATACCAATACCGGAATCAACCACAGCAAATTCAGTAACAAGGGGTTTTCCCATTCGTAGGATTGGAAGGTCTCAGGCAAAAACCAAGACCAAGAAAAAAACTCAGCGAGTGCTTCTTTCATGGGTGATTTGGTTTAAGGTAGTGAGGTAATTGGCTTTGGCTACTTTTAAGAGATAGGAGGTGGCAGCATTGGTGTCACCTTCAGCTCCTGCATAAATGATCATATCGATGCTTCGCAATGCCTTGAATACTTCTTTGTCGTCTAAGGCAGCAGCGATTTCGCTAGATGTCCATTCTTGAATAGGCTGATCTCGTAAATGCTCCAGATATCCTTTCCAAAGACCAACAGCTTCGTCTGCAAGTGCTTGGTTGGGATTTTGCTGAAGTAAATCGGATAGCTTTTTCCATTTTCGCTCAAATTGCACCCATCGAAGTTTTTCTCTATTCTTTCGAAATAGGCGTTTGATTCGATCTGCAAAAACAAAGAATAAAATGGCTAGGCCTAGAATAATTCCTCCCGTAATGGCACTAAAAACAAACCAGTTGAAGGGTTTATCCAAGGTTTGGTAAACGTTATTCTCTTTGAATTGCAATTGCTCCGGTATGGAATCCAAATTGAGTTTCAATTTAAGTTCCGCTTCCGAAGTATAATGCGTGATGCTATCGTATCGATTGAGTTCATATACTGGGAGTGCCAAATAGGAAGCGGGCTCCAAGGAAAAATTGGAAAGAAAATACACTGCACTATCTTGGGTAACTCCATCTGTGGTGGCAGAAACAAATGTTTTTTTCTCTAGAAAGACAAAAGGGGAGAAGTCAAATGTGGAATCCGGGAAAATAAGTTGAGCGGATTGCGGATAACTTGCTTTGAGTACATAGCCGACCCGCTCACCCAATTGAGCAGAATCTTGAGTGAAATAGCCCTTTACCTGTACTTTTTGTGCAGAAATGGGAAGCGAAACAGCTAGCAGAAAAAGAAAAGCAATGATTCTACCCACGTTTCATCCGTTTATTGCGGTACTTAAATAAATCAATCAAAGGAATTACAATATCCTGCCTGGAATCGATAGCCAAGTAATTGATTTGATTTTTTTTGCAGATTTCCTTCAGATGATCTCGTTCACTGGTGAACGTTTCTGCAATTTTTCTAGAAAAGCTCCCAAAAGCAGTATTGATCCAAGTAGTCCTCCCACGTTCTTTATCGTAAATAGGGACAATACCCAAAGTAGGAAGTGCTGCTTCCCGCGGATCTGTCAATTGGATCGCTACCACATCGTGTCGCTCGGCGAGGGCCCTAAAGGATCGCTCGTAATCCTGATCGATAAAGTCAGAAATCACAATTAGGATACTTCTCTTTTTGATTAGATTCAATGCAAAAGTGAAAAGCCCGTTCAAATTGGTTTTCAAACTCTTGTTTTCGTGTTCAAAAATGCCTCGAACGATCTTGACTCCTTGCTTATTTCCTTTGGTAGGAAGAATCAATTTCTCTTGTTGGTCGGAATAGGAGATCAAGCCCACCTGGCTTCCATCGTAGACGGCAGCTAGGGTGAGTACGCCTGCAATTAATTTTCCTTGGTCTATTTTTTTCTGACCTTGTTGCCCAATGTCCTGGCTTCCTGAAATATCTAGTAAGAAATAGACCGATTGGTCCTTTTCTTCTTTAAAGGTCTTTACAAAGGTACCATGACCCTTGGCAGACACCTTCCACTCGATGGTACGCACATCGTCCCCGTACTGGTAGGGTCTGAGGTCGTCAAACTCTAAGCCAGATCCCTTGAAAAGTGATTGGTATTCTCCTTGAAGGTGGTTGTTGGCCACTTTCCGGATCATAATTTCATATTTTCTAAGTTTGCTAAACAGCTGATCCATGCGCAGGATTTGAATTGGCTAAGTTAAAGTCTTGAAGCGAAAATTAAAATTCGAGAGGCCTTCCTAGTATGGATTTTATCCGTTAAAAAAACCTAATTTTAACCCGTGAACAAACGTTTAATCTTCCTTCTTCTCCTGGTACTAAGTTTTGCCTGTTCCCGCAATTCCTCCCCTTCTGGGGTTCTGGATGAGGATTTGATGGTGTCCATTCTCGTCGAAATCCAACTGGCAGAAGGAAAAGTAAGTTCCTTACCGGTTACCTATGACTCTTCCCAAGTTTTATATACTTTATTAGAAAAAGATATTTTTTTAAAACATGGGGTGAGCGATTCAGTTTTCATAGCAAGTATGGAGTATTACCTAGAGGATGCTGAAAAAATGGACCGCATGTATGCCCGTGTCATCGATTCTTTGGTCGTACTTGAAAGCAACTCCAAGCCAACGAAGTAAAGCGAATGCTGTATCCAGCCAATCTTGAGCAAAAAATCAACTTCATAAAGATTAAGGAGCTGCTTAAAGCAGAATGTACTTCTTCTTTAGGGCAAGGATATGTGGATTCCATGGTCTTTTCCACAGATGCCAATCTCGTTCAGCGACTGTTAGACCAGACCGATGAGTTTCGGCAGCTCTTGATTGCAGGTGAATCTTTTCCAACTTCGCATTTTACCAACCTAAATCCTTACTTGGAAAAGGCAAAACTGGAAGGTGCGTTTTTGGAGCAAGATGAATTTCAAGAGGTTAAGCTGGCCTTACAAACACTCAAGTCCTGCATTACCTTTTTTCAAAAATTTGGGGATCCTTATCCTAGTCTCAAAGCCTTATTGGGTCTATTAATCGATCTAGACTTGAAGCTACTTCAGGTGATTGAACAGGTGTTGGATGAGAAAGGTAAACTTCGAAGTAATGCTTCCAAGGAGCTTCAACTTATCCGTACGCAACTCTTGTACGAAGAGAGTCGCTTGCGAAAAGTGATGGAGCGGATATTCAAAGAGGCCCGTGCAAAAGGCCTAATGCCAGAGGATGCAGCCATGACCATTCGAGGCGGTAGAATGGTGATCCCCATTGCAGCAGAAAATAAGCGCAAACTACGCGGCTTTATCCATGACGAGTCGGCCACAGGACAAACTGTATTTATGGAGCCCGAGGAAGCACTCGATATTAATAATGAGATTCGCGATCTGGAGTACATGGAAAAACGCGAGATCATTCGGATTCTCACTCGTCTGACTGACCAGCTTCGTCCCAATATTCCTGCATTACGAAAGGCCACCAATTTCTTGGGGGTTTTGGATTTTGTTCGAGCAAAGGCGCGCTTTGCACTCAAAACTGAAAGCCATAAGCCTATTCTTACCCAGGAAAGGGTGCTTCAATGGTCACATGCAAGGCATCCTATCTTGGAGATTTCCTTAAAGGCACAGGGGAAACAGGTAGTTCCACTCAACATCAAATTGGATCATCAAAAGCGTTTGTTGCTTATTTCAGGCCCCAATGCAGGTGGTAAATCTGTTGCACTGAAAACTGTAGCCTTACTGCAGTACATGCTGCAATGTGGTCTTTTGCTCCCCGTACATCCGGATTCCAAAAGTTCGCTATTTGACCATTTTTTTATTGATATCGGAGACGAACAAAGTTTGGAGAATGATCTCAGTACCTACTCCTCGCATTTGATGAGTATGAAGCACTTTACGCAGTTCGCCAACAAAAAAACCATTCTCTTTATCGATGAATTTGGAACTGGTACAGAACCGCAATTTGGGGGTGCAATTGCAGAATCAATCCTAATGGCATTAGCCAAACTAGGTACCTATGGCGTAATTACTACCCACTATGGTAATCTAAAGCAGCTCGCGGAAAAGCAACAGGGCCTGGTGAATGGTGCTATGCGCTACGATGTAGAGAAATTGGAACCGCTCTATCAACTGGAAATTGGGAAGCCAGGGTCCTCTTTTGCACTTGAAATCGCCTCGAAAATTGGCCTTTCCAAGGAGATTGTGGCTTATGCCAAGCAGCAGATTGGTGAGGAGCGGGTACGGTATGATCGGCTATTGACCCAATTGGAGAATGAAAAAAACCAATATGCTCTTCTGCTAAAGGATGTCAAAGAAAAGGACAGACTATTGGAGGCCAAACTGAAGGAATATGGTCAGTTGAAAGACACGTTAGAGCAAACTAAAAAACAATATATCCAGGAAGCAAAAGTGCAAGCAAAATCGCTCCTGGACCAAGCCAATAAAAAAATCGAATCGGTGATTCGAGAGATTAAGGAGGGGAAGGCAGAAAAGGAAGTGACCAAATCGCTTCGGAAGGAGCTAGATGTATATAAGGAGGAGGTCAAACCCGAAAAAGTATCCGTCAAGGACCCTGAAATCCAAGTGGTAGGGGGACAAATTCAGGAGGGAGATTGGGTTCGCCTCAAAGACAATGGAGCCATTGGAGAAGTTTTACTCCTGAAAAGTAAGGATGCGGAGTTGCTGATTGGAGACCTTAAATCAACTGTGAAACTTTCTCGATTAGAAAAGATAGCCAAGGCAACTGCAAAGAAGGAGTTGAAGTCCATGGAGAAGCGAGGAAGTTATCAGACGACTACAAAGATGATGGATTTCTCCCCCAACTTGGATTTGAGGGGAAAAAGAGGAGAAGAGGTGCTCTCCTTAATCCAAACCTTTATTGATGAGGGGTACATGTTGGGCGTGAAAAATTTACGCATCGTTCATGGAAAAGGGGATGGAATCTTGCGGGAAGTCACGCGAAACCTCCTGCGAACTATGTCACAGGTAGGAAAAATGGAAGACGAACATGCGGACCGTGGTGGTGCCGGTGTAACGTTGGTTACCTTAAACTAACCTACCTTATTTTTTAACCAAATTGAAGGTGTAGTTCCCAGAAAGCGAGGCGGTACCATCCACTCGTGCGCCAGGGGCGGGAATCCGAAATTCCAAGCGCAAGGTAGTTCCCGTTTGCGTAAATGAAATCTCCCGGGTCGCTGCAGGCTTACTGCCAGCCAGGATAAACTTGTCAAAGTTGGTGCCTGCGAAACTCCAATTTCCATTGGCATCAAATAATTCGGCTGCATTTCGCGTAGAATAGGTTTTGGTAGCCCCTGCATTAAGAAAGAGTTCAAAAGTTGCGTAGGTACTCGTTACAGCCTGTCCATCTCGGGTTACCGATCCTCCTCCTGCTACTGTCCATTGTGTTGTTCCTGTTCCAGTTAGTGCTTCCGTGGCGATTTGCTCAGGGGTTTTAGTGGTAGCTGGTTTTTCTTTTTCTTTACAGGAAACTATCAAAGCAAAAATTAGTAAGGAGGCGAAGAGCGGTAAAAATCGAGTATACATTTGAATTTTGTTTTTCGGATAAAGAAAGAGCAAGAATACGTTACAAATTCATTACTTGTAATCTTCTAAGCTTATTTTTTTTGCGCAAAAGTCATATTCACGAGGTTCATTCGAGCAAATTACTAAGATTCTATCCTGAGTATACTGCTGGATAAGTTCCAAATACCAGCTTATTCCCTGCCTATCCAAGTTAGTCGTGGGTTCATCTAAAAAGAGGAGGGGGACCTCAGAAAAAATGGCTAGCGCAAGTTTAACACGTTGTTTCATTCCAGATGAAAACTGGGAAATGTATTTGGACTGGTGTTTTTCCAAACCTAAAACCGCTAAAATTTCTGTGTTTGTGAGCTTTTTTAACGGCTTCTTGAATTGAAAATGAAAGTCAAGCGCCTCTTTTAAAGTAAATTCTTCGGGTAATTCCAAGTAGGGAGTGGCGATGGCCAGCGATTTAAACCACTGCTCTTCTTCGAGGACTTGAATACCCGTTCGGTACTTAATGCTGCCTTGGGATAGAGGGATGGCTCCCGAAAGGCATTTGAGTAGGGTGGATTTCCCAGAACCATTTCCTCCTGTAATGGCAAGCGCATCACCAGCCGAAAGTTCCAAGTCAAGATTTTTGAAAATCCATTCGCGGTGGAAGCGCTTGGATGCCTTTTGTACCTGGAGGCTAAACATTCTAGTTGATGTAGCCTTTCATGACCCCGCGCTCAGAAGAGCGAATAAAATTCAAGATTTCATCGCGTTCTTTTGTGGCAGGAAGATTGATTTCAATTTCTTCAAGGGCACGGCTATTATTGAGACTATTCAAGAACAAGTAGCGGTATACTTCTTGAATATGCGCAATGGTCTCGCTTGAAAACCCTCTTCTACGCAACCCAAGGGAATTAACCCCTGCATAGGTGAGTGGTTCACGAGCAGCCTTGGTAAAGGGAGGTACGTCTTTTCTTACCAACGAACCACCTGAAATCATGGCATGCATGCCCACTTTCACAAATTGATGAATGGCACTGGAGCCTCCAATGATTGCCCAATCTTCAATGACCACGTGACCTGCGATTTGGACTGAGTTTGCAACAATGACATGATTGCCGATGACACAATCGTGCGCGACGTGCACATAAGCCATTAGCAAGCAATGGCTACCGACCACTGTCGTTTGCTTGTCGACCGTCCCACGAGAAATAGTCACGCATTCGCGGATGGTGGTATTGTCCCCAATAATTACGGTAGATTCCTCACCTTGAAATTTCAAATCTTGCGGAATCCCTGCAATGACAGCCCCTGGGAAAATTTTGCAATTTTTTCCAATTCGAGCTCCTGGATAAATGGTCACATTGGATCCGATCCAGGTATTGTCGCCAATGATCACATCTTCGTGGATCATGGTGAAGGGATCAACATGTACGCCTGAGCCTAAGGTTGCATCAGGATGGATGGAAGATAGGTGACTTATCATATATCTTTTCGGGTAATGCTTGCAGTCATAATTGCTTCGCACACGAGCGTATTGCCTACGTATGCCTCTCCCTTCATTTTTGCTATTCCTCGACGAATCGGAGCAAGGAGCTCACACTTGAAAATGATGGTGTCACCAGGTAAAACCATTTTTCTAAACTTACAACTTTCTATTCCAAGGAAATAAGTCCAGTAGTTTTCAGGATCTTCCACCGAGCTGAGTACCAAAATGCCTCCAGTTTGTGCCATAGCCTCTACTTGCATTACTCCTGGCATTACAGGATTTCCAGGGAAGTGCCCCATGAAAAAAGGTTCGTTCATGGTTACATTTTTAACCCCAGCTACCACCGTATCATCCAAGTAAATGATTTTATCAATTAATTGAAAAGGATATCGATGGGGTAAAATATTGCTAATCTGGTTGATATCCATTACTGGAGGGAGCTTTGGGTCGTAATAGGGAATATGGGTAGATCCCATTTTCTCCATAGCCCGCTTCAATTTTTTAGCAAAAGCCACATTGGCAGCATGCCCAGGTCTAGCTGCAAGGATTTGTGCTTTTAAGGGGCGGCCAACTAACGCTAGATCACCTACTACGTCCAAGAGTTTGTGTCGAGCAGGCTCGTTTTTGTAACGTAAGTCTACATTATTGAGGATTCCCTCTTTTTTTACCTCTACCGATTCCTTATTGAACATTTTGGCTAGGTGGGCCAATTCTTCCTTCTCGACGATGCGGTCTACTACGACAATGGCATTGTTCAAATCACCTCCTTTGATCAGATTGGATTTGTACAACATCTCCAATTCATGTAAGAAGCAGAAGGTTCGGCATGAGGCGATTTCAGATCTAAATTGACTGATATCGGTGATCGAGGCATGTTGACTACCCAATACAGGAGAATTGTAGTCTACCATCACGGTGACACGGTAGTTGCTAGCAGGTAGCGCTACCATTTCTACTTCTCTAGAAGGGTCTTTGTATTGAATGGTTTCTTGAACCTCAAAAAATCGTCTTAATGCATTTTGTTCTTGAAGACCGGCGTCTTCCAATACTTCAATAAACTGGATGGATGATCCATCCATAATTGGCGGCTCAGGTCCATCCAATTGGATTAAGACATTGTCTATTTGCATGCTTACCAAAGCAGCAAGCACGTGTTCTACCGTGTACACCCGAGCCCCATTTTGCTCTAGGGTAGTTCCTCGGGATACATCCACCACCAAGTCACAGTCTGCATCCACGGTAGGGCGACCTTCCAAATCGATGCGTTGGAATTTGATCCCGTGATTGGGGGGTGCCGGCAAAAAGGTCATGTTGGATACCACGCCTGTATGCAGTCCTACCCCGGACAATTCTACCTGCTTTTGGATGGTGTGCTGTTTTACTTTCATGTGTTGTACACTAAAACGAGATTTGGGTCACAAAATTACCCCTTTTTTTCTAGTTGTTGAATGCGTTTTTGGAGATCATCCAGATTTTTAAATATGCTGTAGGAGCGGAGAAAATGATTTAAATCCAGAGCCATAAAACCAAAAAGAGTTCTCCCAGGAGTTTTAATGGATTTGTTTATTCCTGTATTTCCACCTATAGTCGTGTTATCAGCTATTTTGAGATGTCCGGCTATTCCTACCTTTCCAGCGAGTACACAGTTCTTGCCGATTTCAGTCGATCCAGAAATCCCTGTTTGTGCTGCAATCACGGTGTGTTCCCCAATTACTACATTGTGTGCAATATGAACTTGATTGTCAATTTTCACTCCTTTCCGTATTAAGGTGGAGCCCATAGTGGCCCTATCTATGGTCGTATTGGCTCCAATACTAACTTGATCCTCAAGGATCACATTTCCTACTTGTGGGATTGTTTTGTAGGAGCCGTCCGGCTGCGGTGCAAATCCAAACCCATCAGAACCAATGACTGCACCTGCATGAATGACACAGTATTTTCCGATTTGGGTATCTTCGTAAATCTTTGCTCCTGAATAGATTAGGGTTCCATCTCCGATTTTTACTCGGTCGCCAATGTAAACGTGCCCGTAGATTTTAACGCCTTTGCCAATAATGCAATTTTTACCGATGTACGAAAATGCACCCCTGTATCCTTGTTCGCCCATGCTGCTGCTTTCGGCTAGGTAACTAGGTTGTTCGACACCGACCAAAGCAGCTTGGTTCAGTTGTTGGTAAGCCTCAAGTAAGGTGGTGAAGCCCGTGTAGGCGTCTTTTACCCGAATAAGGTTTGTTTGGTAAGGTTTGCTTGCAACAAAATCTTGCGATACAATCACTGCAGTGGCAGCAGTCTCATAGAGAAAGGACTCGTATTTTGGGTTGGCCAAAAAGGCAATGCTTCCAGGCTGACTTTCCTGAATTTTATCCAAGCGGTGAACTTTCTGGGTGGGATCTCCTTCTACGGTTCCACCTAAAATAGCAGCAAGTTGTTCCAGCGAAAATTCCATCAATAGTAATGTGGTTTAGTGAGGCAAAATTAAACTTTTTGCCACGCATGCGTAATGTTTTTCAACCATCTTACTCATAATCTTGATATTTGGTAAATCAGCTGCTGTGGCTACATCGACTACCTCACCTTTTTTAGTTAAAATAGAAATCCGGTCTTTTTCCAAGTATCCGTAATTGCTGATCGTTCCTGTAGAAAAAAAGTAACCCAAATCCTCTTCCGGGACTTGCAGTTTTTTTAATGCCTTGCTCCGTAGCTGCTCTAGTTCGAGGGAAGAGAAGGGCTCATTAACCAGATTAATTTTGAATAGTCTTCGAGTCAAAAACATTTGGGAAATGTTTTGGAGTACGTAGTCGGGATCGTTTTTCCAAAGTTTGATTGCTCCCCAAATATCAAAATCATCGAGCTGTAAAAACTTCTTCAATAAGTTCTTATCTGCCTTAAAATCAGCAAGCGTTACCTCCTGGTTCATAAAATAAGCCATCTCCTCGGTCACATAAAATTTTCTCCCGCCTTGAGCTAATTTTTTGGCTCGCTGGATAAGGTTGATCAGCATTTTTTCTGCACTTACAGTCGTTTTGTGCAGGTAGACTTGCCAGTACATGAGCCTTCGGGCACTTAAAAAATTCTCAATGGAATAAATTCCTTTTTCTTCAATGACAAGCTGATCATCTTTAACTGCCATCATTTTGATGATTCGATCCGCACCAATGGTGCCCTCTGATACCCCCGTGAAAAAGCAATCGCGCTGCAAGTAATCCAAGCGGTCGATGTCCAACTGGCTAGATACAAGCTGATGTAGAAATTTTTTAGGGTACTGGTTTTTGAAAATTCGAAGCGCCAAGGTCAATTGACCACCAAATTCCTCATTGAGTAATTCGATGGTCATCAAGGAAAGCTCCTCATGTGGAATCCCCTCTAAAAGGCTGTATTCCAAGGCATGCGAAAAGGGGCCGTGTCCAATATCATGCAGAAGAATTGCCAAAAGTGCAGCCTCATATTCTTCTTCTGTAATTTCGGTTCCTTTAATGCGTAAATTGTCCAAGGTAATGCTCATCAGGTGCATGGCACCTAAGGCATGATGGAATCGGGTATGCAACGCACCCGGATACACAAAATCAGTTAAACCCAATTGCCTGATTCGGCGTAATCTCTGAAAGTAAGGATGGTCAATGATGGCAAAAATTAACTCGCTAGGTATGGTAATAAAACCATAAACGGGATCATTGAGTATTTTCTGGCTTTTCAATCAGCACGGATTTGATTGACTCAAAAGTAATTATAATTTTAGAAGAAAAGGGAAGAAAGATGTCTCAAAAATTCCAAGTCTTGTGGGCAGACGATGAAATTGACCTACTCAAGCCACACCTTCTGTTTTTGGAAGGAAAAGGTTGTGTAATTACTACGGTGAATTCCGGAGTAGATGCAATTGATGAGGTTGAAAAGGCCAATTTCGACGTGATATTTTTGGATGAAATGATGCCAGGGATGACAGGTTTGGAAACGCTCCAACAAATCAAACAACTCAAGCCGCAGATCCCTGTGGTCATGATTACCAAAAGTGAGGAAGAACAATTGATGGATGAAGCTATTGGGGGAAAGATTGCAGATTACTTAATCAAACCTCTTAATCCAAGCCAGATTTGGCTCTCAGTGAAGCGGATTCTTCAAAACAGGCAACTGGTAGAAACCAAAACGACCCAAAACTACCAGCAAGAGTTTAGGCAAATTGGACAGGCATTGGATGAGGCGTCTACCCCACAAGAGTGGGCCGATCTGTATAAAAAACTCACCTTTTGGGAGATGGAAATCGACCGTACCGAAAACAAAAATATGTTGGAGGTCCTGGAGGCACAGAAAATTGAAGCCAACCATTCCTTTGGCCGATTTGTGAAAGAAAATTACTTGGATTGGATTGCCGAGCCGGAGAAGGATGCTCCGTTACATTCACCACAGGTACTGCGAGAATGGGTATTTCCTTTGTTGAAAAAGAAGCGACCTGTATTTTTTTTTCTGATTGATAACCTACGGTTGGATCAATGGGAGGAAATTGAGCCCTTGCTTACGTCCTACTTCCATGTGGAGGAAAAGTCGACCTACTACAGCATTCTTCCTACGACCACTGCTTTTGCTCGAAATGCCTTATTTTCTGGAATGATGCCTTCTGAGATGGCGAGTCGCTATCCTCGGCTTTGGGAAGATGAAGACTCGGAGGAAGGAAAAAATAAAAATGAGGAGGAATGGCTCAAGATAAACCTGGAGAAAAATAGGCTTCCGGTAAAGTTCTCCTACCACAAAATACTACAAATGCAGGAAGGAAAGGCGGTTTTAGACCAATTTCACACCTTGCTTCAAAATGAGTTCAATGTGTTGGTTTACAATTTTGTGGACATGATTTCCCATGCGCGAACCGATATGAAAATGATCCGGGAATTGGCTCCTGACGAGTCTGCCTACCGCTCGTTAACCCGCAGTTGGTTTGAGCATTCCTCTTTGTATGAACTCATGAAAAAAATTCAACAAGTGGGAGGCGAAGTGATCTTAACCACAGATCATGGAACCAAAAGGGTACATCGACCCTACAAAATCATCGGGGATAAAAATATAACTACCAATCTTCGTTACAAACAGGGTAAAAACTTGAATTATGAACCAGGAAAAGTTTTTGAAATTCGTCGCCCTGAGGATGCTAAGCTACCCCGCTTAAATGTGTCTTCTACTTATGTTTTTGCGGTGGAAGATTATTTCTTTGCTTACCCTAATAATTACAATTACTACGTAAGCCATTACAAGGATACTTTTCAGCATGGGGGCATCTCTCTTGAGGAAATGATTATTCCTATCGTACATTTGCGTTCCAAATCCTGATCCTTTTGCACTCTTTTTCTTACACATTGAATCAACTAGACGAAGTGGCCCAACGGCTACTTCAAGAAGCAGGCGAGGAAAAAGTGTGGGTTTTCAAAGGGCAGATGGGGGCTGGTAAGACTACTTTGATCAAATCGCTCGCTAAAGCCTTAAAGGTAGAGGACCAGGTCAGCAGTCCATCGTTTGGAATTGTAAACGAATACCAAACCCAATCCAAAGGACTTGTGTTCCATTTTGATTTTTATCGGTTAGATGATCCGATGGAAGCGTTGGATATTGGAATAGAAGAGTATTTTTATAGTGGAAACTATTGCTGGCTTGAATGGGCTGAAAATATTGCTGCTTTTTTGCCAGATCAATTTTTTCTAATTGAACTAGCTTTAGAATCCGAAACTGGAAGATTGTTAACCCTTCACCACCACCAAGATGGCCACTGAATTAGCTGGAATTGCCGCTGTAGGATTAATCCCAAAAGAGTCTCCCGCTCCACTTAAAAAAGGAGGAAAGCCCATCACCTTGGGATTACCTAAAGAAACTTCAACGGAAGAAAAGCGAGTAGTACTTAGTCCCGATGCTGTTCGTATTTTGAGTCAAAATGGCATTGAGGTGCTTGTTGAAACCCAGGCTGGGGAGCGTGCAAAGTTTACAGATCAGCATTTTTCAGATGCAGGAGCGAAAATTGCCTATTCTTCCAAAGAGGTCTTTGCTGCCGATGTAGTGGTAAAGGTAAATGCACCGACAGAAGAGGAGATTGCGGATATGAGCCCTGGAGCTTGTTTGATTTCTGCATTGCAACTTGAAAAGCAGGAGTCTAGCTACATTCAAGCGCTCAATGCAAAGAAGATTACTGCGCTGGCTTTTGAATACCTGGAGGATAAGGTAGGGGGGATGCCTGTAGTTCGTGCCATGTCGGAAATTGCAGGAAGCACGGTAATGCTCATTGCTTCGGAATACCTTTCAAGCGTAAATGAGGGTAAAGGACTGATTTTGGGCGGAATTACGGGGGTTCCACCTACCCAAGTCGTGATCATCGGAGCAGGAACGGTAGCAGAATATGCAGCGCGAACAGCTCTTGGATTGGGAGCAAACATCCAGGTTTTTGACAATCACCTGTACAAGTTGAGACGGATCAAACAATTGCTTGGACAGCAGATTGCGACCAGTACCATAGACAATGCCAGTTTATCCCAAGCGCTTGCAGAAGCAGATGTGGTTATTGGTGCATTGCGTGCGGAAAAAGGAAGAAATAAAATTGTGGTCACTGAAGAAATGGTTGCTAAAATGATTCCGGGAAGCATCATTATCGATGTAGGGATTGATCAAGGTGGCTGTATCGAAACTTCACGTATGACCACACACCAAAACCCCGTGTTTCGCGCCCATGATGTGATTCATTATGGCGTGCCGAATATCGCCTCTAGAGTTGCAAGAACAGCCTCTTATTCCCTGAGCAATATTTTTACTCCCATTTTACTTCAAATGAATGACCTTGGAGGAGCAGAGGAAATGATATTTACCTACAAGTGGTTTCTTAAAGGAGTATACACTTACCGAGGTAGTTTGACTAATGCCTTCTTGGCAAAGAAATTTGGAATTAATCACAAGGAATTACAATTACTACTAGCCGCTAGGTATTGAAATATAGGGGAGGGACCACCTCCTTTCAGATTAAAAAAAATGACTTATTTTTGATGTAATCTTCTGCCTCCACTCAAATAGCATACATGCGAAAAGTTCTACTTGTACTTTCCTTTATTTTTAGTGCGACGTTTGCAGTTGCCCAGCAGGCACCTGCCGCCTACCTGAAGGCAAAATCAGATTTGGATGCCAAAGAATATGCATTGGCTAAGGATGGATTTAAACCCTTTCTTGATGAGGCCACCTATGGAGTTGTTTCGCATTATGCTGTCTTTCACAGTGCAGAAGCCGCGCTACAACTTGGACAAGCTCCTCAGGCTATTGAGTTATTGACCTCTCTGAAGGAAAAGGATTGGAACAAATCTGAGGAGCTTACCTATTTGCTTGCCTTGGCCTATTTCCAAAACAATCAATTAGTGGAAGGTCTTCAAGCATTAAAGGGACTAACCACTGAACCCTATTTAACCAAGGGGTACCGTGCCACATTTGCGTATTTGCAATCCGCCTCATCAAATTTTTTGATTACTCCTCCCTTAAATGAGTTAAGAGATAATCAGGGCTTTACTGCGGCATTGGCATATGTACTTCAAAAAAAGCCTATTCTTTCTTCTGAAGAGCGTGGTGTCTTGAACCAACTTATTCAGTCTGGGGCGCAACCGGCTTTGAAGGATAAGATTTTGGATGTGGTGGTTATCCTCCCATTTACTAGTAGCTCCGACCAGACTATTTCTGATTTGGAGTCGAATAACTTTCTGCTGGAACTTTACCAAGGAATTGCCTTGGAGGCAGCTTCTCTAAGATCCAAAGGTGTAGCGATTCAGTTACACACCTTTGATTCCAAACGTGATCTCAATTACCTTAATGCCTTGGTCAAAGACCCTACAGTTCTTGCTGCAGACGTAATTGTGGGTCCCATTTATCCAGAGGAGAGTGAATTGATTAGTGAATTTGCTGAGCTGCAAAAAATCCCATTTGTTCATCCGCTATCGAACCTCGGAGATCGTTTTGAAGAAAATCAGTATGGTTATTTGTTCAGGCCCTCCTTGAATTCCCTAGCAACCGGTGTCGTGGAGTCTTTGAAAACGCAAGATTGGGGTAAAACGGTCGCCATTGGCTACAGTGGTAGCTTACGAGATGAGCAATTGGGTTTACTTCTTCAAAGTAAGCTGGAAAAAGAAGGGTTTACCTTAGCTAAAGTTCAGAAAGTAGATCCCAAAACCGTGAGTAGCTTTTTACAAAGTTTAGGTGTTCGCAAAGGAAATCGCCCCGCTGTGGATCAGGTAATTTTGCTTTCGGATGATCCAACACTTGCCCAGCCTGTATTTTCCTTAATGGAAAGTATTTCTTCCTCGGTTCCTCTGCTTGTTATGGATTCTTGGTTAGGTTTTAATTTTTCGAATTACGAAATGCTGGAGCATGCAAATTTTTATTTCATTTCCAATAATACTCCCAAATACCAATCTGAGGAATTGAAGACCTTCCAAGATCTATTTTATGATAACCACTTGCAATTCCCTTCGACTAATGCCCTGCTTGGAGCTGAATTGGTGCATTGGATTCACTCCAATGCTGAATTTGCAAATGATTTTGATCTCCGCCCTAGTTTAGATCGAAAAGGCTATCAACCAGGACGACTATCTTGGGGATTTAATTTTCAAAAAGTGAACAACAACAGCTATTCTCCTGTTTTTAAACTTGAATCTGGAGAATTGACCCCATTACATTAACTCATGCAAATTTCTGAAAGCAAGAGGCTATTTGCCCATGCTAAAAATTTTATTCCCGGAGGAGTGAATTCTCCTGTTCGTGCGTTCCGTGCAGTAGGTGGTGAACCCATCTTTATCAAAAAGGCAGCTGGTGCCTTTATTTATGATGAGGATGGAAATTCCTACATCGAGTTAATCAATAGCTGGGGACCGATGCTTTTGGGACATAATTCTCCGCTGGTTCGGGAGGCAGTAATTCGTGCCATGGAGGATGGAACTTCTTTTGGCGCACCGACAGCTCGTGAAGTAGAAATGGCGGAACTATTGGTTCGAATGGTGCCTTCCCTTGAGAAAGTGCGCATGGTTAATTCTGGAACTGAAGCCACCATGTCTGCGATTCGCGTAGCAAGAGGATATACCGGAAGAGATAAAATCATCAAGATGGAAGGGCACTACCATGGACATGGGGATTCCTTTCTTATTGCTGCAGGTTCTGGAGCAATTACCATGGGGCATCCGGATTCTCCAGGTGTTACTTTGGGGACAGCAAAGGACACGCTTTTAGCTCCTTACAATGATTTAGCAGCTATAGAAGCTTTAGTCAATGCCAACGAGGGTCAAATTGCGGCCTTGATTTTGGAGCCAGTTCCTGGAAATATGGGATTGACTTTACCACAAGAGGGATACCTGAAAGGTCTTCGTGAAATCTGTACCCGTGAAGGAATCGTCTTGATTTTCGATGAGGTGATGTCAGGATTTCGATTAGCCAAAGGCGGTGCTCAGGAGCGCCTTGGAGTCATTCCGGATTTGACGACATTAGGAAAGATTATTGGTGGAGGGATGCCAGTAGGTGCCTATGGTGGAAAAAAAGAGATCATGGACTTTGTTTCCCCTGCGGGTCCAGTCTATCAAGCGGGTACACTTTCGGGTAATCCCATTGCCATGGCTGCAGGATTGGCCATGCTACATCATCTTGATACTCATCCAGAGGTGTATGCTCGTTTGGAGACGATCGGAAATCAGCTCTGTACTGGCATTAAGAGAATCAATGCCAATTTAGGATTGGATTACACACTCAATCAATTGGGGAGTATGTATTCCTTGTTCTTCACCTCAGCACCAGTAACAGATTTTGAATCCGCCAAAAAATCTGACACCCAACTTTTTGGTCGTTATTTTCAAAGCATGCTGAAGCGAGGTGTTTATTTAGCTCCTTCGCAGTTTGAAAGTCTATTTTTATCGACTGCCTTGACGGACGAGCTGATTGGTAAGGTCCTCCAAGCGCACGAAGACAGCATGAAAGAAATTCATTAAAAGGGAAGAAGCAGTGAAAGTTTACGGGATAAAAAATTGCGATACGATGAAGAAAACCTTTGCCTTCCTCGAGGAAAAGGGTGTTTCTTATGAGTTTATCGATTACAAAAAGCAGGCTCCAACTGAATCGGTTCTTAAAAGCTTTCTATCCAAGACTAATTTGGACACCTTAGTTAATCGACAGGGAACTACGTACAAAAAGTTGGAGGATTCACAAAAAGAAGCAATGCTGGAGGAGGCCACTGCGCTTCCGATTTTAATGGCACAGCCTAGCATGATCAAAAGGCCTTTGATAGAATACGCTGACGGAAGTGTCACCTTGGGATTTGTACCCGAACAGATTGCCGCAAAACTGAAATAAAGGGATCTCTTTCAATCCAGTTTACTTCTTTCTCAAGAATCAGAATTGTGGTGGGAAAAATGTGGGCAAGTGCTTTAAAATATCGCGACTCATGCTATCCAGATCATAAGAAGGCTTCCATCCCCAATCAGCTCTTGCTCTGCTATCGTCAATGCTATCTGGCCATGAATCTGCAATGGATTGGCGAAAATCCACCTGGTAGTTGATTTCAAAACCAGGCACCTCTTTTTTAATACTCGCAAAAATTTCTTTCGGAGAAAAACTCATCCCAGCAAGATTGTAGCTCGAGCGGATTTTGACCGATTCTTTTGGAGCATTCATCAAGTCTAGGGTAGCCTTGATTGCATCCGGCATGTACATCATCGGAAGGTAGGTGTTTTCACTTAAGAAACAGGTGAATGGCTGGTTTGCGATCGCTTTGTGGTAAATATCTACCGCATAGTCTGTGGTGCCTCCGCCAGGAAGGGATTTGTAGCCAATGAGACCTGGATAACGTAGACTTCGTACATCTACCCCAAATTTCTCGAAGTAGTAGTTGCACCAACCCTCACCTGCCAGTTTGCTGATTCCATAAACGGTATTTGGGTTTTTTTCGCAAAACTGTGGCGTATTGACATTGGGCGTACTTGGTCCAAATACCGCTATAGAAGAAGGCCAATAGATTTTATCCAGCCCAACTTCTTTGGCGAGCTCCAGTACATGAAGCAAGCTATCCATGTTGAGTGACCAAGCAAAATGCGGATTTTTCTCACCTGTTGCGGAAAGCACTGCAGCGAGGTGGTAGATTTGTGTGACACGTTCTTTCTTTACCATGGTCCAAAGGGCTTCCTTGTCCATCACATCCAATACTTCAAATCTGCAGTAAGGGAAAAGAGAGCTAGCAGTGGCTCTTAGGTCAGTAGCGATGACTTGGTCTCCGCCAAATTGATCAGCCAATGCTCGGGTTAATTCTGAGCCAAGTTGCCCGGCTGCTCCAATAACAAGGATTTTGTCCATAGGGTGGTGTTTCAAAAAAGCCCTAGTTGCGATGAGGGTTTTTGTTTTATATTTGGGTTCACTTGCGCAAAAATAATAAAATTCACCTGTTTCAAGCCGATTTTTGATCAGCGGAAACTTAAATTTTGCCAAGTCCAAAACCTTATCCCATTGACCATGTACGAGCAGTTTAAACCCAAATTAGAACAAGAATTACGATCCATCGAGGAAGCCGGTTTGTTTAAAAGAGAACGAATCATTACCTCTCCTCAGGCAGCTGAAATCACTATTGCAGGAGGGAAGCAAGTGTTGAATTTTTGCGCAAATAACTACCTGGGGCTTTCTTCGCATCCCCGAGTAATTCAGGCGGCAAAAGATGCAATCGATTCACATGGCTTTGGGATGTCTTCTGTACGATTTATTTGCGGTACGCAGGATATTCATAAAGAATTAGAGCGCAAGCTTTCAGAATTTTTAGGCACAGAGGATACCATTTTGTACGCTGCTGCTTTTGATGCGAATGGAGGCGTATTTGAACCACTTTTTGGGGCTGAAGATGCGATTATTTCAGATGCATTGAATCATGCTTCTATTATTGATGGGGTACGTCTTTGCAAAGCGATGCGTTACCGTTACGAACACAACAACATGGAAGATCTGGAAAAGCAACTCCAGGATGCCGTGGCAGCGGGTGCTCAGCAAAAAATTATTGTCACAGATGGGGTTTTCTCCATGGACGGTACCATCGCGCAGTTGGATAAAATCGTAGCCTTGGCCGAAAAATACCAAGCCCTAGTGATGACAGATGAGTGTCATTCTACAGGGTTTATGGGCAAAACGGGTCGAGGAGTGCACGAGCATCGAGGAGTGATGGGTAAGATGGACATCATAACCGGTACCTTAGGTAAAGCCTTGGGAGGAGCTTCTGGTGGATTCACTTCAGGTAGAAAGGAAATCATTGAGTTACTCCGTCAACGATCTAGACCTTATTTGTTTTCTAATACGCTAGCTCCATCCATCACCGGGGCTTCTTTGGCAGTCCTTGAATTGCTTTCTGAGAGCACTGAACTGAGAGATACCTTGGAAAAGAATACGCGTTATTTCCGCGAAAAAATGCTGGCAGCAGGGTTTGATATCAAGCCAGGGGAGCATGCCATCGTACCGATCATGCTGTACGATGCTGTACTTTCTCAGAAAATGGCTGAAAAATTACTAGAACGAGGAATTTACGTGATTGGATTTTATTACCCCGTGGTTCCCAAAGGTCAGGCAAGAATTCGGGTCCAAATCTCAGCTGGTCACCAGCAACAGCACTTGGATCAGGCAATCGAGGCCTTTATTGCGGTGGGGAAGGAGCTAGGAGTGATTCAATAAGGATAAAAAAAGAGGGGTGTTTTTAATCCCTCTTTTTTTATCCTGTCACTTTAGGGGTCAACCCTTTTTTCTTTGCAAAGTCGTGTTCCGATAGATTTTCAAATCGGTCATACAAATCCTCGTTGTTGAGGTAGTCATTAATGATTTCTCGAACTTCCTGAAAAGAAAGGTTGTGCAATACCTTTCCATTTTTCGCCATGGAGATTTGTCCTGTTTCTTCAGAAATTACAAGGATTAAGGCATCTGTAGCTTCCGACATCCCAATACCTGCACGGTGGCGTAGGCCAAATTGTGCCGGGACCTCTCGTTCAGTAACTGGCAAAATACAACGTGCGGCTTTGATTTTGCCTTTGTGGATGATGACTGCTCCATCGTGAAGTGGGCTATGCTTGTTGAAAATCGAAATCAGCAAACGCTTGGACAATTCTGCATCGAGGATATCTCCACTTTCCGCATAGAACTTCAACTCTACCGTACTCGAAATGACAATCAATGCGCCTGTATTGGATCCTGCTAAGACCTTGGCGGCATCGATGATGGGACTGATGTTAAATCCTGAGTTTTCTTTTTTCCTCCAGAAAAACAGGAAGTCTTTCCATACATTATCATCGGAAAAGATGGAAGATCGGCCTAGAATGAGTAAGAATTTCCGAAACTCTGGAGCAAAAATAATGATAGCGGCAATCACACCCACCCCCATAAATTGGCCGAGGATGATAGTTAGCAGCTCCATACGCACCGCCTGTACCAGCAAGTAAATCAAATAGAGGGAAAGGAAACCTAGGAAAATCTTAATCGCTACAGAGCCTTTCAAAAGCTTGTAAACTTGATACAATAGGGCTGCAACCAACGCAATATCAATCATATTGACGATGGAGATATCTAAAAATCCTATTTTGACAAGTAAGTTCAAGGGTAGAGTTGTGCTGCTAGTTCAATTGTTTCTTTGGCTTCTTTTACATCATGTACTCGTAAGATATCAGCTCCATGCAACAATGCAAACATATTTAAGGCGGTAGTGCCGTTCAATGCTTCATTAGCGCTGATTTCTAATGTTTTATAAATCATCGATTTTCGAGAGACTCCCACAAGAATAGGAGACCCCAATCGTCTGAAGCTACTCAGATTTCTCAAGAGTTCGAAATTTTGCTCCCGAGTTTTTGCAAATCCGAATCCAGGATCAAGGATTACATCTTTAATGCCAAGTTTTCTTAATTGTTCAATTTTTTCAGAAAAATATGCCAAAACATCTGGAACTAGGTCTGAATAAGTTGTTTCCGATTGCATGCTCTGGGGTGTTCCTTTCATGTGCATCGCGATGTAAGGGACTCCTAATTTTGCTGCCAAGGGGAGCATTTCAGGGTCTAAATTTCCTGCTGAAATGTCATTTATAAGATCAGCTCCTGCCTCAATTGCCGCTTTGGCTACCTGAGAACGGAAGGTGTCAATAGAAATCAGTATTTCAGGGAAGGATTTTTTGATTTCTGAGATTGCTGGAATTACTCGAGCAATTTCTTCTGAGATGGGAATGTCAGTTGCTCCAGGTCGTGTACTGTATCCACCCAAATCTAAAAAATCAGCTCCTTCTTTAATTTTTTTTTCAGCTTCTGCCAACACCGACTTTTTGTCTCCAGTAACCCGACTGCCTTCAAAAAAAGAATCTGGCGTCAAGTTAAGGATTCCCATTACCTTGGGTTTATTTAAAGAGTATAGGCATCCCTTGATTTGAAATGTATATTTTTGGGGAAATAATTTATCTTCGGTAGAAGAAATCATAGGAAATCCAGCAAAATTTAAATCCAGTAGTGTGGAGACGCAGACTAGCAACGAATATAAGGAAGTAATTGCCCGATGTAAAGAATTGTTTCGTAAGAAAACCATTGATTATGGGACAGCTTGGAGAATTTTGAGACTGCCTTCCCTCACAGATCAAATTTTTATCAAGGCGCAGCGGGTTCGATCCATTCAGGAAAAGGGAAATCAAAAAGTAAATGACCCCATCGTAGATGAGTTTGTAGGAATCATTAACTACTGCTTGATTGCCTTGATTCAAATTTCGCTTGCTGATGATGAACGTATGGAGATTCCCTTTGAAGAGTTAGAGCCATTGTATGACCACTGGACTACCGCTACAAAAGGACTTCTTGAAAACAAGAACCATGATTATGGGGAAGCCTGGAGAGACATGCGAGTCAGTTCCATGACCGATATTGTGCTCATGAAACTATTTCGCGTCAAACAAATTGAAGACAATCAAGGAAATACCTTGGTGTCAGAGGGGATTGAAGCCAATTACCAAGACATGATTAATTATGCTGTCTTTTGTCTTATTAAATTAGGTTACCATGAATAAGCAGGTCTTTTTTTGGATTCTCCGCCTATTGGTCGGAGGTCTATTTGTGTTTTCCGGCTTGATTAAAATCAATGATCCTGTAGGTACCGCTATCAAGTTGGAAGAGTATTTCGATGTGTTTTCCAATGACATCGCCTCCTTTTTTTACCTGTTTAAGCCCTATGCACTTCCAATCGCTGTGTTTTTGGTGGTTTCAGAAGTAGTACTGGGTATCATGTTATTGATTGGGGTACGACTCAAGGAGACCGTTTGGGCATTAGCCAGCATGATTCTTTTTTTCACTTTTCTCACCTTTTATTCGGCGTACTTCAATAAGGTAACGGATTGTGGATGCTTTGGAGATGCCATCAAATTGACTCCCTGGGAATCCTTCTACAAGGACATTATTTTGTTGGTTTTGATTTCCTTCCTATTCCTTTTTAGAAAAGACCTTCCTCAGAAAGCACCGAAATGGGCTACTTACACTGCTGGTGCGAGTTTCGTGCTATCCATCGGCTTGGCTGTTTATGCAATTCAGAATTTGCCATTTATTGATTTTAGAGCCTACAAAATTGGTGTCAGCATTCCAGTAAACATGCAGCCTTCAGCACCCTTGGTATACACCTATGTCATGAAAAAGGGAGGCCAATTAGTTTATCTCGACCAGTATCCTACTGACGAAAGCTACGAGTTTGTGGAAATGACGCTGAACAATCCAGAAGCCTTGCCAAAAATCTCTGATTTCGCAGCCTGGAATGCGGAAGGTGATCAAGCCGAATATTTGTTTCAAGGCAATAAGGTGATTCTATTGAGTAGCAACTTGACAAAAATGAGTGATGCCAATTTAGATGCACTTAGCCAACTTTTTACTTCACTAGAAAAAGCTCCTGTTGAACTTATCTTTATGGCTGCAGCGACCCAAGAAGAAATCGATGCTGTAATTGCAAAAAATGGATGGAAGATTAAGGGCTTGCAAGCTGATGCTACGGTCGTGAAAACCATTATGCGCGCTAACCCAGGAATTATGCTGTTGAAGGATGGGGTAGTGGTGGGTAAATTCCATCACAACAATACCCCAGAAGCGTTGGAGGTACTGGACTTGTTTTGATGAATAAGCAGCTCAAAGTAGTTTTGGTAGGGTTGCCCGGATCGGGAAAAAGCACCTTTGGCAAGCAACTTGCCAAAGAATTGAATTTTCCTTTTTTGGATTTAGACCAATTGATCGAAGAGCGCTACCAGTTAAAGATTTCAGAGATTTTTTCGATTCATGGAGAGGGGACTTTCCGGGACTGGGAGTCATTGGTACTCCGAGATACCTTAAAACAAGATCGTGCCTATATATTAGCATCAGGAGGGGGTACCCCTTGTTTCAATGACAACATGGATTTGATTCATGACCATGCAGTGTCTGTCTATTTGGATGTGCCTTTGAGTTCGATCTCTCGTCGTTTGCAAGCCTCAAAAGCACAGCAAAGGCCCTTGTTTCAAGGACTAGATCAAGGGGAGATTACGTTGAAGCTTAAGTCTTTGTTGGTGTCCCGAGAGTTTTTTTACAACCAAGCAAAAATAAAGCTCAGCGGGGAAGACTTTTCCGCTGAGCTATTATTGGTTGAATTGATTTCTAGACTTAAAAGTTGAAGCCTACCGTCACCACTGCAGAGGTGATTGAATTTTTGATTTCAGTCAATGGGCCGTAATTAAATCCATTGTTATCTACTACTCTATAGCTGCGATACAAGGAATTGAAGTTCTGGTTGACTAAAGAAAAATCTACCTTTAGCACATCAAACTGGAATCCAATCCCTCCGGAAAGTTGCCGGGTGCTTTGGTCAAAGCCAGAGTTGTCCAAAAATGGATCACCCATATGTGCGTATCCAGCACGAATTCTCCAATTTTCCAATTTACCCTCTGCTCCAAATCTGTAGTTCACTGTACTGGTGTATAGGTCTTGGATCACTTGGTTGTCTGGACCTTCGTTAAAGTCTCTGGAACTTAGTCGCGCAGCGCTAAAATCCACCCAGTCTACATCAGCTGAAATGAATCCATATTTTCCTAAGAACACCGTTGCTCCCCCGCCCACTTTAAAGGGAGTATAGAGACCATAATTGCTCAAAATGACGTCAGAAACAGCTGTTTCTGTTCCCAGGGTCTTGTCTTCTGGCGCAAAATAATAATTGTCAAAGACAGCGGTCATGCTCGCTTCATACTCTTCATTCATTGCAAACGCTGTTGGAGTTTGAAGTACAAACCCTAGGTTCACGTAATCGATGGGTTTGTAGATCAATCCTAAGTTGAGGTTAACTCCTGTGCCGTTGATAAACAAGCTTTCGAACAAAGAAGAATTGAGGAGTGGCTGGTCCCCAAATTCTTCATTGTATTCTTTCTTGGAGGAGAATTCTATGGAGCGTACGCCTAAGCTTGCTCCAACAAATAATTTGTGATTGAAGTTAGCTCCATACCCAAAATTTAGCTGGCTAGCGCTTCCTTCTTGCCTCACATTCTCATCTTGGAAAGGAAATCCTAGCACAAAGGAATCGTAGTTTCTTGGATTGGTGATTGGCTTTCCATTCCCATCTACTGTAATCGGATTGATTAGGTAGGTTTGGTAGGCAAGGCCGGTAAGTCCACGGTTTTCGATTTGACTTTCGGGTACTCCAGCAGCATCTGCGAGGTAATAATCTAGAATTGAACTATTGCCTAGCTTATCTGAATAATAACCGAACTCATTTGAAAAGTTGGCGATTCGTTGGATACTGAAGCCCCAGGCACCTCCTTTAAATGCGCCATTTTCCAATGGTCCTTTTGGATTTGCCCCCACAAAACTTAAGTTGGGGAGAGAAAAGTCTGAGGTACGGTAGGATTTAGTCTGATCCAAGTAGCTAGCATCGGCAGCCCAAAGGTCGTAACCTAAACTAATGCTTGCTTCAGAGGATCGAAAGAAGCCTAGGCCCGCAGGGTTACCAGCTAAGTTGGACACATCTCCACCTAGTGACCATTGGGTGCCTCCAACCCCCACAATTCGTGCAGAGCCAGCAGGTGTGGTTTTGCTAAATCGATATGCGTCTTCAAAGTAGCCGCTTTGGGCTACAGCTCCCCCTGTAGTGAACAGGCAAAGGCAAATAATTGAAGTAAGTAACCTCATGTAGGAAAGGGTTAAGTTGGTATAGTAACGAAGTTGTGGTTGTTTTCGGATAAATTTTCCAAAAAAAAAGGGGAATTAATTCCCCCTTCCTCTGGATCCTCCTGAGCTCGCGCTACCTGAGGATCCACTTGAACTTCTACTTGGTGCGCTATAGCTAGCACCAGAGCTTGATCTGCTTGGATTGCTGAAGCTGGAAGAGTTTGAGCTTGATCTGCTCGGCGCGCTTCCTGTGCTGTAACCATTTGACTCACTTCTTCCATACGAAGAAGTCGATCGAGTACCTGTATTTGCTCCAGATGATCTTGTGTAAGATGGACTGCTTGCGCGATCCGGGTCGGTGCTTCTGCTTGGGGAAGCATTGTATCCTCTACCTGTGCTACTAGGCATAGCAGAAGGTCTTGCCGACTGACTTGCATTTCTGCTTGTGGCCGCAGTACCTCTGTCTGAAGCTGCAGAATTTACATTTCTAGTAGTTGATTCAACGCGACTTCTTCCAGAAGAGTAGTAATCGTTTTGTGAGGTGCTGAAATCACGGGTAGCAGAGCGAGGAGATTCTGTGGCATCCAATCTTCTTGGAGAGGCACCATTCGCATTGGCTACATTTTCTCTTGCTTGAGCTCGTGCAGTATTGGGTGTTACTCCTGACTGCATGATTCCACCACCCCCATTGCTCATGGATGCGCCACGGCTTGGTCTGGCACCATACACCACATTTCTCCCTGGGTTTTCATTTCCTGGAAGGATAATTATTGGCCCTGTGGTGTAAATCGGTCTATTCCATCCCCAAGGAGAACCCCAGGCATTGCTACCCCAGAAAGGGTCATAGAATCTACCCCATCCTAGGTAAGGATTGAAAGGTGAATAAAATGGGCTCCCGAAGCCAAGACTTAAACCCATGTTGAATCCTGGTCTCCATCCCCATCCAGGACCCCAGAATGGATCAAACATGCCCATTCCAAAAGGGCTAAAGCCCATCATTCCCATTCCAAAAGGACTAAAGCCGTAATTAAATGCAGTATTGCCCCATCCAGAGTTAAAGTTGGTAACTGTAAAGCTGTTGTAGACATCAATATTTGGAGTGGTACCTGTTGCAGAACCTTGGTTTTCCTCAAAGTAGACTACGTCTTGACCTGAAGAGGTATTCAGCTGTCCATAACGTGCAAGGTAATCTGGGTTCACATTTTTGGAACTAAAATTCTCTTGTGGGACTACGGTTGAATTAGCTAGGTTTTGAAAAGTGGCAGGCTGATTATTAGCAACTGCATTTTCCGTTGCCTTTTTCACGTCAGCGGACATGAAATACAAGTTGTCGTCGAAGGTATTCACTGCCACTTTATTTGAAGTGCAGGAAACCAAGAACGAAGTGCACAGCAGTGCAGAGGCAGAAATAAAAGCTAGTTTCTTCATGGGTGAAGTAGATTTATGCTTGGTTATACGGAATGACCAAGTAGAGGTTGTACTTTTTGGGTTATATTTGTACTTCCTTTTGATCAAAATAAACACTTTTCTTTCTATACAACAAGTAAATGAGTAAAGGACTTCCAAAACGCAGTGAAGATTATTCCCTGTGGTACAATGAGCTGGTTAAACGAGCTGACTTGGCAGAAAATTCTCCTGTAAGGGGATGCATGGTCATCAAGCCTTATGGCTATTCCATTTGGGAAAAAATGCAAGCCGAGTTGGACCGAATGTTCAAAGAAACTGGGCATACGAATGCCTATTTTCCGCTTTTTATTCCTAAATCTTTTTTGAGTAAAGAGGCGAGCCATGTGGAAGGCTTTGCAAAAGAATGTGCCGTAGTGACTCACTACCGATTGAAAAATGCAGAAGATGGTTCAGGAGTAATTGTGGATCCAGAAGCAAAATTGGAAGAGGAACTCATTGTGCGTCCTACCTCGGAAACAGTCATCTGGAGTACCTATAAAAACTGGATTCAATCCTATCGGGACCTGCCTTTATTGGTGAATCAGTGGGCTAATGTGGTGCGTTGGGAGATGCGAACTCGCTTATTCTTAAGAACTACAGAATTTTTGTGGCAAGAAGGACACACGGCGCATGCCTCTTCCGATGAAGCCATGGCAGAAACTGTGCAAATGATGAATGTCTATGCCCAATTCGCAGAAGAGTTTATGGCTTTACCCGTAATGAAAGGTAGAAAAACTGCGAATGAGCGATTTGCAGGTGCGGATGAAACCCTATGTATCGAAGCCTTGATGCAGGATGGGAAAGCGCTTCAGGCAGGCACTTCCCACTTTTTAGGTCAAAATTTTGCGAAAGCTTTTGATGTGAAATTTGCTACCAAAGAAGGTGGGCTGGAATACGTTTGGGGCACGTCATGGGGCGTAAGTACACGATTGATGGGAGCCCTGATTATGGCCCACTCGGATGATAATGGCTTGGTTTTGCCTCCTAAATTAGCTCCTTTTCAAGTGGTTATCGTTCCGATTTACCGCGGTGAGGAGGAATTGTCCTTGATTTCTGTAAAGGCCAAGGAGATTATGGCCGACCTTCGAAAAGCAGGAATCAGCGTCAAATACGACGATCGAGATACTCAAAAGCCAGGATGGAAGTTTGCCGAATACGAATTGAAAGGAGTACCTGTTCGGATTGCGCTTGGCCCACGGGATTTAGAAAATAAGACTTTAGAAATAGCCCGAAGAGATACCTTGACTAAGGAATCCTTCCAGTGGGAAGAAATGCCTATTGCTCAAAAAATAGGAGGGTTATTGGAAGAAATCCAACAAGGGATTTACCAAAAGGCCTTTAATTTTAGAAAAGAAAATACGACTGAGGTCAATAGTTGGGAGGAATTTAAGCAGGTGTTGGAGGAGAAAGCGGGTTTTCTTTCGGCTCATTGGGATGGAACCTCAGAAACGGAGGAAAAAATCAAAGAGCTCACCAAGGCCACTATTCGTTGCATTCCTTTGGATCAGGTGCAGGAGTCAGGTACCTGTGTGTACAGTGGAAAGCCTTCCTCAGGTAGAGTACTTTTTGCCAAAGCATATTGATTCTTTGCGAATTAAATTAAACCCGGATTTTCCGGGTTTTTTTTTCTTTTGATTCAAGTATTCAGCAGATTCTAGTAGATTAGAGGCAATTCATTTCACTGCCTATGGAAATTTTAGTCCTTAGTACGCTGCTGCTCATCGGCTTAATCCTACTCGTGGTAGAAATTCTTTTCATTCCAGGGACTACTGTGGTAGGTATTTTTGGGTTTTTGGTAAGCTTTGCGGGTCTAACATTCGCATTTCTTAATTTTGACTACTCCGTTGCACTCTGGATTACTGGACTTGCTTTGACAATTAATTTTGCAGCAGTTTGGTACGGATTTAGTTCTGGGGTTTGGAAGAAATTTTCACTGAAATCTACCCAGTCGGGTGGTGCTTTTGATGGGCGAACAGATGGGTTGGAAGTAGGAATGAAAGGATTGGCGGTATCTGACATCAAACCTTATGGCAAAGCTTCTTTCAATGACATTTGGGTGGAAGTAAAGTCAGAATCAGGGTTTATCGGGGTCAATACCCCAGTGACGATTACTAAAATTGAAAACAATAAAATCAGTGTAAACTAATTACCTATGTTTGAAGACAGTTCTTTATTCGTGCTGATTGCTGCATTTGCAGGGATCACTCTTCTCTTTATTTTCTTGTATTTTGTTCCGGTAAATCTTTGGATTACGGCCCAGTTTTCAAATGTTCGCGTTGGGATTGGAGAGTTAATTGGAATGCGGATTCGTAAAGTGCCGCCGAGCTTGATTGTTAATGCCATGATTACGGCCACAAAGGCTGGCTTACAGTTGACTACCAATGATTTGGAAACTCACTTTTTGGCAGGGGGGAATGTGCCTGCTGTGATTCGTGCGTTGATTTCTGCAGACAAGGCGAATATTACGCTGAGCTTCAAGCAGGCCACGGCTATTGACTTGGCGGGACGTGATGTATTTGAAGCAGTGCAGATTTCAGTAAATCCAAAGGTGATCAATACACCTAACGTAGCGGCAGTAGCTGCCGATGGAATTCAGTTGGTGGCCAAAGCTCGCGTGACGGTTCGTGCAAATATCGCACAGCTGGTTGGTGGTGCAGGAGAGGAAACTATTTTGGCAAGAGTAGGAGAGGGTATTGTCACTTCTATTGGTTCGGCTGCCACACACAAATCGGTTCTAGAAAACCCTGATAAAATTTCTAAGTTGGTACTTCAACGCGGATTGGATGCTGGGACGGCTTTTGAAATCCTTTCCATTGATATTGCTGACATTGATGTGGGAGCGAATATTGGTGCCAAACTTCAAATTGATCAAGCTTCTGCGGATCTAAAGGTAGCTGAAGCCAAAGCGGAAGAGCGTAGAGCCATGGCGGTTGCTTTGGAACAGGAAATGAAAGCTAGAAATGTAGAAATGCGCGCAAAAGTGGTGGAAGCGGAGGCAGAGGTACCAAAGGCAATTGCAGAGGCTTTCCGATCTGGACAATTGGGAGTGATGGATTACTACAAAATGGAAAATGTAAAGTCGGATACGGCCATGAGGGATTCCATTGCGAACTCTGGCAAGGAGTCCAAAGATTCAGGGCCGCTGAAGTCCTAATTCATAAAACGAAAAAAGGGAGTTTAAACTCCCTTTTTTCGTTTTTGCGGTGTCGTAATTTTAGGGCTGTCATCCGTGTTCTCCTGGTCTAACTCTTGGCCTTTTCCCAAAAGTTTTTGTTCGTTTCAGTCATTCGAA
>JACCDT011527814.1_pt1 | contig 33910 bp, 40 predicted proteins | sample 7446291 | NCBI WGS metagenome assembly JACCDT01 (sample SAMN15323446, study PRJNA562643) | freshwater metagenome | isolation source: river surface water | place: USA:Blue River Watershed | collected 2017-08-17
GAGTTGGCTATAACGCATTTGTAAACGATTATGATAAAATTGAAGAAATCAGACAATGGATTAAAGAGAACAACATCACAAATCATGTGTTCTTATTCTCAGCTTCTACATTCACCAATTTGGCAGTGTATGAACTATTCAGAGATTTTCCTAATAATTCCTATATTGATATTGGAACGTGTCTTACTCCGATGATGAATATGCCAACCCATAGAGGTTACTTAGAGGCATTTTGGGGTTATAGAGGTGGACAGGATATTCAAAAAATATGTGTATGGTAATAGTAGAATGTACGAAAGAGTATTGGGAGTTTGTAAGAAAACTCCGAATGGATGCTAGAGTGATTGATGGGTTTTTAGAAACTACTCCAATCACAGAAGAACAGCAAATAAAGTATATGATAAGTAACGCACAAAACTATCGTATATGTTTATTTGATGGTAGACCAGCGGGATATGTTGGTGTGATTGAAGATGATATCAGAGTATGTACTCATCCTGATTTTTTTGGAATGGGAGTTGGTAAGTTTATGATAAAATCTGCGATGGCTATATGGCCAACCGCATATGCTAAAGTTAAATTAGGAAACATAGCTAGTGATAAACTATTCCTTAGTTGTGGATTTGAAGTAAGTGGTAGGGATGATAAATTTACATACTACAAATTAAAAAATAAAATGGTAAGCTTAAAGAGTTCAATAACAGCAAAGGGAAAGTATGTTTCTAAAATATTACACTTTGTTGGTGGGGAAAAAAGAACATTTAATGGAGTAGATACTGATTCAATAAAGCAAGGTCAGTTCACAAAGTTTGAAACAAAAGATGGTAGACTTGTTATGATTAATGATAAGAATATCCTTTGTATAGAAATAATAAAAGAAGATTAATATGATTAAATTACACAACCCTTACAAAATTGTAAAGATGTTTGAGGAAGAAGTAGCAGAGTACACTGGTGCTCCATTTGTTATTTCAATTGATAGTTGTACAAACGCACTATTCTTAATATGTAAGTACTTAGAGGTTAAAGAAGTAACTATACCTTCTAAAACTTACTTATCAGTTCCACAATCAATTATACACGCTGGTGGCGAGGTTATCTTTGATAAAAGACCTGAAACAAATCATTGGGTAGGTGCATATCAATTGAAACCATATCCAATTTGGGATGCTGCTAAGAGATTTACAAAAGATATGTATATGCCTGGCACATTTATGGGATTATCATTTCACATTAAAAAGATATTACCTATTTGGAAAGGTGGTATGATTTTGTGTGATGACCCTAAAGCAGCAGATTGGTTTAAGAAAGCACGTTACGAAGGTAGAAGTGAGAAGTATTATAAGGATGATGATATTACATTCTTAGGATGGAATATGTATATGACTCCACAGCAAGCTGCACATGGATTGGCTATGATGCAGAACTTACCTTTACATAATTCAGACCAAGGTGAATTAAATGGATATAGAGATTTAACTGAATTCACTGTGTTTAAAAATAATAAGGTTATAGAATAATGGTAACATTTCATAAATTAGGTGAGAACGGACGATTGGGTAATCAATTATTTCAATATGCAGCTTTAAAAGGGTTAGCAACTAAAAATGGTTATGAAATAAAAATACCAAATCCACAAACAATGAGTTGGCATGGACAGACTTGTTTGTTAGATAAATTTAATATCAATTGTGATTATCTAACACAAGAAGATGCAAACAAACTTCAGCATATGTATGAAGAACCCAATTGGAAACAATATGATTCAAACTTTTTTAATTTACCCGATAATACAACAATAGATGGATACTATCAAAGTACATTTTATTTTGAGCATATAGTTGAAGAAATTAAAAAAGAACTTACTCCAAAAGATGAATATCTAAATAGAGGTAAAGAATATGTTGATGGTTTACGAAAACAATATGATTGTGAAATAGTAAGTGTGCATGTTAGGAGAGGTGATAATATGACAAACGGTCAAACCGGTCTTATACAAGCATATGAACCCGGTGGTATGTATGAAGTTTACTTTAATAAAGCAAAAAAAGTATTTGCTTCATTAAATGTAAAGTTTTTAGTATTCACTGGTGGACAAAGATTCAACGAAGATAATAGTGTTGATGTGGATTGGTGTAAGCAGTTCTTTGGAGAAGATGGGTTTATCTTTTCAGAGGGACAAGAACAAATTGATGATTATTGTAGAATAATGAGTTGTGACCATAACATATTATCGCATGCTAGTTCATTTGGATGGTGGGCAGCATATGTTAATCCAAATCCAAATAAAATAGTTGTAGCACCAGAATGGTATCATCCTGATGAACCAACTTTAAAAAGAGAAAAATTTTATCCAAAAGAATATATTTTATGTTAGTAGTTAAAGATATGGGTGGTGATACACCGGATGGAGTAAATGATTATTTAAAAATAGAAAGACATTCACAACATAGTGATACTGATGTTTTGATGTATGGAATAAATTGTACATTAAATTTTGATTTACAAAAACAATATGAAAATTTCAAAACTAAAAAACTTTTAAACTTATGGCAACCTTGTGAATTTGTTTTCACAACTGACCCGGCTGGACAAAACGCTTTTGAACAAATACTATATTTTGATAAAGTATATTCAATATGTCCATATACAGCAAATTGGTTAAATGAAATGTTTGGTGATGAAAGACATGAAGCTATATTTTATCCATTTGGTGATGACATAATTCCTGAAAGACAAGAAAAAATATACGATGTTTGTTATTTCGGAGGATTGCATGGAATAGACCATGTACAATGTATTGACCAAATTAGAAATTTTAATTATAGATTTATATCTCAACAAATGTATAGAGAACCATATTCACCAACTGATTATAATGTTTCTTTTAAAGAAAAATTAGATATAGTTGCAAAAACAAAAATCTCAGTTTGTTATAATCTTTTACATTTTAGACCAGACCAGCAAGAAGTTGTAAAAATGTATGAAGGGTGGGAAAAAAATCCTGCATTTGCTTATATGGATGATAATGGTAGAGTTCCACAATTTAAACAAAGAGTTCATGAATCTGCATTTAGTAGAACACTCATACTATGCAAAAAAGATTATTGGAATATAATTGAAGATTACTATACACCAAATGAAGATTTTATTTATTTCAACGAAAATAGTGAGTTAGAGGGATTAATTAAAGATATTCTTAACAATTATAAAGATTATGAGCAAATGATTGAAAACGCTTATAATAAAAGTTTGAATTACACTTCAAAAAATTTATACGAACATATAAAAAACAATAAAAAATGGAAACAATAAAAGGAAAAAAATTTTTAGTAACAGGTGGAACAGGGTTTTTAGGAAAAAATTTTGTAAAGTATGTTATTGATAATGGTGGTGAAGCAGATTACTTTGGTTCTAACTATGATTTATCAGTAGTATCTGAAGCAGAAAGAGCGTTCACCGATTTTAACAAAAAATATGATTATATTATACATGCAGCTGTACTGCAAGGAGCAGGTGATTGGCCACTAAAGCATAAAGCAGAACAATTTGATATTAATTGTAGAATACATACTAATACATTTGCTTGTTGGTATAAATTTCAACCACAAGCAAAATTAATTGGTATTGGTAGTTCTTGTTCTTATCCTGGTGATATACAAGAATTAAGTGAAACTGATTATTGGAATGGACCTATGCATGAATCGGTTGACATATATGGATTGACTAAAAAAGTTATGACAACTGGTATAAAAGCATATAAAGAACAATATGGACTAAAGGGAACTACAGTAGTTTTTGCTACATTATATGGCCCACACGATTCATTTGATAGAGAAAAAGCACACGTTGTATCTGCTTTAATTAGAAAATTTGTTGAAGCAAAAGATAACAATTTGCCCGAAGTTGAAGTATGGGGTGATGGTACTCAAACTAGAGAACTAATTTATGTTGAAGACCAAATTAAAGCATTGTTGGCAGTTATTGATTATGATGGTGAAATTATAAACATTGGAACTGGTTCAACTACTACAATTAGAAATTTAGCTGAAACAATAAAAACTTTAGTGGGTTATGATGGAAATATATTTTACAATACTAATAGATTCGTTGGGGTTAAACATAAAGTTCTTAAAGTTGATTTAGCTAAAGAAAAATATGGTTGGATGGAAAGTATTACACCCGATTCACTAGAAAACAATTTAAAGAAAACAATAGATTGGTATAACGAAAATAAACATTTAATTAAATAATATGATACAATTTAAAAACAGAAGAGAATTAATTTTACACTTAAATAATACGAAAGCAGAAGTAGTTGCTGAAGTTGGTGTAAGAGAAGGTTATTTTAGCAAATTTATTTTGGATAACACAAATGTAAAAAAGTTATACGCAATTGACCCTTGGGAAAGAAATCCTGAATTAGAAAATGGTGCACAAGAAGCATTTCAAACTTGTCATAGATTGTTAGACCCATTTGGTGAAAGAGCAGAAATGATAAAAGGATTTTCACCATCAGCAGCAGAAATGTTTGAAGATGATAGTTTAGATTTTGTTTATATAGATGGATTGCATGACTATGAATCTGTAAAAGCGGATATTGAAGGATTTTATCCAAAAGTTAAAAAAGGTGGAATCATAGCTGGACATGATTACCACGAAGGTGATTGGCCTGGCGTATATAATGCGGTAAATGAATTTATAGCACAAAACGGACTTGAATTCAATTTAACTGGTATAGATTCTCCTGATTATGAAATTGAACACGATGGACAAAAGCCTTCTTGGTGGGCTTATAAAAAATAATTTAAAATATGAAAAGCTGGATAAACAAAACAATATTAATTACAGGAGCTAATGGATTTGTAGGTAAAGCACTTGTAAGAATTTTAAAACAAATGGGAGCTAATAATTTATTAACCCCATCATCAAAAGAATTAGATTTAACAAAACAATCGCAAGTTAAAACTTATTTTGAAATATATAAACCACAAATAGTATTTCATTTAGCAGGTAAAGTTGGTGGGGTTGCTATTAACAAAGCAAAACCAGCAGAATTTTTTTATGAAAATATTACAATGGGTATTTTTGTAATGAATTCTGCGCATGAATGTGGTACTGAAAAAGTTGTATCATTAGCAGCTGGTTGTGGTTATCCAAAACATTTACCTGTACCATTTACTGAAGAAGGATTTTGGCAGGGTTTGCCTGATGAAAATTCCTATGGATATTCACTTGCTAAGAAAAATTTAATTATACAAAGTTGGGCATATAGAGAGCAGTATGGATTTGATTCAACAATACTTCTACCTGCAAATTTATATGGACCTGAAGATAATTTTAATTTAGAGGCATCGCATGTGGTGCCGGCTTTGATTAGAAAATTTATTGAAGCAAAAGAAACCAACTCTCCTTCAGTAGAAGTATGGGGTACAGGAAAAGCAACTAGAGAATTTCTTTATGTTGATGATGCGGTTAAAGCAATTATAGATTCTGTTGATTGTAAAGAATCGGGTCCTTTCAATTTGGGAACGGGTGTTGAAACAACTGTAAAAGAGTTAGTTGAAACTATTTCCGAATTAGTAGGATATGAAGGTGAAATTATTTGGAATGCAAGTAGACCGGATGGCCAACCAAGAAGATTTTACGATATGAGTAAGTTTAAAGAAACTTATGGATATGTTCCTAATACAAAATTAAAAGATGGTTTAAAAATAACAATTGATTGGTTTAATCAAAATAAAAATAATATTAGAAAATAATGATTAATTTAAATTATAATATTCCAAAAAATATACAAAAAGTAAGAATTGATGTAGGAATGTCATCAACAGGTCCAAACGCAGCTTATTGGCTAAACAAATATGATGATATTGTTGTTATTGGCGTTGAACCAAATCCAACAAATTTCCAAAGAATAATGGATGGCAAATTTATAGTTAGTGGTGAAATACAAATTATTGCTGAAGAAAATATAATTAAAATTGGTAATGGAGATGTTTTATGTAATTACATAGAGAAGGGAAATTATTTTATACCAATTGAAGCAGCAATAGATAATGTAAATGAACTAACTAAAAAAACTTTTTATTGTACTGATATAGTAAATACAGGGTGTTCTTCTTTACACAAACCAATAGATGAAAGACTAAATGGAACAAAAACAGAATCAGAAATTGAAGTTGATGTATTATCGTTAGAAATGCTATTGGAAAACTTTCCATTTGAACAAATACCTGTTATAGAGTTTTTAAAAACAGATACACAATCAAACGATTTAAACGTTGTTAAAAGTTGTGGAAAATATTTAGAAAGAGTTTGTTTTATATTTTCTGAATACTACGCACATTCTGCATATGAAGGAGAAAAATCTCAATATGAATGTATGATTGAATTTGATTCTTTTATGAAAGAGAATGGATTTAAACAATTCTATTGTAGTGGGACTGATATTGGATATGTAAATGAAAAATTAATTCCGTATATTATTAGTCATAATGTACTTAATGATTGTATAGAATTTCAAAATGGGTATAATTGGTTATGAAAAAAATATTAGTTACAGGTGGAGCAGGATTTATAGGTTCTAATTTAGTTAAAAGATTAATTGAACAAGGGCATGAAGTTACTGCTATTGATAATTTAGAAAGAGGAAAGGTTGATTTTGTAGAAAATGTTAAATCTCTAAAATTAATTGTTTGTGATTTAACTGATTACGAAACAATGCAACAATTTTTTGAAGATAAAGATGTAGTAATACATTTAGCATCTAAAGTTGGTGGTATTGGTGTTTATTTAGATACACCATATCAAGTGATGAAAGCAAATATGGAAATGGATGCAAATGTATTGAAAGCAATATTACATTACAAAATAGATACATACTTTTACGCATCATCGGCACACATTTATCCAAAAGAACTTCAGATGATTGCAGATTCTCCAATGATTAAAGAATCGGATGCATACCCAGCAAATCCCGAATTAACATATGGTTGGGCAAAGTTAATTGGGGAAAAATCAATTGAAGCAGCATTAGTTGAAAACGATTGGTTAAAGGCCGCTATTGCAAGATTTATTGGAATCTATGGACCAAATCAAGACTTTGGATTAGATACAGGTTCCGTTATACCTGTATTCTCACATAGAGCAATAAAATATCCTGAAGTTCCATTTAAAGTTTGGGGAACTGGTAAAGAAACTCGTTCTTATTGTTACATAGATGATGCATTAGATTGTATTGAAAAGATGATTGAAGCTATGGATACAAAACAATTAGTTGGTCCATATAATGTTGGCAAAGGTGAAAGATGTACAATAGAAGATATAGCAAAGACAGCAATAGAGATAAGCGGAAAGGATATTCAAGTAGAATGGGATACAAATAAAAAAACAGTGATTTGGGGGCAGTGGTGTGATGTATCAAAAGTAAAAGAAGAATTAGGATGGGAAGCACATATATCATTAAAAGATGGTATGACAAAAGTATATAACAATATAAAAAATAGAATAAACAATGAATAAAGTTTTAATTACAGGCGGAGCAGGTTATTTGGGTTCTACATTAGCTGAACACCTTTTAAATAACAATTATGAAGTTACGGTATTGGACAACTTAATGTATGACCAAATATCCCTTTTACATTTATTCAAAAGAGATGGTTTCAAATTTGAATTAGGTGATGTTAGAAATACTATATTACTACAAAAATTGGTAATGGAAAATGATGTAATAATTCCATTAGCAGCTATTGTAGGTATGCCGGCATGTAAAGCAAATCCGGAATTAACCGTAGCAGTAAACTACCAACAAGTTGTTGATATATTACAAGTATTGAGGGATGACCAAAAGTTAATTCTACCAAATACTAACTCACAATATGGTTCATCGGATTCAATCATTACTGAAGAATCGCCATTCAAACCATTATCATTATACGCAACAACTAAATGTGATGCGGAAAACGCAATGTTGGCAAAAGGAAATGGTGTATCATTAAGATTAGCAACTGTATTTGGTGTATCACCTCGTATGCGAACTGACCTTTTGGTAAATGACTTTACATATAAGAGTGTAGTAGATGGATATTTGGTTTTGTTTGAGGCACACTTCAAAAGAAATTACATACACGTTCAGGACATCGCTCGTACATTCCAATTTATTATTGAGAATTATGAGAAATGTAAAGGACAAGCATTCAATGTAGGATTATCAACTGCTAACTTATCTAAATTAGAATTAGCAGAAAAAATTAAATCACACATTCCATCTTTGGTAATTAAGCAAGATGATTTCAAAGAAGATTTTGATAAGAGAAACTATATTGTATCAAATGAGAAGTTGGAAGCATTGGGATGGAAACCAATTTATGATTTGGATTATGGAATCAAACAATTAATAGAAGCATATAAATTAGTAGTTAAGAAAAACAATCAAAATTTTACAAACCTTTAATTATGGAAGAAAGAAAGTATTTACCTACATTGAGTGAATTAATTGACCGTTTAAGTATCGTTCAATTAAAAGAAGTATTTATCGCAGAGCATAAAGCAGAATATGCGGAAGAAATTAAAGCAATTGTACATGATATACAATTGTATTTAAATGAAACTAAAGAACCAATTACAGCAGAAACAATTAGAGCTATTGTAGTTCTTTCTCAAATGAACTTACACATTTGGCATAACGAATCAAACTATCGTAAGGGAATTAAGGATGGTAACAACTTAGAATTAACGCACGGATTAAATGGTATTCGTAACGTAGCTAAGAATAAGATTCAGGAAGTTATGGGTGGTAGAAAAGATTACAAAATAGATTGCTTAGCAGCAGATTTTAAAGATTGGGAAATTAGTTGGTAAAATTAAAATTATGAAAATATTAGTTATAGGAGATAGTTGTAAAGACATATTCATTTATGGTAAAGCAAACAGGCTTTGCCCTGAAGCTCCTGTACCTGTATTCATTCCACAAAGAAAGACTGAAACGGGTGGTATGGCAGCTAATGTTTATGAAAACATAGAATCTTTGGGTGTTGAAGTTGATTTGGTAACTAATTCAGAAGTTATCACTAAGACAAGATATGTTGAAGAAAAAACAAATCATCAAATTATTAGAGTAGACTCTGATTCCGCTAAATCAAAAAGAGTAGAAGGGTTAGAGTACATTCCATTTCAGAATTATTGTGCAGTTATCATATCAGATTATAATAAAGGATTTTTAGAATATGATGATATTGAGTACATTTGTTCAATACATGATATTGTATTCATTGATACCAAAAAAGTTATTAATGAGAAAATGTTAGGAGCTAAATTTATTAAAATAAATGAGCATGAATATGAAAATAACATAGCAGCAGGACAATATTTTGAACAATTCTATGAAAAATTAATTGTTACGATGAGTGGTAAAGGTTGTAAGTATAAAGATAAAGAATACAGAGTAGAAGAAGTTGAGGTTAGAGATAATAGTGGTGCAGGAGATACATTCATTTCAGCATTAACAATTCAATATTGTAGAACAAATGATATTGAAAGCGCAATACATTATGGTAATGAATGTGCAACAATAGCAGTTCAACACAAAGGTGTAACTAAAGTTGGTAAACATTTAACAAAAGCTCTACCATGATAAAATTAATTATTTTTGACTTAGATGGTGTATTGGTTGAAGCAAAACAAATTCATTACGATACACTTAACCAAGCCCTAAGAGAAGTTGATGAAGAATATATTATTACAGAAGCAGAACACCTTTCAACTTACGATGGTTTAAAAACAAATCAGAAGTTGGATATGCTAACTAAGAACAAAGGTTTACCAAAAGAAGTGCATGAAAAAGTTTGGAATAGAAAGCAACAACTTACTATTGATGCAATATCTCTATTACAAACTAATCATATATTAGTTCACCTATTTAATGAATTAAGAGAAAGAGGTTACCAGTTAGCATGTTGCTCAAACTCAATTAGAAGGTCTGTATTGGTAATGCTATCTAAGATAGGACTTATTGAGTATATGGACTTAATTCTCTCTAATGAGGATGTAAAGAACTCTAAACCGCATCCTGAGATGTATTGGAAGGCGATGAGTATGATGGGTGTATTGCCTGAAGAAACCCTAATTGTAGAGGATTCTCCACATGGTTTATTAGCCGCAAGTAGAAGTAGAGCAAATGTTCTTAGAGTAAATAATCCATATGATTTGGAATTATCAAAAATAATTCGTAAATTAGAAGAAACTAAGCCTATGAGCATACCAAAATGGCAGGGGGGTAAGATGAATGTATTAATACCAATGGCTGGAGCTGGTAGTAGATTCCAACAAGCAGGTTATACTTTTCCAAAACCATTAATTGATGTTGAAGGAAAACCAATGATTCAGGTTGTTGCTGATAATCTTAATATAGATGCAACATTTATTTATGTAGTTCAAAAAGAACATAGAGCTAAGTTTAACTTAGATACCTTATTAAATTTAATCACTCCTAATTGTAAAATTGTAGAAGTTGATGGAATGACAGAAGGAGCAGCGTGTACTACATTATTAGCAAAGGAATTCATTAACAATGATGAACCATTATTAATGGCAAACTCTGACCAATTTGTTGAGTGGGATAGCAATGAGTTTATGTATAAGATGATTGAACAAAAAGTAGATGGTGGTATTCTTACATTTAAGGCAACACATCCTAAATGGTCATTCGCTAAAGTAGATGAATATGGTTATGTGACAGAAGTTGCAGAAAAGAATCCAATTTCAGATATAGCAACAGTTGGTGTGTACTATTGGGCTAAAGGTTCGGATTATGTAAAGTATTCGGAACAAATGATTCATAAAAACATCAGAACTAATAATGAATTTTATGTGTGTCCTGTTTTCAATGAAGCAATTGGTGATGGTAAGAAAATCAAAACATTCAACATAGAAAAAATGTGGGGATTGGGAACACCTGAAGATTTAAAATATTATTTAGAAAATAAAAAGTAATGGCACAATATCAACGTATAACATTTATTATACCTTGCCGAAATAACTTAAAGTATTTAAAGCAAGCTGTTAGTAGTATTGAAGATTGTTATGATGATACTCACAATATAGTAATCTTAGATGATGCTTCAAATGATGGAACTTGGGAATGGATTAATTCTTTGGATAAGCCATATATTAAAACATATAGAAATGAAGGACCGGAAAGAGTTGGACACACTGTTTTGTATGATATTGGTATTAATATGGCACAAACACCGGTGGTTACTATTCTACATTCGGATATGATTGTTACTCAAAACTATGTCGGTAATATGCTAAAACATTTACAACCACTTAGTGTAGTTTCAGCTACTCGTATTGAACCACCATTACATCCGCCGGGTCCTGAAAAGTATGTAGAAAACTTTGGAATGGAGCCTGAAGAATTTAATAGTGATGCTTTCAAAAAGTTTGTGTATGAGAAGGAATATGTGATGGAAGGAAAAACAACTCAAGGTATATTCGCACCTTGGATGTTATTCAAAGAAGATTTCGTTTGTATTGGTGGGCATGATAAATTATTCGCACCAATGGAGTTGGAAGATTCTGACCTATTCAATAGATTTCACTTGCAAGAATATAAGTTAATACAAAGTAGAGATGCTTTTGTGTATCATATGACTTGTAGAGGTTCTCGTTTCAAAGATGGTATTAAGATTGAAAGAATAATTGATTTACCAGATGGAACAAAATGGTACAAACCTGAAGATTCAGTAGAATACACTTTACTTCGTCAAAATAAATTTAAAGAGTGGTGGAGAAAGTGGCATACTGACGTTTTACATGATGAACTTATGATGCCTATTGTTGGTAATCGTTATGATACAACATTCGTAGTGCATAATTGTAATTCACAAATCCTTGCAGCATTGGAACCTTGGTGTGATAGAATTTATGTAGATTGTGATTATAAAGAATTCGCTCAGCAAGAACAAACACAATCTATGTTTGATTTAAGTGATAAGTTTCATTCTATTGGAGATGAGATGAAAGGAGATGTTCAGATTCTTTTTGATGCGGCACAACTAACAAGCAATCATTTTACAACCTTTATTAAAAACATACCATTTATAATTCAACAAACAAATGAATTGGGTAGTTTCCAGTGGGATATGTTTCAAATACACATATTTAATTTAAAACAAAAAGATATGGTATATCCATTCTTTAAAAATATATTTTAATGGCTAAGAAAAAAACACTTATTTGCATACATGTTATGCCATCTGAATTGGAAATGTTTGAAAGATTATTACTTCAAATGAAAAGAGCATTTCAATATCTAAATTCAGATGATGATGTAACACTAAAAGTTACTCTAAACTTAAATCCAGAATTAACCGATTGGAAAGAAAGTGAATTAAAGCAAGGTTATTTTGTAAGCCGATTTGGTATTTTGTTTAATGGTATTAAAAATATAAACGAAATAATATTAGATACATCTATTTGGGGAACTACTCAACAAAAAAGAGAATCAATAAAATTAGATTATGACCAATTTATATTTTGTGATACTGATATTCTATTTCACGAACAAATGCTCAAACATCAATTAAATGCATCATATCAATTAGATGGTATCTACATTATTTCACCATCATTAGCAAAGTGGTGGGATAATAGTTGGGATTCATTATGTCATTTTGAATATACTGATAAACCATATGGTACTGGTATAGATGATAAAGATGTTATGTTTGGTGCACTAACTCAAAAAATTTCAAAAGTTCATTTTAGACAAATACCAACAATTAAATTTGGATGTGGAATGCATACTTTATATTCTAAATCTTTTTGGGAATTTGTAACAATTCCAGAAGAATTGGGTGGATATGGTCCTGAAGATACCTATGGTATGGAATCTTCAAATATAGCAAGAAGATTGGGATATAACATTCAACAATTTGTTATGGATGGAATTTATATAACAGAAGATTATGTAAATAGAATACCTTCATTTATTGACAAAATAAAACCAATTGATAGGAAAAAGGAGTTTTACGATACGGCGCATGCTAAAGGTAGGGAATTGGTTGCAAATTTTGCTAAAAAACTAATTGAGAAAAATCAATCTAATCTTTAATTTATATATTTATACAGGTAAAATTGTATAAATGAAAAATATTAAGGAAAAAATCCGTTCAATTATAAGAGAAAATTTTATAAAAGAAATGCATCAAAATGATTTACATTTTCGTGCAATTATGAAATATTACGATAAAGGTACACCATCAACTAAAAAACAGGTTGCAATTGTGGTTACCGGTAAGAAAACATCCAACAGAGGACAAATTGTAAATGACCTTATGGATATGGACTACCATGAAATTTTGGATACTGAAAAGAGATTGAAGTATGTAAAAGAATACTTTGATAAAAAAGGACAAGAAAGAGTTGCGGCAGCGTTACCACAAACACAGGAAGAAGAACCTGAAGATACAACCTTTATAGCAAAAGCAAACGTTAAGTAAAATGGACATGAATAACATTTATACCGTAATTGGTACAGCAATAACTGTTTTGGGTGGAGCATCTGCTTGGAGATTCTATGAGAAGCGTGCAGAAAAAAGAGAGAAAGATGAGGACTTTATCAAAAAAGATTGCAGAGAGAGAATCACAAAGTTGGAAGCATTGTTAGCATCATCTTCCAAAGAGAAGGATGAATTAAGAAAGATGGTTTTGGATATGACAGCTAAAGTGGCTGAACTTAGTGTTAAAGTTGAATTTCTTACAAAAGAGAATGAGAAATTAGCAAAATCACCAAGAGGTAAAAAATTATTGAACGGATAATATGCCATTAGCAAGAACGTTATTTACTGAAGATAAGAAGTTGAGAGTATTTGATTTTGATGATACACTTGTCAAAACAACATCTTTTATATATGTAACTCATGCGGATGGTAAAAAACAAAAACTTACTCCTGGTCAATACGCAGTATATAAAGAAAGACCCGGTGATGTATTTGATTACACCGATTTCCAGAAAGTAACAAATCCACAAATAATTAAGGGATATTTTGAATTATTAAAAAGAATGTCCGCATCGGATAGTGGTAGAACTATTTACATTTTAACTGCTAGAGGTGCATATAAACCTGTTTATGATTTTATTAGAGATTCTGGTATTCGTAATGTAATGGTGGTAGCATTGGGGGATGCTAATCCTGAAAAGAAGGCAGATTGGATAGAAGCAAAAGTAAGAGATGAGGGGTACGATGACGTTTTCTTTGTAGATGATTCCATAAAAAATGTGGAAGCAGTAAGAAAAAGACTTAAACTATATCCAAAAGTAAAACAAAAAATACAACATATAAAACATTCATAGTATATGGGACCATCAATTGTTATAGTGGACTGTACAAAGCAGGACATTAATAAAGCTCTTAAAGAGTTCAAAAGAAAGGTTATCAAATCCGGACATATTATGGAATTGAGAAACCGAAAAGAGTACACTAAGCCCACAACACAAAAGAGAGAAGAAAAGCAAAAAGCAATTCGCAGAAACCAGCGAGAAGTCATACTTGATAAAATAGCAGCAGGAACACTTCCACAATCCGCTCTATCTACAAAAAAGAGAAAATCCTTTGGGGATTAGTTTTATCTTATTTTTCAATATTTATAAGAGTTAAATACCAACTTTACGAAAATAATATTGAAAAATGGCAGATAAGAAGATAACAGAATTACCTTTTATAACCGATATAACGGCTTCGGTGGGTAGTTCCCCAAGTAATACAACAGTTATTCCTGTAGTTTTATATGGCACTACAAACCAAATTACAGCTGATAATTTAAAAGAAAATTTCATTAGGAATTTAAGAGGTACTGTTAAGGATATTCAAACCTACACATCTTCTTTAAAAGGCGCCGTAACTGTTCGTGGTAATGGTATTGAAGTAGCTGGTAATTTGGAAGTACAGGGTAATATGAGTGTAAAAGGTACGCTTTATACTCAGTACGAAACTTCATCAATTATTTATACAAGTGGTTCAACTAAATTTGGTAATTCTTTTGATGACTTACACGAAACAACAGGTTCTGTATTTTTTACAGGTTCACATACTATAAATGGAGAAGATTACACATATTATAGTAGTTCGAATTCAGCGGTATTTACAAACTTTAGTAGTTCTAACTCAACAGCTATAACTGCGTTTAGTAGTTCTAATTCTACATTATTCACAACATATAGTAGTTCAAACTCAACGTTGTTCACAAACTTTAGTAGTTCTAATTCAAGCTACAATACAACTTTTAGTTCTTCTAATGAAATTTATGTAACTGCATTGAGTAGTTCTAACTCAACGTATAATACTACATTTAGTTCTTCAAACGCTACATATGTAACTGCATTAAGTAGTTCTAATTCAACGTATAATACTACATTTAGTTCATCAAACTCAACATATAATACAACATTCAGTTCTTCTAATGCAACATATGTAACTGCATTAAGTAGTTCTAATTCAACTACATTTACAAATTATAGTAGTTCTGAATCAACTGTATTTACGAATTACAGCAGTTCTAATTCAACTACATTTACAAATTATAGTTCTTCAACTGCTAATACAATAAACGGATTATCTTCTGGGGTAAGTAGTGAGTTGGCAAGAGTATATCAAGCAACGGCTTCAATACAAGCTCAAACAGCATCATTGTTAGCATTTACGGCTTCACAGGTTGATAGAAATACAAATCTTTCAATCGTTACTGGTTCTTTAAATAATTTTACCGCATCTCAAGATAATAGAAACTTTACACTATCGCAAGTTACCGGTTCATTGATTGGTGTGACAAATGGATTGATGGCATTCACCGCATCTTTAGATAATACATATGCAACTGATGCTCAACTTTATCAATTATACCAAGCTACTCGCTCAATAGAATTACATAGTGGTTCTATGATTGGTATCACAAATGGTTTGATGGCTTATACATCTTCTAACGAAACTTGGAAGACTGGAGTAAGAGGTGAAATTAATGGAGTTGAATTATATACCGCTTCTTTAAAAGCAGCAGCGATAGTTTCTTCATCAACACAAATTCAGAATTATGATTTGTTCGCGTTGAATTCTAATTTATATACAGCAACGGGTTCATTACAAGCACAACTTAATGGCGTTGAAGCATATACTGCATCTTTAAAAGCAGCGGCAATAGTATCATCATCAACGCAAATATCAAATTATTATAAGTTTGCAGAAACATCATCTGCAAATACTTTCTATGGTACTCAAACAATAAATGGTAATTTACAACTTAGTTCAACATCACCATTAGTTTATAATGCAGGAAACACAAACGCAATGTTGTTTGGTTTCTTTGATGGTGGAACAATTTATGGACCTTACTATCAAATATTTGGAAGTAACTATTCTAATACAACCCAAAGAGGCTCTGCTGAATTTGTATTTGATAGTAGAAATAGTGGATATAGCGGATTTAATGTTGCAGAATTTAATGGAAGTACTTGGTTAAGAAAATTCAGAGTATCTCAATATGGAGCAGAAGTAACTGGTTCTTTCGTTGTTGATGGTGGTATTACTGGTTCGTTAATGGCAACTAATAATGTTGTATCATCATCAACGCAAGTTGTAAATTATAACTTATTCGCATTAACCGCATCCGCAAACACTTTCTATGGTACACAATCAGTAACTGGTTCGGTAAGAATTAGTGGAAGTATTGATGATATTAGTTATATAGATTTTGATACTGTAGCACCTGCAACCGGAATAGCTAGATTAGGTTGGGATGATGGTGAAGGTACATTAACTATTGGATTGAGTGGTGGTAACGTAAATCTTCCAATTGGGGTAACTTCGTTTGAAACAGCATACAATGCAGATTCATCTTCAATTTCAAAAGGTGATGTAGTAAGAGTTAGTGGAGCTCAAGGTAATAGAGTTGCAATTAAAAAAGCAAACAATCACGATGATGATGGTTCGGCAACAACTTTGGCATTGGCTGGTGAAACTATTGGTGTTGGTGCAGAAGGTAAAGTTCTTACAACCGGACCACTAAAAGGAGTTGATACTACCGCATTTGGTGAAGGAGATTTGTTATATCTTTCATCAACACCTGGTGGTATAACAAATATTAAACCAACTCCACCATTCCACGGAGTTCGTATTGGTGTAGCACAACGAATACATGCATCAGTTGGTATTATTAATATTAAAGTTGATAATGGCTACGAAATAGATGAATTGCATAACGTAAGAATTACAACCGCATCTTTAGCACATAATCAATTATTAGCATATAGTGGAAGTGTTTGGAGAAACGAAACAATAGGTGGTTTAGGAATAGCAGAAACTGCATCACTTAATCCGGTGTTAGCATATACGGCATCTTTAAAAAATGCATTTACAATAGCGGGTAATGATGTAAACTTTGTTGGTAAAATAACTGCACAAGAGTTTACAACTGTTTATACAACATCTTCTGTTTTATTCCAAAGCGGTTCGACTAAATTTGGTAATAGTTGGGATGACAAGCATCAATTTACAGGATCTGCTGTATTTAGTTCATCAATTTCTACAACTGGTTTACTTTTAGATAATTCAAATGGTGCAATGTTTTCCCAAAATAGTGTAAATGGAGCACAAGTAATAAACAGAGTTTATATGGGATACCATGATGTTGCAACAAATGGTGGAAAATTAAGACTTGATTTCGTAGGTTCGGATAGGACAACTTCATTGATAAAAATTGATTTAGCGGGAAGCTGGTTAGCATCTAATACTGAAAATAGACATTTTGCAATGATTTTCAATACACAAGCATTTACGAATAGTTCGGGAAATGCTGGCTTTATTACCGCACCAACTTCTTTATTGGCTACAAATATATCAACTGCGAATGTTTCATCATCTTTTCAAGGTGGATTTAAATATAGATTAGATATAGCAAATCCATTAACTGATGTTGGTGAAACAGCAAGGATGTGGTGGAAAGCAGAAGTAGTGGGTATTCACTATTTATCAAGTTCAGTTGTAATATAATTAATAATTAATGAGAGAATATAACGTAGCACTTAAAAAAGGGGTTGACTACGATGAGTTTTGGAATGATATGGAGAGTGATACCGATGGTGGTAAGCTTTACATACCAAATCGTGCAGTTCAATACACAAACGAAAGACAAGCATCTTTACGTCAATGTTGGTATTTGCTGACAGATGAGGAAGCAGAAACTCTTAGAAATGATGAGAGAGTTTATTGTGTAGAAATTCCACCTGAGCAAAGAGATGATATTATAATTGCACATGCTGCAACTCAAACAGGCGATTTTACAAAAACAACATCATCCGCAGGTTCTTTTTTAAACTGGGGATTGATAAGAGCATCTAATCCAACAAACGTTTATGGTACAGGTACAACAACGGTCTTAAATTACGATTATACTTTAGATGGTAATGGTGTAGATGTTGTAATACAAGATAGCGGAATACAACCAGACCATCCTGAATTTCAAGATGGTTTGGGAAATAGTAGAGTTCAGCAAATTAACTGGGCAACTGTGAGTGGATTACCATTTACACAAAACGCAAATCATTATAGAGATTTCGATGGACATGGTACACACGTAGCAGGTATAGCTTGCGGTAAAACTTATGGTTGGGCAAAGGAAGCAAGAATATATTCTGTTAAATTAGCAGGACTGGAAGGTAGCGGTGATAGTGGAACTGGTATATCAACAACTTACGCATTTGATTGTATAAAGAATTGGCATACTGCAAAAGCAGGAAGTAGACCAACTGTAGTTAATATGAGTTGGGGTTACCTTACATTTTATAATAGTGTAACATCGGTAACATATAGAGGTAGTACATTTACAGATGCTAACACTACTGGAAATGCAACATACAGACAATCTACCTATGGGATTAGAAATATAAGTGGTGGTGCATACGGATATAACTTTATTTGTAATACTAGAATTGATTCTGTTGATGTAGATATTCAAGAAATGTTAGATGCTGGGATTGTAGTTTGTGTAGCAGCTGGTAATCGTTCTTTTAAAATTGATAAAATTGGAGGAACTGATTACGATAATATTATGGTAACCGATACTGGAACAAAGTATATTCATAGAGGTTCTTCACCACACGATGATGATGCTATTACTGTTGGTAACGTTGATAGAACTCCTTTTAGTTCTGTTTTAGACCAGAAAGCAACTTCATCCGAAACAGGACCTGGTGTTGATATATGGGCGCCGGGTACAAGCATAATGAGTGCATGTTCTACAACTACAAGGTTTTCCGCACAAAACTATTATAACAATGCATCTTTTAGACAAGTTAATATAGGCGGTACATCAATGGCATCTCCGCAAGTGGCGGGAGTTTGTGCTATGATTTTACAGCAAAACCCATCTTATACACCAGCTCAAGTAAAAACAGCTCTACTATCAAAAGTAACAGCAACAATTTATACAACAGGACTAACAAATGACTGGTCTAATACAAGAAGTTTACAAGGAGGTTCGCAATCATTTTTATATGCTGATTTTGATTTGGGTGGAATTACAACTTCAACCACAACTACTTCTACATCCACATCAACAACAAGTACATCAACAACATCAACAACAACAGCGGCTCCTTCGCCAACAACAACATCAACATCAACCACTTCTACATCAACAAGTACAAGTACTACAACCATAGGTCCTACCACAACTACAACTACAAGAGCACCAATTGTTTGTGGTGAATATATGATTTCCACAGCAAAGGGTGGTTATGTATATTGGGAAGATTGTAATAGTGGTAATAAATCTTCTGCTTTTATTAATGCTGGTAAAAGAAGATATATTAATTCTAGAACATTTCCAACATTTGATAAGAGTTCCAAAATATCAGTTGATGTTCTTTCAACGTATTTTGTATCAGATGATATCATAGAACCTAAACCTTAGAGATATATACTTATAGGTATCTTAAAGATTTAAATCTTAATGGCAGATGTTTACATTTATAGGGTTTCAATTCCTTCCAACACTACGTCATATGTAGAATGGACTGAATGTGAAGGTTGGCAAGGTCCAAGGCAACTATTGTATGATAGAATGCCATCTATTGATTTTGGGGCAATAGAAAACACAGTTTCAGCATCTTCGGCAGCTACGATTACAATAGTTGGAAATTGTACACCTGCACCCGAATGTGGGTGTGTTTATTTTGGTGAAACTACAACAACATCAACAACTTTACCACCTGTAAATTTTACACTTACACCGAGTTGTACAGGCACTGGTTTAAATGGTACTGGTAAAATTTTAGTTGATTCGTTTACGGGTGGTAATGGAACATATCAAAGTGTTGCAATAGGTACAACATCTGGGCAAGCATTTGCCGCAACACCTATTAATTTAAGTGGTGCAACATTTTATGAATTTACAAGTTTATTTAACAATACCTATTTTGTAATATTAAGAGATAGTAGTGGTTCATATACAATAAAAAGTGCAGTTGTAAGTTGTACAGCAACATCCACAACTACATCAACTACATCTACCACATCAACTTCAACTACATCAACATCTACCACAACTGCTGCACCTATTTGTACTTACAATGGTGGAAGTGTTGTTTTGGTTTATGGTACATCAACTACAACATCTACTTCAACTACATCAACCACAAGTACTACAACTGCTGGACCAACATCTACAACTACTACCAGTACATCAACAAGTACTTCAACATCAACAAGTACTTCAACATCAACATCTACTACTACGGCATCTCCTTACAATTATTATTCGGCAAGAAGATATGATTGTACAAATTGTAGTTTAGTACCTGGTACAGTTAAGATTAGATTTGCATCAACATTCTATGCGAATGTAAATAGATGGTATAGACCAACTACGCCAGATGGATATACATATAAACCGATAATATTGACAACTGCTGGTACATCGGTAGATTGTGATGAAACATCGTACCCAACTTGTTTAACTGCTTGTGGATTAACAACAACATCAACTACATCAACATCAACATCAACTACAAGTACTTCTACATCAACATCAACTACAAGTACTTCTACATCCACATCTACAACATCCACAAGTACTACAACTTTAGCACCATTTAGTATTAAAGTTCAGTTGGATGAGTATGATGGAGGTAATCCACCTTATTTAGATATGGACATGGTAGTTGCTGGCTCAACTTATTATTTTGATGGGGAAGTTAATGGATTAGTTCCGGCAAATGTTTCATCAAATATTACTTTGAAAACAAAAGATGGAATACCATCTCATCTTTGGGGTTCATTTACAACTGCTAGTGCAAGATTGAAAGTATTTGAAGATGGTATATTAATTGTGGACCAAGTTAACTTCTACAGAAAGAATGAAGGAGCTGTTGATTTTACATCTAACGTATTCTTTGATTCTACTAAGAGCTATATAGTAAGTGGTTCTAATTGGACATTTGTAGGAGCACAACCAACAACATCAACCACAACATCAACTACAAGTACTTCTACATCAACATCAACTACAAGTACTTCTACAACAACGTCTACAACTACATTACCACCAACAACAACGTCTACAACTACATTGGCGGGAACAACTACATCTACAACCACAACTTGCGGACCACTACCACCATATTCTTATACTTTATATTATGATTACGATGATGGGTTACCAATAGTAATAGGAGCAAATACAGCAAATGATGCTTGTAATTTAACTAATAGCTTCACTGTTTATTCATACGATAGTCCTTTGGTAGCTGGTAGTGAATTATTCCATGATGCGGGACCAGAATTTTGTTTTTATGAAATCAGTACATTGGTTTGGGATGGTCCAAGTCAAACATATTATAGAATTGGAAATGATGTTGTTAGATTTGATTATAATGATGGAAATGGTTTAGCAAACGCAATTTATGATTTCCCACAAAGTTGCGGAACAACAACTACAACATCAACTACAACTACAACAACCACAATAGCACCACCACCTTATAGTTTTATGGTTAGTGTATCAAATACAAGCGGACAGGATGCGTGTGCACAATCACCAAGTATAACCGTATACTCTTATGTTTATAGTGTTTTGATAAATGGTGAAACTTATTATGACCAATATGGTAATCCATTTGATGGAAGTACTTATAGTTATTGGTCAGATAATGCTGGTTCTTGTACATTTGGTGTGATAGGTAATGATGGGGTTTATACTTCATCTGGAACTTGTAGTCCTTGTGCTTAAAAAATATAATTAAAAGTAAATGTTTGTAACAATAACACTTAGTTCACCATTAGGGGCAAATTTAGGACCTAATTTCAATCTCACAGCAGATGTGGGGGTTGTTACTCCTAATACTGCAACTAGGACACAATTGTTAGCAGGAATTCAAGTTCAGGTTGATAATTCTGCAACTCAAGTTACTGTTACTTCTACGGGTTCTTGTACAAACGCAATAACAATTAACATTAGCGGGCAAACTACAACTACAACAACAGCTGCACCTGCACAATTTACAATAGGGTTTGATTCTAATAACGCATTTACATCTTGTGTAAATAGAACAATAGACCCAAGAATAGTTTACGCAGTAACTGGTGCAACTTTAGGTAATGGTGTTACTTTGTATTATGACCAACAACTAACATCACCTGTAATTCTTGGTTTTTATTCGGATGGTACAAATTGGTATAGAGTAACTGGACTTGGTGGTACTATTTCATCAAATGGTTCTTGTGCAACAACATCTACAACAACTACAACAGGTGCACCAACAACCACATCCACATCAACAACATCAACGTCCACGACAACGGGCGCACCAACATCAACCACAACAACTACATTAGCACCTGCTACATTTAGTTTAAGATATAGTACAATTAGTGGTGGAGATGCTTGTTATCAATCAGCAACAACTTACTATGCAGAAAATGGTTCATTGTTGCAAGATGGTACTGTAATATACACAAATGGAACATTGACTACATTAGCTCCAGCAGGTTGGTATTCGGATGGAACAAATTATTGGTATGTATCACCTACATGCTTTGAATACGATGTTACAAATGGTGGCGCAAGTGCTGTAAATGTAGAATTTAGAGATTGTGATAATGTTACAACTATTATTACTGTTGCTGCTGGTACAACTGAAAATATATGTGCTTCTCAAATTAATGAATTAAATGGATGTACAACTCTTAATAAAGGAGTTGGTATATGTGATATTACAACAAATGGTATTTTAACTAACCAAACTGCTTGTCCTGGCACAACAACATCCACAAGTACATCTACTTCAACAACAAGTACATCTACATCAACTTCTACTACATCAACATCTACAAGTACATCTACTTCAACAACAAGTACATCTACTTCAACAACTCAACCACCAACAACAAGTACTTCCACATCAACTTCTACTACAAGTACAACAACTGGTGCACCTACATCTACTACAACTACAACATTGGCTCCTGGTGAAAGTACAACAACTACTACATCTGGACCTACAACTACAACAACAAGTACAACTACTACAACCACAACAGCAGCACCACAATGTAATTACGATGGATTGACAATAGTTTGTGATGCAACAACAACTACAACTACTACGGAAGCATCAACAACTACTACAACTGCTGGAGCAAGTGCAACTCTAAATTGGAGTTTTAGTGAAGTTACTGGTGGTAATGGTATATACGATTTATATATAAACGCAGTATCGGTTGAGACTCGTAATAGTACCGCATTTGGAACTTATACTGTCTATGTTGGTGATGTAATTAGTGTTGGGTGTAATGCTGACCAATGTACAGGTGGTGGAAGTACTTATACGAATATTCAGGTGACGGGTGAAATAACAGATGCAGCATGTCAAAATAATGGTTCGATACCTTCATATGTTTCTCCAGGTTACACGGTTGTATCAGGAGATGTAGGAACTAATTTGTATATCGATTTACAAGTAAGTTGTGATGGAGCATGTATATAAAAAAATAAAAAATGGCAAGAAGTATAACATTAACATTAGGAGCAGGATTGGGAGCAGATTTAGGACCAAACTTTAATCTTACAGCAGATGTAGGAAGTGTAACACCATCAACTGCAACTAAAAGTGAATTGCTTGCAGGTAAAAGTGTAAGTGTTGATGATTTGGCAACTCAAGTTACTGTAACATCAACTGGTACGTGTACAAATGCAATAACACAAACAATACCATGTACCATACAAACATCAACTACAACATCTACATCTACATCAACAACAAGTACATCAACAACGTCAACAACCACATCAGCAACAAATTGTTATTGTTATACAATGACAGATGACCCAAATAATGTACCTAATGATTTATATTTAAGATACAGAAGTTGTTTCAATGGTACTGTAATTGATAGTTTGGTTAATTCATTACTGCAAACCGATAACGGAAATGGTACATATACATATCATGTTTGCGTAGACCAGTCTGGAACATATAATGTACCAGTTTGCGTTCAAAATAATATGGAAATATTCTGTCCAACATCTGCATGGATTACTACAAGTACCCCTTGTTCAAACGATGGGGATTGTCAATAATTTAAAAAAATAATAGTTATATTCAATAAAGGTTATGAACAAAATACAAGAGATTTTTACTGCTTGGGGTATATCTTTTAACCCAAATGATGAACAAGCAGAATTGGCATCCAAACGTATTGAAATTTGTAATGGATGCGAGCATAAAAAGCAAAATGCTATATTTAAAAATGTATGTGAACTTTGTGGATGTGCTTTAAAAGCAAAGGTATTCACACCAGTTAAGGGAGCATGTCCTGCTGGAAAGTGGGATGTTGTTGATGAAGTTCATGCAAAATATGAAGTTATGAAAAATTTACGTTTCGTTTGTGCCCAACCGGCAATTCCTTATTACACTTGGCAAGTAGAAGTTATGTTGAATAACTTTATAGAAATGGGTGTAAATCTTAATAATGTTGATATAGTTTGTTGGAAAGAGGACGGAATAGTACCAGAAGCTTGGTCTAAATTAGCAAATAATTATGCAGCAAGATTCTTTTTTTATGATGATACTAGAGTAACTAGAGATTATATATCATCAATCAGACCTAATATATTAAAACAACATTTTAAAGCACATCCTTATTTAAAAGATGAAACTATATTTTATCATGATTGTGATATTATATTTACAAAACCAATTAAAGAATGGATTACTGATGATATGATTAATGATGATAAATGGTATGGTTCTGATACACGCTGGTATATTGGTCATAATTACATAAAATCAAAAGGTGAAGATGTATTAAATTTGATGTGTGAAATAAGTGGAATAAGTAAAGAATTAGTTGAAGCTAATGAATTAAACGCAATCGGAGCTCAATATATAATGAAAGGTATAACACATTATTATTGGGATAGAGTTGAAAGAGAATGTGAGATAATGTTCAAAGATGTATCAGATTTAAATGTTAGAAAAAAGCAAGAAGACCCAACACACCACGAATTACAAATATGGTGTGCTGATATGTGGGCTGTACTATGGAATGCTTGGAAAATGGGGTATGATACTATTTGTCACTCTAATTTAGATTTTAGTTGGGCAACCTCAAATGAAGAAGACTATAATAAATTTAATATAATGCACAACGCCGGTGTAACTGGTTCTGATAGTGGACGGTTTTACAAAGCAAATTATATGAATAATCTTCCGTATGAAGATGAAATAAATATAAAAGAAGGAACAGCGAGTTGGCATTATTGGCAATGGGTTAAAAAAACAGCACAAAAATCAGTTTTAATATGATAGAAGAATTATTCGCAAACAAACCAAAATCAATTCACGATGTAATACCATCTGAATTTTTTACTAAGTATGACTCTTACGATTATGTGTGGAGTGGTAACTGCTTTGAATGGTATTACGCCATAGCAAAAACAATCAAACCAAAAACATTTATGGAAATAGGTGTACGATTTGGTTTTAGTTTCTTACCAACAATGTTAGGTTCTGAAGATTTGGAATATGCATTGGGTTGGGATTTAGAAACTTATGGTAATAATGAAATAGCAAGAAACAATATAAGTGAATATTATAAAGGAAATTGTAAATGGGAAATTCAACATTTGGATTCACAAGAACAAACTCAACTTCCACAATTTTTTGATTTGGTATCTATTGATGGGTGTCACGACTATAAATGTAAAATACACGATTTAAAAATGGCAATGGAAAATTGTCACTATGTTATTTTAGATGATTACGATTATCATACAGATGTTAGAAATTCTGTATCTCAATTTATGAGAGATTATTCACATAGAATTGAATGGGCACTTTATATACCAACATTCAGAGGTTCTCAATTAATTAAATTTAAACAAAATGACAGAAAACTTTAATGAACTAAAAGACTTTTGGAATTACTATACTCAAAAATATAGTGGATTCAATATAACTGATAAAGGTACAACACACGATTATATAAACACTTATTATAATAATGAATTTGTTAATCGTGATAGAGAAATAAATTTAGTTGAAATTGGTATTGGTGATGGATATTCTATGGTATTGTGGAAAGAGTGGTTTAGAAATGCAAAAATAACAGCAATAGAAAAATATCCATATCATTATAATCATAAAAAACCATTTGAAATAAAAGGAGCAACAAGTATTTTTCAAGATGCATATCAACAAAGTACTATTGATTTATTTGAAGATAATTCAATAGATTATTTAATTGATGATGGACCTCATACTTTTGAATCTCAATGTTATGTTATTAAAAATTGGCTTAGAAAAATTAAAGTTGGTGGGAAAATTATTATAGAAGATGTACAAGAGTATGAAAGATTTGAAAAATTTGAAGAAATTATAAAAGATAATAATTTATTTGTATCTACTGAAATATTTGATAGTAGAGATAGTAAAGGTAGATATGATGATTTAATTTTTGAAATAACAAAATTATGATAGATAAAGTTATAAATCAAGTTTGGGTTGGTAAGTATCCAATGCCAAGCAGAGAAAAAAGAATATCTGAAGAAATAAAAGCAAACCACCCAGATTACATTTATAATCTTTGGACAGACGATAATTTGCCCGAAATTCCAGAAAGATTGCAAGAAATGTATAATATTATGTATGAAAGAAAAGATTATGTATTTTGTGCAGATATGATAAGATGGTTAGTTGTATATAATTGTGGTGGTTGGTATTTAGATATTGATTGGGAATTTATAAAAAGTCTTGATTCATTAAATTTAGAAAATAGAGATGGTATTGTTTTTGGACATTGGGGTATTGGTTGGCAGCATTGTGATTATACAATAACAAATAATGTTTATGCTTTTCAAAAAAATCATCCTATGGTTAAACATATGATTGATAATATGCCGGTTGAATACGGATATTGTAATGCTCCATATTCTCCCGGATGGACTGGAATCCAAATAAAAAAATATTTAGGATTAGATAATGAATTTAGTAAAGAAATATGGCATTATCACGGAGTGGTAAGAGAGAACTTACATCAGCATAATATAGAGTATGGTGATTATAATACATTTCAGAATGAAGTTTTAAAACATCATGCGTTATATAGTTGGGAACACACAAATAAAGAAAAATTCGCAAAAGGATTAATTAATTAATATGAATGTACTGTTATTAACATCTTGCAATAGAATAAAGCAAACACTTCTTTCTTTATCTTTAAATGCACAAACTATACAAGAAAGATTTAGCGTTGTTATTGTTGATAGTTCAACACCACATTTGGATGCTGAAACAGCATGTGAGCAAATACAATCGGAAGACCCATATAATGTTGTAAAACCATACAATTATTGTGCTGATGTAAATTTATTATATGATGCTCATAGGTGGTTTCCACAAATTGAAGAATTTAAAGTTATTCATTTTCAACCAAGATTACTTAAACAAAGAGGAGAAGCAACTTCAGTAGCTTTAGGACTAACTCAAGCTGCACTTATAGGCGATAGACAGCATAGTGATAAGCAAAATTTTTGTTTGAAATTAACAGGAACTTCTATACTTACAAAAGATTTATTATCAACTCTACCAACTGAATTATCGGATAAAGATGTTTTAACTTGGCATAGAGCTAACATAGGTGGTTATGAACGTTCTACGAGAATTTTTGGTTGTAGACCTGATGTTTTGGTTTCAAATATTGTAAAAGAAGGATGGAGTAATTGGTGTGATGATACTACTGGTATTTTTGAACAAAGATTTGCAAGATTTATAGAAAAAACTATACCACAAGATAGAATAAATTATACAGACAAATCGGAAGATGGATTTTTATTAGAAGGTGGTATGGCTATGCAACAAATTTATGGTAGAGTAAGAATAGAAAAATTTATTGAAGATAATGATATAAACACAAACTCAACTCCTTATCTTAAAGAATTTATTAATGGTGGTATATGGTAATATTAGTTACGGGACATAAAGGATTCATAGGAAAAAATATTTTAAACAAACTTGGGCATCAATATATAACAATTGATTCGGAATATTTTAGTGAAAATAACCCAAAAGAGTACCTAAAAGATTTTTTAGAAACATACAATCCGGATGCCGTATTTCATATAGGAGCTTGTTCAGATACACTAAACACAAATTTACAATTTATGATGGAAAGAAACTATCTTTCTACAAAGTGGTTAATGGATTGGTGTAAGGAAAATAGAAAAAAGATGGTCTATTCATCATCAGCAGCTGTTTATGGTGTTGATGGTAATAAACCTTCTAACTTATATGGTTGGACAAAAATGTTAGGTGAAGATTATGTTGTATCAAATGGTGGTATAGCATTAAGATATTTTAATGTATATGGACCTGGTGAAGAACATAAAGGTAATATGGCATCTATGATTTATCAAAACATAAACAAAGATGAAGTTAAATTATTTCCAGGTAAACCTAAGAGAGATTTTGTTTATATAGATGATGTGGTAAGAGCCAATTTTTATGCATTAGATTATTATGATTCTTTAAAAGGAAATTGGTACGAAGTGGGTACGGGGCAAAGTGTTGAGTTTGAAACTATATTTGATATTTTACGAATACCATACACATACAAAGATGAATCTGAAATTCCAAATGGATATCAATTTAATACAATTAGTTCATATGATAAACATATGGGTGGTTGGCAGCCAACGATAAACATTCAAGATGGTTTATTAAAATATAAAGATTATTTGAAAGAAAAGAAAGTTAGTTTTGTATGTACAACTTATGGAAGATTTACTTGTGTTGAAAGAATAGTAGCACAATATCATGCACAAACATATCCAAATAAAGAATTGATTATATTCAATACTGATGAAGAACATCCATACTCTTTAGGATTTGATGACACCTCCATTATAATTGTAAATAATGGAAAGGATTATCAAACTGGCGAACCATACCAAAATAGAGGACAGATATGTAGAGATGCCGTTACTCATGCAACTGGTGATTATTTTATGTTAGCAGATGATGATGACATTTATTTGCCTTGGCATTTAGAGCAAGCGGTTGATGGTATAAAAGAAAATGGTAGAGATGCTTGGAAACCTGAAATGAGTTTCTTTGCAACTCAGCAGAGTGTAATGTTAGTAATGAATACATTGGAAGCAAGTGTAATTGTTAATATGAATAGAATTAGAGAAATAGGTTTTCGTTCAGATATAACTGGATATGAAGGATTGAGTTGGTACACCAAATTAAGAGATGAAAGACAGTTGGATGAGCATAATAAAAATTATGTACCATCTTATTGTTTTAATTGGAGTGATACAGCTGAAGTAGCAGGACACAAACAAAGTGGTAATATAAATTCTCCTGATAATTTTGAACAACACAAAAATCAGTCAGTTGATTTTGCAAAAAGACCTTTACAAAAATTATCAGATGATGAAATAAATAAAGTATATCAAAAGTATTATGATTGGTTCAAATCAAATATGGATAAAACCAATTTACAATATTATGATAGATATGCAAAAAAGTTTATAAATTAATACTTATTTAAAAACACAAAAGTTATGATATATTGGTTCACAGGTCAGCCGGGTTCGGGAAAAACAATACAAGCAACTAAACTTAAAGATTTTTTACAAACGGAAAAACGTAATTGGAGAAAAGATGTTTTTCATATAGATGGTGATGATTTGAGAGAATTGACACTTAATAAAGATTATTCAGAAGCTGGTAGAGTGCAGAATATTAAGAACGCACAATTACTTGCTTTTTTCTTAAATGCTAAAGGATGCGATGTAGTTGTATCATTAGTATCTCCATACAGACAACTAAGAGAAGAATTTAAAAACGAATGTGGTGAAAGTATAGTTGAAGTATATGTTCACACAAATCGTAAAAGACAAAGAGAGCAATTTAAAGTAGAAGGGTATGAAGAACCTGAAGTAAACTTTTTTGATATGGATACAACATCAGATAATCCAATTCAATCATTTACAAAACTAATTCATTTTTTAAAAGATACTGATAAAATATGAATAAAATAGAAGAAATATTTAAAGCTTGGGGTATTATGTTTAATCCCAATGATTCACAAGTTGAATTGGCAGCTAAAAGAATGGAAATATGTGATAGTTGTGAAAATAAAAAAACAAACCCTGTTCTTCATTGTGCAGTTTGTGGGTGTGCATTAAAAGCAAAAGTATATTCACCAAAGATAGGAGCTTGTCCAGAAAAAAAATGGTTGCAAGTTGAAAAAGAATGGGAAGTTAATAAAAACAATACAAATTATCAAAAATTAAAAAAATAAATGTTATGAAAAAGTACGCAATGTTCATTGGAAGATGGCAAACTTGGCACGCTGGACACGAATGGTTAATTCGTCAACAATTGGATAAAGGAAAGAATTGCTGGGTAGCAATTAGAGATGTACATGTTGATGAAAATAATCCAAAATCCGCACATCAAGTGCTTATGGATTTATCAAAAGAGAAATTTTTTATTGAAAACTCTGATAAGATTTTATTATCAATTATTCCTGATATTGAAAGTGTAAACTATGGTAGGGGTGTTGGGTATGAAGTAATATACCACCAACCACCAGCTGATATAGAATCAATTAGCGGAACAGCAATTAGGCAGGGTTATATGGATTCAAATGGAGATATAGTAATTTATTCAGTAGATAATGATAGTTCAGAGAAAGAGACACATAGCTAAGACCATCTCATATCGTATTATATCCACTTTAATTGGATTTATTATAATGTGGTGGGTAAGTGGTTCGATAAAAGTTGGAGCGGCATTTGGGGTAGCAGAGCTCGTTTACAAGCCTATTCAATATTACCTTCACGAAAGAATTTGGTATAAGTGGATAAAATTTGGCCTGAAAAAAGAAAATTGATATACTTATATATAGAAATTAAATTAGTCTATCAAAATTGTTATGGAAGAACAAAATGAATTTAAAGAGTTTTCAAACTTTGACCCCACAAAAGACCTTTCTTTAGCACCCCAAAGAAGAACAAAAAGAGGACTGGGTGCAAAACCACTTTTAGAATCCGAAATAAAAAATATACAAAAGAAAGCCCGTTCAGCAGCTGAAGCTGCTAAACTTTTGGGTGTCTCTTACAACACCTATAAAAAATACGCAAGAGAATATAAAATATTTGAGGACCTTAAAAATCCTTCTGGTATTGGTATTCGTAAGGGTGCAACAACCACACACGGATTTCATGCATTAGATGATATTATAGCTGGTAAGTATCCCAATTACCCAATTTGGAAGTTGAAAAGAAGATTATTACTAAGTGGATATATCGAAGAAAAATGCTCTAATTGTGGGTTTGAAGAAAGACGATTGACTGACCATAGAGTTCCATTGGTATTGGATTTTATTGATGGTAATCGAAAGAACCATACATATGAAAATCTTAGAATGCTTTGTTTCAATTGTTCATTCTTAATCAACGGAAACCTTACAGGTCCTAGAAAAGAATATGAATATTAATTTGGTAGATTCAGAAAAAAGTAGTATATTTGTAATTAAACATTAAAAACATAAAATTATGGCAAAGTATTTTGAAGTTACAGTGACCGTACAACACGAAGTAGATGGTGGTAAGGGTGGAACAAAAATCAAAAAAGTAAGAGAATCTTATTTGGTTGATGCTATGACCGTTACCGAAGCTGAAGCTAGAGTTGTTAAAGAATTTGAAAAAGCAGGTATTCAATTGGATTATGAAGTATCTGCGGCTAAAGAATCAAAAATCTTACAAGTTATTAAATAATGGCTTTTGAAACTAAAATAGAAGAAATTAAAGAAGTAGTATTAAGGAGAGTACCACCGGGTGACAGATGGCAACCGATAGACTCTCCTTCTACCATTTTAGATTCTCTAACTGATGGGTTGGAGTATCATTTCCAAAAGACTGGGCAAACGGAATTCTTCTTATCAGCCCGTAAAGGGACGGTAGAAGTAATCTATAAAGAGGAAGTAAAGGTTGAAAAACCTGTAAAAAGGTACTCTTTGTATGATGAAGATTAACGTTTGTTTACAAAAATTCTATATATTTATAGATAAACCTTAAAACAAAAATTATGGGAACATTTTTAATTATTTTGGCAGTTCTTGCAATCGGTGGAATATTCGCATACTTCGGTATGAAGTCTGGAAAGATTGAAGATAAGAACAACAATAACATTCCTGATGCTATCGAAGAAAAAATCGAAGAAGTTAAGGAAGTTGCAGTTAAAGTAAAGAAAGTAGCTGATAAAGCGAAGAAAGTTGCTAAGACTGTTGTTGTTGAAAAGAAGAAGCCAGCTGCAAAGAAGACTAAGTAATCAATGAAGAATCTTTTATCCGAGCTATCTACTATCCAAAAAGAGATTAAGGAAATCAGAACTAAACTATTCGCTGAAATAATCACCGAAGGAGTTGATGATCCTGGTATTCTTAAATGTATCTTTTTGGCTGGTGGACCGGGTAGCGGAAAATCCTATGTAGCAAGTGAAATATTTGGAGTAGGTAAAAATGATTTGTCATCATTTTCCGCTGGTGGATTAAAGATATTAAATTCAGATACCGCATTTGAACAAGCTCTAAAAAAGAATGGTATCAATCCAAAAGATTTAGCAGATATAGAAAAGAGTGACCCTAACTTCTGGGCTTTTATAGCCGGAGAGGAAGGTGATTCAATTCGTAATCGTGCTAAAGCTGTTACACAAAAACAACAAGCATTTTACGAAGCAGGACGTTTAGGAATGATAATTGACGGAACGGGAGATGAAGTTCTTAAAATCAAAAACAAAAAAGACAAAGCTGAAAAGTTAGGTTATGATTGTTATATGGTATTCGTAAATACTTCGTTGGAAGTTGCACTTAAAAGAAATGCTGAAAGAAGTAGAAGTTTACCTGAATCATTGGTAAGAGATGTATGGTCTAAGTGCCAAGAGAATATGGGTAAGTTTCAGGGTATATTTCATAACAACTTTATCATAGTAGATAATACGGAATATCAACCTGTTACTAAATCAGTACAAAAGCAAGTGGATGCTTTTTTAAGAAAACCAATTGAAAACCCAATAGGAAAGAAATGGATATTGGGTGCAAGAACACTTAAAAAACATCTTAAATAGGTTACGTTACAAATTTACGTTAAAATTGTAACATAAAGATGGCAAAAGGAAAATCCGCAGGAAACTCTCAAAAAGTTTCATTTGGTAAAAAGAGTCATAAGGCTAAAAAATCATACGGCCCTAAAGAACAAAAACCAAAAAGATATAGAGGTCAGGGTAGATAAACTGGATTTATGAAAAACGGAAAAGCTTACTTGAAAAAGTTTGTGTATAACGAAA
>JACCDT010368027.1_pt1 | contig 33878 bp, 46 predicted proteins | sample 7446291 | NCBI WGS metagenome assembly JACCDT01 (sample SAMN15323446, study PRJNA562643) | freshwater metagenome | isolation source: river surface water | place: USA:Blue River Watershed | collected 2017-08-17
AACTGCAATCGTCGCCGAAACTGCAATCGTCGCCGAAACTGCACCTCTCGCCGAAACTACACCCCTCGCCGAAACTTTTTATTTCTGAGTAATCCCCTATAGGGCAAATTTTTACCCCATTTTCATTGCAGGGGATGGAGTTAAATTCTTGCTGTGTGTACTTTTTCATTGTATTGCGATTTAAAAAGGTTACAAATAAGAAAGCCCGCCAAACTGTGAGAGCGGGCGGGCTTTTGTTGGCCATTCGATAAATCGCAAACAATCGTTTAGGCTCTCACCTCTAAATGATCGTTTGTCTATGCCTTTCGGCTCTGCAAAGTTACGAGATTTTTTTAACTCTGCAAATACTCCTGTAAAGTTTCCTGCAAATTTCCACCGTGATAGGTGTATGCGGTGAAAACAGGGCTGCCCGGAGCCATGCGGCTCAAGTGCGGGAGCCTGCCCGTGTCGATCAACCATGATAATACACCCCGGCATATTCGCTCCGGTAACGGAGCGAATATGCGCTCGTTGGTGTCAATATGCAGGCCGATGAGCTTTTTGGCTTGTTCGGAGAATTGTTGATCGTTCATTGTTCGGTGGTTTTTGCGGGCCGCTGGCGCAAGCTGGTGCGCCAGTCGGGTGCTGTGAATGGGATGATATTAAGTTGGATTAATCTTTTTTGCCCTTTATCCGACCACCAATCGCGGTCTCTTTCATTCAATTTAGGCTCAAACTCATACTTCCACCAAGCGCCATCCTTGTCCATAGAAACAAATTGCACCCAATCTTCAAAGAAGGCCCACTGTATTTCCTGCCCCGGCTCTTTGTCATTCTTCAAAAAGTAGTCAATCAACTGCTGCTCTGTATCGTACTCAAACACATCTACAAACAGCCCCGGATTGTTTACCTTTTTCTCCAGTTCCTTTATTCGGCGTTCCCAAAAATAAGCGCCACCGCCATACTCATTTTCACGGTGTACTATTTTTTGCATCGGGTTGCCAAACGTGCGCACCTCAAAATACCGGAATACCTCCGGCTCTTTCACCTCTCCTCCGTTCTCAACGATAAGCTCGCAGAGGTAGTTGTCTATGCGCTGGTGCATTATGGTAGCGCCCACATTGAAGTCGTCGCCGTGCCACCCTGTTTCCGCTTGGCGGGCAATTTCGGTGATGCCCTGCCGGATGGCTTCAATGGTTTCGAGGTTCATTTCTGGTTTGTTTTTTCGATAATAAAAACCCTTTTCGGCAGGATTGTCGCCACCGGCTGGATGTACCACTTTACCGGCAGGTTTTCAAACAGCAACGCCTGCAAGTCAGCCAGCATTTGTTGCGCCTGTTCAATTTGCGCCAATACCGTATCCACGTCAATGCTGTCAGCTTTTGCCTGCAAGCTGTCGTAGGCGGCTCCTATTGCGGCCCGCTCGCGCAATATTTCGGCAGCTTCTTGCTCAGGGCTTTGCGCTGGGGCAAGGCATGGGAGCAGTAGGAAAAGAAGAATGTATTTCATATTGGCTTATGTTTGAAGTAGGGGCACCCCCGCGGGTGCCCTGGTTGGTTATTTGATTCTCAAAACTCTTGTGGTGCTTTCCTTTGTGTACTTCTGCACAATTTCGGGCAGTTCTGCCTGTATCGCTTTGGTGTCCAGCCGCTTTGCGCTTTGCTCCTTCCATGTCAGTGCCACGCGCCCGTCCACGGTGAGTGTGTCATTTTCAAGCAGGTACAACTGTATCGCTTCCTTCATTTCGTCAACGATGCTCTGTGCTTCTTTTACCGCCTGCTTTGCCATGACAAGTTGCTCGAAGAACTCTTTAATCTCCGGCGTTGCTTCTTTGGCCTGCGGGATTACTTTCCCGATGGCGCGCAGAATATCCTCGCGGGTGATTGGCGGCGGCGCAACATCAGCCAAAACATAGTCGTTCCAAAAGGCATCCACCGTTTCGCACATCATATCGTAAACCTCCTGCTCGTACTCAAACTGTAAGTACTGGAACTGGTACCCGGCACCAAGCCAGACGATGTATCCTTTTGTTCTTGGAGCTTCCGGGTGTAGCTCGTTCCAGATACCTAAGCCCCAGATAATCTGAAAGTACCACTTCATGTTGCGGCCTTCCCGAATGTCGTCGGGCGAAATCTCAAAGCGGCTGTTCTTGGCATCCATCAGACCGTCGTCTCCAACGAGCCTGTCAGGGGTGACGCGCCTCCAATTATAGCTTGGAGAAACAAGGTGGCCAACTTCTGTACATTTCAGGCCGGTTTGCTCCATGAACCACTGCACGATGACAGGCTCCATCAGGTGCCCGGCCTTTGTGTAGTCATTGCCTTCAAAGGCATCTGCTCTGCCCGTTTTGCGCTCCCATAGGCTGTAAGGGGTGGCGTACTGGTCAACGCCCAGTAGAGCGCCGACCTCTGAACCACCAATGCCCATGCCGCGCTTGCGTTGCCACTCCTGTTCTTCAACAGCAGCAAGGTCGGCGGCGGTTATCCTCTGGTCGTTCATTTCGCTTTGGTGTTTGCGGCCTTCATAATCTGCGCTTTGCGGGCAAGGTATGCGCCTTCAAGGTCTTGCATGTCTGCCGGGTCGGTTTCTTGCCAGACTGTTTCGAGGTCTTTCAACGTCATGGCGTCCGCAAAGATCGGCGGCAATGCCAGTTCTTCTTTTGATTCTTCGAGCGCCTTTACAGTGCCTTGCTCATCGGCATGGAACACGCGATGAGGGTCAACCTGCCCAGCGTTGAAAGATTCAGGGTAAAGAACAGCGTTGTCAGTTTGCAGCGCCATAGATACTTCCACAGACTTGGGTGCGATCTTCATTACCTCGCGGATGGCGGTTTTCTTCCACATGGAATCCTCCCACTCCATCCAAATACCAGATGGGCCGTTTGCTTTTTGGTACGGGCTTTTCAGGCGGTGCTGGTTGATCTGAGTGGGTGACATAACCGCAAACTCTACGCCGCCGTTCATATACTCGATTACGGCGTATGCCGCAACTTTTGTCGCGTCGGTGTTCAAGGTTGGCTTGTGGATGATGCAAGGGCTGGTGCCGCGTTGGAAGGAGAACTCGTCGCCCTCGCGCACGACCTCTGCAAATAATGTTTTTACCTGACCGCTACGGCGAGCAAGCGATACCAGCCCCGGATAGCTGTCCTGAAAAGTAGCCTCCATGACATATTTAGGCTCCTGATCTTTTTTGGCCACGTTGCGGCGGCGAGGGATGTAGTAACACTCCCCAAGCGCCGGGTTGAGGCCCAAAATGGCCGTGCGCAGCACGCATCCTATAATAGACCTCGGCGTGCATTCTTTCAGGGCGTCGTCGCCGCTGATAATGAAGGCTGCCATTTGAATGAGCTGGTTAGGAGACTTCCCGGCAGGCAATGCGTTTTGTATGGCCTGAGCATACGGGAGCAGCGTCTCCTCAATCTGGCTCTGGTTGAGGCCAACTAAGGTGTCTTTTTTTGTGGCTTTCGCCAGTGCGTTTTTGGCGCGATCTGTGATTGACATAGTAGGTAGGTATTAAAAAGTTACTTGGCTTTTGCCGGTCGTCCCGGTCGCTTTGTGTTCTTTGGCTGTTGTTTAATGGCCGCCACATGCTCTTGGAGCAATGCGATATCAGCCTTGAGCAATTCCATGCCTCCAGCCCTTTGGAAGACCTCAAAGTAGATGTCGGCCACTTTGGGCCGGGTGCTGGTTCCGGCCAAAAACCGCATGTTTTTGGCTGCCTCAGTCAACAGCGCGTGGAAGTCTGCCGGGTAGTGGATGATTCCAGAGATTTTTACGTTTTGATCGTTCATTTTTATGAGTGTTTTATGCCGCAAATATAACGCTATAATTTTATTTACCCGTCTTTATTTTACGGAGCACAACGCCGTGCGTTTCGGCGCGCACAAGGTAGTTATCGCCCCAGCCTGCTTCCTCTGCCTGCTTGAAGGCGCGGGCGTATGCGCTCCAAAGGTCGCGGTCAGAGGTGGCGTAAGGTACGCGGATAACTTTTTCTCCTTTCGGGATGGGCGCGAGGTCGAACCGGGTGCTGCCGGAATCAAACGGCACCAGTGCGGCCTTGCCCTTGCGCGTTGCGCTGACGTGCTTTTTGATGTTGTTTGTTGCGCGGTAGAAGTATGCGTGCTTGTGCATTATTCAGTGATTTTTTCAGTGAGTAGATTAGTGTATAATGCAATTGCGTGTTCTGCATTGCGCCGCCATATTTTATCGCCGCATTTTACGGCAAACCCATCTTCTCCACATTGAGCGTCAATACCAAGTAATACTTGGCCATTTGCTCCGATAGCGGATGCAAAAACGGCAAAAACGGTTGCTTTAAAGTCGTATAGACCGCTTACTGTTATGCCTTCAAGATGAATTTCAATTGCTGATTTTTTCATTGCTGGTCTGTGTTTTGAATTTTGTCAATAATATTCCCTAATGCAAAGAACAACTTTCGATACTCCACTAATTCGGCGGCAGCTTGTTCAATGTGCCACGCGTCTAAATTTGCCTCGAAGTTACCAGTTGGCGCTTCTCTTGCCGCTTGGTGCTTTATCTCGTTAGCAATTTTTCGTAAAATTCCGGGCAGTTCTGGTATCATTGCTGGTCTTTTTGTGGTGAAGATTTCTTTTGAACTAATGACCAGTCAAGTGGTTGAAAGCGAAACCAGCCGCCGGGCATGGCAATACGGAGCGCAAGCCCTGCGCTTTCATGCACAAATACTTGGCAGTCTTTGCCGTCGAAAATCACCCATTCGCCGAGTACAAAATCTGACTTTTTCACGTTGTTTGATTTTTACCCCACCCCCTTTGGCCCTGCTGTCAAGAAACGTTAACGATTATAGCAGGCCGCCGGGGGCGAGGGTTATTATGAAGTATTTAGAAGCTCCAATCGTAGTAGTACTCGCTCCGTCCAAACACGATGCTGACTTTGCTCCAGCTTACTTTCTCCCGTGTGTAGCCCTCGACTACGTTCTGCGGGAATGGTTGCCCGTTCCAAATCTGTACGGCTATTTCCGGGCGTGTGCGCTGTAACCACATGCCCATATAGTTAAAGCCTTCTTTTTCGCAGAGCGTTTTGGCTTCTTTCGTGAACACTACTTCCCGGCCTTTTGAGTACCAGCCGTTTTTGCGCCAGACAACGGTCAGGAATTGCTCGGTCGGCGTTAGTTTCCAGTTCTGGTGGCCCTCGCCGCCGGGCAGGTTGCGATCCCATTCAGCTTGTAAGTATTGTAGGCGCGCCTCTGTGCCGTCTGCGCTGACCTCTACGACCTCAAGGGCCGTCCGGTCTGTGTAGTGCAGGATGGTTGCGCCATCGCCAACCACCGGGGTTGTTGCGTTGTTGGCCATTATTTGGTTGATGAAGCTGCCTGCTACGCCTACCCTTGCTTTTTGAATTTTTGCGTCTGTCATGTTGCTGTTTTTTTATCGTTTTAATTACTCCACAAAATTAAGGTGTTCTTTTATATTATGCAAGTGATTATTGATATTTCTTCAAAGTATTTTTGTTCCAATATATCCGGCAGCCCGAAGGCCACCGGAGAAGAATGAAACAGCAACTATTTATCCCCAGAGCCGTTTTGCCAGCTCTAAATTTTTTTCAGCCTCTCTCACATCCTTGTTGGCGTATACGAGGCTAAAGGAATGCTCTCTTGGTATTGTGCCGTCCTTTAAGCCCGCGTGCCGAGCCTGCGCCTTCTCCAGTACAAACTCGTAATACTCTATGCTTTCCGGCATTGAAAGATTGACGATCTCCGTGCGGCCTTCCCAATAGCTGGCGCGCTCTGTGTATGTGTCGGCTTTCTTCTGCTCATCCACTGCCCTGTGCATCCGGTTGTGGTTGCGCTCGATCAGGGCACGGTGGCGCTTCTCGGAGTGGTGGCCCACTTTAATCGGTTCGCCAAGCGACAGGAAGTCTTTACCCTCGTCAGCAGCGGCCCAATATGCGTCGCTTCGCTTTTCTGCATTGGCGGCGGCGTTGTTGAGTCGCTCGGCCCGGCGTTTAGCCCACTCCTGCTGGTTGAATCCGTCAGCCCGGAGGATGGAATAAAAGAAAAACCCATCGCGGCTGTAGATGAGGTTGAAAACGATGCACTCGTTTTCTTTCCCATGTTTAGTCTCAACAAGGATCGTCTCGCCTTTTTCATGTTGCTGCTCGCACTTGGCGAGGTACACGTTCGGGCAAAATTTAGAATAGGTACTCATATAGGTTGAATGTTTGATTGCGAAGAAAAAACCGGGGGGGGGCAGCTCCCCGGCGAATCCCATGAACGTGATCGGAAAGAACGAAACACGCTGCCATTGTTTTGCGTGATCGCTTAATTGCTTTCACGCTGTAAAATTACACACTATTTTTATATTGTCAAGCATTTTTGTGGACTTTCTTTAAAAAAAGACACAAATTTATTTTCGCAATATAATATAAAGGCGCTACCTTTGTAGTGTTGGCGCAAAAGCGCCCTATTTGAGTATCAAAAAATGTAGCACAAATGAAGAGTATCAAATCCGCGCTGCTGGCGTACAGCAGTGCAAAGTTCATTCTCGCCATAGGAACCTTCGCGTTCCTGTTTATAGTAGGCTATGGATTTGTGACCATCAACGAAACAAATGGCCTGATGGTGTTTATCACAATGCTGCTGGCTATGATGTCCGGCTGTTTTGTCGGGCTTGTTGGCCTCTTTATTTTTGACGGAGGCTTTGACCACCTCGAAGATGTGGGCCGGGACGCCAACGGGCAGGAGGCTGAAAAAGCAAAAGCTCTGGGCATTGAATATGTGCCTATGTCAAAACAAGAGCGGGTAATGAGCTACTTGCTCGGAACTGGCGGCGTAATTGGCAGCACGGTTATTTCCATCGTGGCTGCCTCTGTGTTCGCGTTTTCAGTTACGACAGACCAGAGCGGTATTGCTAAAGATATGCAGGCAACGCAATTAGATGCCGACAATACCTACAATAAAGAACTGGCGATTGCGCAACAAGCCGTTGCGGAGGCCAAAGAAGCGATGAACACCGCCAACGCAACAAGCGCAACCGCAACGCAGGATGCCATTTCCGCAATCGGTGGCGACTTTGCGGCCCGCAAACGGCGCAACGACGAGTGGGTGGAGGTTGCGGCTGTTTACAGTGAGCAGCGCAAACAAGTCCGGGAGGCGCAACAAGCCGCAAGGGAGGCAGCGCAACAAGCGCAACAAGACTATGCGGCTGCCAGCGCAACTCTCAACGACGTGTTGCGCAACGGGAAGAACCGCGCAACGGCGGGCGTGGCCCCGGTTTTGCAAGCGCAACAGTTTGTACTTGAGACTTGGATGAAAAAGGTCAGCAACTTGCGCTCGTTGGTAGTAAGGACGGACTTAGTTGCGGGCTTCTTCTCCCTTGTCTTTTACTTTTTCTTGCGCATCAAGCGCGCACTCCCGGACGAGCCGACTATACTGGAGCAACTGATGAGGCTTGCACGCCTTACGTCAAACGCAACGGTATATGCACTTGACGTTACCGTAACAAGCGCAGAGCGGGCACTGGAAGGCAAGATAGGCATCGTTGCCCACCCTAACACGGCAACCGTCGCACATTCATTGCAACCGCAACCGGCCCCTGCAACCTCCGCGCAACCGCAACAAAGCGCAACAGTTGCGACGGCGCAACTAAACGCAACGAGCGCAACTGTTGCGGCGCAACGGACGCAACGGCAACCGGATGCAACGGCGCAACAGCGCAAAAGCATCCAAAGCGCAATCAGGATGGCGCGCACTCGGAGCCGAGCCGCACTTGCGCAACTTGAGGCTGGCAATATTACGCAGGAACGATATAACGAGATCGTATTGAATGAGAACAACAATATTGCCCGAAACGAGGCGCGCCTAAACGCGCTTTAAAATCAAAAGGCATGAAACTTACTACATTTATCATATCCGCATTATTCTTAATCCTTGCGACGCTTGTGCTTGCCGGGGTGCTCCCGGAGCACCTTGCCCGGCCTTTTCGTTTTACATTCGGAGTTATGGTGCTTTGTATGCTGGCCTTTTTGCTGCTGATTCACTTTTCGCAGCATTGGCAGCAAAAAAAAAGCCTCGCCGAAGCGGAGGCACTGCAAGTGCAAAGCCAACAACCAAGCCACGCCCCAGAACTACATCCAGACATTACGCCGATGTTTGGGACAGGGATTGGTGACGACGACTGCGACACCGTTATCCGTCTTACGCCAAGAGGATCAAAAAGCGTAATTAGGCCGACGGCAAAACCAGATGCTGATTTAGAACTCGAAGTAAATATCTAACCATGCAAATAGGCAGCTTTCTTTTCACACAGGAACCAGAACCGGGTAAAATCTGGATTCAACATAAAGATGAAGGCGGACGTTTCAATATCTCCGACCTTCCCAATGGTATCCGTTTGTTTTTAAAGGATGAACGTTTGGTGGCAAAACTTACACCAAGAGGCCACGCCGAAGCCGACACGCTGATGGCTCCTTTTTGGAAACGATACTTTTAAGATGTAGTGAAAGTTTTTCATTTGGCTGAATTTGAAGGGGCGCTCAAGTAGCGCCCTTTCTTTTTGCCCCAAAATAAAGAGGCTTCCCGGATCGCGGGAAGCCTCGAATCATGAGTATCAAATGTAGCAAGAATATCAAGAAAATGCCCCCGGCGGATTGCAACGCCGGAGGCCACACTAACAAATTATAATCCCATTGACTTTACGCAGGTCTGCGCTCCCACCAACGGCACCCCGCAATTTGCAGGATGGGCTTCATAAAGCCGAAGCTGGGCATTTCGAATGTCTTCCCGGAGCATTTCAAAACCGTGTCCTGAATCGTCCAGACCACTTCGTTGGTGATGTCTACGACCTGCCGGATTGTAGGCCGGAAACGCTCCCCGTTGTAAGGCAACTGTGGGGCCACCTTGACCACCAACTTGCCGAGGTCAACGACATAGCAACCGGCCTTTTCCAGATCGTTGCCAATGCTTGAATTTCCTACCGCGCCGAAAAGTACGCGCTCGGTGTCAACAAGCTCAAATTTTTTCTTATCCATGTTTGATGGTTTACAAAAATGAAGAAATGAGATTACTGTTTGATGCTTCGGAGTGACGGCTGCGCACTGGTTGTCTCATAGCTGTCCGGGGTAACATCATCCGTGAAGCGATTGAAAACCCCGTCCAGAACCACCGGCAGCGCCAATACACCCTCCGCCTTTGCAACGATGCGTGCAACGCGCAACTTGTTTGGCCTGCCTGCGTAATTGAGAAATGTGCCCGTCCAGTAGGTCGCCCCGTATAGGCCAGTTTCGGATGCCTTCCCGGTCAGTGGTATCTCCGCAATGTATGAGTTGGCAAAGAACTTGTCCGCTGTCTGGTTGATTGCCGCATGCGCTTCCTCTGCCGTTGCGCCCTCCGCTGATAACGTCAGCTCAATAATATTCAGGTTGCGGAGCATGGTTTCACCCGCGAAGGCGTATCGCATGGCAACGTTGCCGAACGTGGTGCTAACGGTGATTTTTTCAGCTACCGGCGGGTCAACAGGTGGCGGAGGAGGTGGGGGGGGTGTTCCCCCCGGCGAAGTGTTGAGTATATTGAGGAAGAACAGCGTTCCCCAGCCGCTTGGGTCATCAAGCCCGGCAGGTGGAATGTCTGTGGCGCACTTGCGAAGGTAGTCCTTCATACTCTGCAATGTCGGGAATGCCGCCTTACCCCACTTAGAGAGCGCCACCACAACCGCACTGGTCAGGAATGGCGTTGCCATAGATGTGCCAGAAAGCACCGCAAAGCCGTTGTCCTTATATGTTGAGTTGATATTCCGGCCCGGCATAGCGTTCCACACTTGCGGGCCTCTGGAAGAATAAGAGGATACAACCATACTTTGGTCAAGAGATGCGCAACTGATCACATACTCGGATAACCCCGGATAATTTACCGGGCCGCCCGTGTTGCCGGTGGCAAAGACAAAGAAGATGCCTTTTTCGGAGCTTGTCTTTAGCTCTGCGTCCAGCACGGGCACAATGGTCGTACCGCCACCCCATGAATTGGAGTAAACTACTCCGCCACCGGCGTTGATGAACGCCAAGTCCTGCGCTCGCTCATTTAGGATGCCATTTGCCGCCCATGTAAAACTACCCGCCCCTCCGTTGTTCAGGAACTTCAAAGGCTTGTACTTGACCACTCCCGTTTTGATCAACTCATAAACAGCGCCAAATTTATTGCCGACGATAATCCCCGCGCAGTGGGTGCCGTGCCCATTACCGTCAAGCAGGTCGGCCTCGCCGGTGTAGCTGCTGCCGGGAATCTGGCCTTCCTGTAGGTCGTTGTGCATCTGCTTGCCGCCTGTGTCGCCGACCTTGACAAGTACCGGCTTAGTGCATTCCTTTGCGATCCGCTCCCGCACCTCTTTGCTGATCAGTAATTGTTCGCCCCAGTTAGTCTGGTCGGATAGCGTAGCCGTGCTGTTGGTGATGAATGTTGGCACTTGCTCTCCCGCATCCAGCCAGAAGTCAAATCCGGCGGCTTCGTTGGCTTTAGCCTGCTTCTCGTAGGCTTTCAGATTTGCCCGGAATGCCTTACGTTGTTCTACTGGTACATCTTCGATGCGGGGCAGGTTACCTTCGAGCCGCTGCCCGGTAACGAACAATGGAAGAAAGACCAGCAACAGAAAAATAAGTCTTTTCATGTATTTGATTTTTAGTGGTTGTAGAAATATAAAGCGTGTATCTTTGCATTGCATAATTGAAATTTTCCTCTTACGGGGCCACACATTGTGGCCCTTCTTTATTTTTTGACCTCCCGGTAAACCGTTTGCAGTACCCGCTTGATTTCATTCGCTGCGATCCGCATATCCGCCTGTGCGCCTACAAGGTGGATTTCAGTATAGGTTGAAAACGAGACAAAGAAATACGCATCGTCCGTCTGCATCAGGTGCCATATCTCGCTGTACTTGACACCTTCTTCACGGTATATGTCGCGTAACATGCACCGCTCCATCGTTTCTGTCAACTGTGATGTTCTACCACTGCTGGATGCCGCTAAAAGCATCTCTATGTAAGGCATATCCACCTCCAACTGCTTGTATATGGGTATCCTGTGCGATGGTACATCCTGCGTCACGTTGACCAATGTTGAAACGTACAGCTTTGCGCCGATCTTTGGCACGCCGCCGCCGTTGGTCAACATCAATACCAGTGCCCGCTCAACTTCGCTCTCCTTAACCAACTGTGTGCATATCCGCTGAATGTCCGCCCAGCCTTGCGCATGTTGAAGTGGTGACGCTTCTTTCTTTTTGCGTAGCAGCCCCCAATATGCCAACAGCGCAAAGCCTATTGTTGCTGCGCTTGACAGCATTGCAATTGAAAGATATTCCATGTAGCTCATAGTATGTCCGCCGGGGGGATGGCGCATTTAGGTTAATAGTGTGTTTTGGTTAAAACCACCAAGAATAGACCGAGTGGAACCCCAGCCAATACCCTGCTGATGTAATCCCAACTTGTGCAAGGTGTTTCCAAATATTCATCTTCCCGCAACCTTTGTAAAGCGGGATAGAAAGCGAAGCGACGCCTGTCAAGTTGCTTATGGTGCCGGAGAGGTGCAAAGCGTCCGTTGACCAGACAAAGACCGTAGAACTGCCCGGAAACGCCTCGCCCTGCTGCGGGTCGCCGTTGCGCCATTTATTTTGCCATGAAATAGAATTATCCCAGAACCTGCGATCTGCGTTCGGGTATCGCGCAAAGAACCTGTCCGGGTGGAAAGCAATCGTCTGGTTCAACCCGCGTGCGGCCCCTGAAATGAAGCCCAAGCCCCAGCGGTACGGGATGGTATTGGTGTTGAACTGCACAGTAGCGGCTTCAGGCACGATCGCAGGCTTAGGTGCAGCCTGCTGAGAAAAAGCCGGCGCTGCGAAAAACCAGGAAAGGAGCAGCGCCGTCGGAAAAAGCATGTTATAATCCCAAATTCTTGGCTTCATAGCTGTTCCTTCAGGGGTTTGTCTTCGGGTATGGGTTTCTCGGCTGGCTTCTTCAGTTCCACTACGCGGTACGGGCATTCCGTGCAGATGGTGTACTCCTTGAAGGGAGAGGAAACGAGCAAGGCGATCTTGTTGATAGATGGGCGCTCCTGCAGATAGAACTGCATAGGTAGCGATAGTGTGTAGCGCACAGCGGGCGCCCAGGGGCGTGTCTGGCTCTTGTAGTAGAATTGTACTTCGTAGAGGCCGTGCATAGGGTCTGGCGCAGGTAGGCCGTATATCTGTGCATTGGCCGTGGTGCCGCCGCTCTGCCAGCCGCCAATCCAGATGGTGATGGCGATGCCGAGGATGGTGATGAGGAGGGAGATGGTGAGTTTCATGGTTATTTGTTGAATTTACTGAAATAGCTGTCGTCTACTCTGAGGGTTCCTCTGCTATAGGTATCGAAGGTAAAAGGCGCTTTTTCGGCAATAATATCCACCTCTTTACCGGCTACCCTGTAGGTAGGTGTGCCGAAGAACTTCTGCCCTTCCTGTTGCCTGTCTGGATGATACACCACCTCGAATACCTTGTAGGTTTTCACCGCTTCGGCGAATCCTTTCTTGGTGATTACGATGATGGTATCGCTGGCGGTTTGCAGTTCTTTGACTACGGGCGCTGCGTTGGGGCGCTCAGAGGAGAATACAACTTGCGCTGATGCTGCCGAAGCGAAGGCAAGGAGCGCGAGGGTGAGGAGGAGGTGTTTCATGCTATTGAGATTGAATGGTGAGTGCAGGATTGCGCAGCACGAAGGCATTGTCGAGGCTTACCCAGCGCGGGCCGTTTCTGGTCTGCTTGTAGAACAGCTCGAGTGAAACGCCATCGGCAGCCTGTGTGCCGCTGCCGTCATAGCGTCGAATCCGAATGTAGTCTGCTGATCGAATCTCTATGAGAAAGTTGGTGCTGCCTTGTCGAAGCACCAGCCTGCCGTTTGCGTTGCGCCGCAGCGAGACGTTCACAGGCAATTGCTCCGGTGTTGCCTCCGGTGCTGTGGTGTTGCATGCTGCAAACATAGCAGCGAGGGCAAAGACGAAAATTAGTCGTTTCATATTCCTTATTTGTTTTGTGATTGAATAACCGGCGCCACCTTGCGAAGCAAATACCGCCCTGTGGCGTCAATCCATCGCTTTGCGGGTGCATCGTAAAACAAATCTACTACCACGTTGGTATCTGACGTTTGCGTTGCTGTGCCGTCATAGCGCCTAATTCTTATCCAGTTTCGCGTAACAACATCTAAGACAAAGTTTTGCGCGCCCTGCCGATAGCGAAGCGCCCCGCCGCCGATGCGCAAGACTGAAACATTGATGTTTGAGCCGCCCGCTACCCTCATCGTATAGTCTGCAATGAACTCATCGCCTAACATGTCCGACAACGCCGTGTAGTAATTCTTGCCTACTAACAGCGTAAGGCTTTGCCCGGCTTCGGTGATGCGCTTGCGCTGCTGTGTGAGCTTGGTAGCCTCTACCGCTGCGTTGGCGTACTGCATGAGTACCGGGAACAGCGCACCAATGACCACGTTAACTACTACCGCCGTATCCCGGCCCAAAGGCACCTGATCGGAGGTAATACGACCGCTTTCGTATGTGGTTGCCGTCACTTGCCAGAACACGCCCGTCCGGTTTTCAATGTACGATGTGTCGGAGAGCACCGCGTCTTGTGCGGTCACTGCGAAGGCGCCAAAGAGCGCAAATATGAAAATCAAATATTTCATAATGTGTTTATTTTCAGGTTAATATAATTTTTCAATGAACATCGTGGAGCGATGTACGGTAATGGTATTACTACCGCTTACTGGTTCAATGCGAATTTCAAAAGTATCATTGGTTGCAAATGCCGTTGTTACTAAAGGAATCGCAACGGTCGTATAGATCGCGTTGACCGCTTCTCTTACCTCCGTTGATGCAATTTCTGTACCTTCCTTGTAGATGCTTATCAGCACGTCGCCGCCCCCGCTGGTAGTGAAGGAGATAACCCCGGATAACTTGCCTTGTCCTGCCGCACCTGTGTAATCTACCGTGCTGCCTGACTGCGTAAATGTACCTACTATCGTAACTGTGGCACTTCCGGGCGTATCGTTGTCAGGGCGTTCAGGTGTGCCTGCTGTGGCAGATGTGGAGCCGCCGGAGACGGTCAATTCGGCAAGGTTGTAACTTGGTGCGTTGATGGTGCTTTTGGTTACATAATGTAGCCGCCCAGTTGTTGCGTTGATGGCGAGCATTCGCGTTTGTGCGTCGTCATTTGGCACTGCTGCCGGAGATATGCGCACACTATCCGCAAAGAATCCATAAGTCGCGGCTGTGCCGCCGGTTACGTTGGTTGTTGTGATCTGCGTTCGTACCGGGGTGATTGTCATCGCACTGTTATTCAAACTACCGTCCAGTGATTGAAAGGTCGTTGTGTTGGTGCTTGGGTTCATACTGAAGTTCACGGCGGCGGGTGCGCCTGCTGTGCCGGAAAAGGTCAGGGCGTTGCTGCCGAGGGTGACGGTACGAGCGCCGGAGAGGGTACCGTTTGCGGTGTAGATGTTGTCGGAAACGCCTGTTGCCGTAAGCGTGCCGCCTGACAATGAAAGCCCTGTGCCTACCGTGATTGCTCCGAGGTCGCCGTCAGCGTCAGCGCCTACAATGCGGGTAGGGGTGTCGGTGGTGAGGTCGGTAATGCGGGCTTCGCCCGTGACGTGGAGGGTGCGGGTTGGTGCATTGGTTCCGATTCCGAGTCGGGTATTTGCATTGTCCCAAAGTAGGTTTTCACTAAATACCCACCCTGTCGCTGATGTGATAGGCAGCGCCCCGGCTGTCACGCCGGTGACTGTCTGCGTAACGCTCGTAAATGCGCTTGCCTCAGTTGTTACGCTCCATGCGTTTTGGACAAGGGCGTTATGTGTTGCAGTTGCGGTTTTGTATGTGTTAAGTCCATATATTACTACTGCCAGTCCAGTCCATGACGTTGCCAATTCGCCGATATACACAACAGGTACAGTACCCTCACGGCCAAAACGGACAGTTAGCTGCCGCCCTGCTCCGTCTATAGGGGTAACAAAGGCAACATTCCACGATCTGGACGTGTAGCTGTATTGCGCCCTAATCCTTAGCTCCCGTATTTTTGATTGTGATTCAGTAGTGTAATTTACTGAAAACTCCATCTCTGCTTCTGGGTATCCAGCTGGAATAAGTGTTGAATCAGGCAGGTTTATTTGAATTGCGCCTGTAAAGCTGCCCGGATACGCCCCGCCCAAAATGGGTTTTATTTCCCTGAAAAAATCTTGTACCGAAGCATTGTCATTAACTTCAAGGATTCGTGAAGGTTGATAAATAAAAGGGTCTGTTTTTGAAACTGTATTGAACGCTGTGTTTTCCATTGCAATACTCCACCCTGAACATACTGAAATAGCAGTTGGCGTATTGCCTGAAACGCGCTGAAAATTGACATTTTGAATACTTGCATTTAAAAGTCCCCACACAGTCCCGATTTCATCTATCCATATTTTAAAATTTGTCCCATCATGCCCAAATCTTACATTTGACGTAGGTCTAAATACCCCGCCTACTTGATAAACATTCGTTTGGTTTGGCAGAACAGTTGGGCCGCCTGCCTGTGCTCCGTAAAATGAAATATGGTGCGTGATTTTCCCTCTTGAAGAGGAACCAATTACCACCTGAAAGTCAACAAAAAAATTAGTCACATCCCAAACGGGCAAAGTAATTTCAATTGCCCCCGTCGCTGAATTAGACAAGAATTGCGCCCCTTGTGGTTGTGGGCAACTTCGGCTCGTAGTTGCAAATGCAGTTGCCTGCATTAATCCAGTGGACGCTACATTAGTTGCGTCATTCGTTAGGACTGAACTTGCAACCCAATTTGTGCCATCGCTTCGCAGCGTTTGCCCGCTTGTACCTGTTGGGAAAGCTGATTGTAGCCACGCGCTTGCCCCGTAGGTTTCAGGATACCCAAGCGTCGTATTGTATCCTTTCATTCCGCTTGTAGGCGTTCCCGGCCTGCCTGCTGTTGTCCAGTTCCCAAGCCGGAAAGCCCCAGTGCCTGTAACAGATACGTTGCCAGATGCCACAGTTAAGGGGCTATCTCCCAGCGCCGAAGAGCTTGACCACACGGGTATTGTGCCTGTCGTGCCTGTGCCTGTCACGGTTCCCGTGTTCGTTGTGTACCCCTGATTGGTTAGAAACGACTTTGAAACGAGCATCCCGGAGGTGTCTGCCGCTATTGTGCCGCTCGTGGTGATCGTGCCGCCTGTCAATCCTACGCCTGCCGTGATCGAGGTCACTGTGCCGCTTCCACCTCCACCTCCACCAGCAATGCTCGAAACATCGCGGTAGTATATCTGCTCCGTGATACTGTCTATCATCATCACCCGATTCAGGGTATTGCTCTTGCTCACTTGCTGAATGCGTGTGTCGACTGCGTTGAGCCTTATGCGCTGCCCGGTGACAACTACCGTATCTGTCGCCGACACAAGCGCATCCCCCGCGCTGCTTACTTCCGCATCCGACGCGCCGACAATACGCACCCGGCCTGCCGTGCTCCCCACGTCGAGGTAAGTGTTCGCATCGGAGCCTAATAGGCCGTATGTGCCGTTCAGGAATAGGTCTGGGTAGCCCGCCGCGTCGCGGAAGCGCAGCGTCTTACTATTGATGTCCACCTCCGTGTTTTTCGTCAGCGTGCCGCCGAGTTGGACAGTATCGCCGGACATACTTACACCGTTGTTTGCCTCCGTAGCGCCTGTTGGGTAGCCCCAAAAAGCCCCCCCGTCGCCAGTGGCGATAATAACCTGCCCCGGCAGCCCCGTGCTCCCATTGATCTGAATGACCAAACTGTCCCCTTGTAGCAATAGGTACCCAAGCGATTTAACAGCCTGCATACTTGCGTCGCCCGCTGTGGCTGTCACGGAGTTGTCATTGACGGCAAATACCACGTCGCTCGTAACATCCCGAAGCGCAAAGCCCGGCCCGTTTGGTACGACGGCAATATTTATGCGCACAGTATCGCCATTATTCCCGACCGAAAACATGCCGTTACCGTCCGCCCCGGCAGTGGCGTTCCAAACCCCGCCTTTCCAGAAATACAGGACGCCAGCAGTGGAGTCCATGTGCAAGACCGGCGCGTTGCGGTCAACCGGCGTATAATCCGGCAGGCTGTCGGTTGTGTGGACAAGCCCCGCCCCGGAGGTAGCATAACCCAGTCGTGCCTTGTTAAAGTTATTCGGGAATGGCGATGTGCTCTGTGAGCACGCCAGCGCCGGAAGCAGCGCAAAAAAGAGCAGAAAAAGTGCGTTCTTCATTATTCTAAGATTCCGATTACAATTTGATAATTTGCCCCCTCGTAGTGCGTCGCCGTGTCAATAGTCACCACGTTTCCAGTGCGCACATACTCAAGAGGGAATAATTTTTGTCCGTCCCTGTAAATCCCCACCACGCTATCAGTTGGGATGGTGCCCCCGTTCTGCGTAAACGTCAGCACATTGGTAGAGCTATTGTAGTACTCCTGTGAGATGATCTTGAAGTTTACCATACTGCCGTCTATTCCGGGCGCAAGGCCCGCCGGTGAATCAATATCGAAAAGCTCCGGCAAGTGCGTTCTGTCTGGCTCCACCATCGCCTGCCATTGCAGGGTGAGCTTTGCCGCCTCCAAATCTTCCACACCGCCGCCGTAGAGCGTCTTGGCAGTCACGAAGTCCGGCCTGATGCCGTTTGCCCCTCCAAGTAGCCGACCGCCCATTGTGGCGAACCAAAAGCGGAAATTCCTGCGCGTCTTTTGCAGGTTTTGCAGAAAAGCATACTGCGAAGCCACCGCCATGCCCGGCGCAAAGTTGAGCGTCCAGCGCCTGCCGATGATCTCCTGATGCGTCCGGCCAAGCCTTACCGTGATGTCCTCCGATTCGGGAATGTCGCCAATACCAATGAAATACTTTCCTTTCCGGCCCGCCGTCTCTGTGTTGTCAATGGCATCCAAAAACGCCGCCGCGCTCTGCCAGTCGGTAGGAAGTGCTGCGCCCAAAGGCAGCATGACAATACCCGCGATCTGGCTATTGCGCGGCGTATAGGAGCAGTCTATACCGTCCGGCAGAACCGAAAGTACAGACTGCTCACAGTTACAAAGCGTCGTTGAGAAGTAGTTCGTCACGCCGTGCCGTCTTTATACGCTTGCGTGCGGGTTGACGTTGCGCGGCGGGTCACCGTAGCCACCCTTTACCTCCCAGCGGAGGATGATGCGGGCAAGTTCATAATCCCCATTGCCGTTCCCCAAAGAAAGGATCGCGTTGGAGGATGCCGGAGTAATGCCGTCCTCGCCACCGAAAAGCTGCCCGCCCAGAGTGCCGAACCAGAACGTGAAGTTCTTAGGGTTGCACTGAAGCTGGCGCGCAAAATCGCGGTGGTTGGCGTTGGTCACATCAATCTGGAAGTCCAGCGTGTAAACGCGCTTGATGATGGCAATGCTGTTTTTCGGGCCGTTGTACGGCGTTTCTTCCGGCTCGGCCACGCCACCGATACCAACGAGCCACTTGGTGAATGCGTTGGCAGTGTCGGTGTTGTCTATGCCGGATGGGATAAGGGTAGGGTCGCCGCCGCCCGAAAAATCAAACGGCGAAACCGCGCCAACCGGACGGATATACAGGTCGGACACCTGCGAAAGATTAGGAACTGTTACGCAGTTCTGATCTTCCACCAACACTCCGAAGAGCATTGTTTCGTCACACCCGGAAGGACAAGAAATATCAGTCCATTCGTTCATTGTCGAATTTTGAAAAGTTAAGAAGAAAGAGTGGTCACTTTGGGGCTACCCTTGCGGCATCCCCAACATCCGCTGATCGTTGCAGGCATATTCTGTACAAGCCATGTGATGTATTCGCCATACATCTGCTGCAAGCGTGTGCGCTTTGCTGCGATGGCCTCGGCAGAAAGCACCGTCCAGTAGTTTACCCTGCCGGATTCAAGCACGCGGGCCATGAGTTTGATCGCGCCTTTGAACTGAATGCAACGGGCGATTAAATCCCGAAAGTCCAGCCCGTTCAACTCTTCCAGATTACAAATCCAGTCAAGTTTAGCGCAGTCAAAATAGCCCTCTACCGCAACGCCGCCGAAAGTCGTCATGCAGTAGTTGTGCTCATTACTCACCGATGCCTCACTGAATCCGCCCCAATCAAAGTATTGGTGCCACGGAGGTGCGCCCCCGCAACAGAATGCTTTGTTGTTGCGAACTTTGGAGCCTGCGTTTTCAAGTTCAATGCTATACCGTAGTGATTCCTCATGCAACACATAGAAGGGAAGGCGCACGACCTCTGCAAGTTCATGCCGATGCCATGCGCCGCCTGCTGTTGTAAGGCTTTCGGATACAGTCGTGAAGGTATAATCATTGCTCTTGATGTGCAGATCGTAAGTCCCGGCAGTTTCGATGCCGACATGAACAGCAGTTACGACAAATGCCGCATCCCGGCTGCGCAAGCGGGGGCGAAGTTGAACCCCTGTCACAGCGCCGCCGTAAAAGAAAGCACCGTCGGTTTTACCAATTAGCCCTTTCCAGTGCGGTTGCTTTTGTTCCCGGCCTGCGTTGAGTGCCTGCAATAGATCGCTTTTGAAGTCACGGACTGCCTCCGTCCTTGCGTTTCCCAGAACCTCCCAAACGGAGCCTTCGCCGCATTCGGCATTCGCCCATACAGCGTCCAGAATCGGAAATCCGTGCTCTGTGTCCGTTAGGAAATAGCCAGAATCACTTTCATTGTAACCGGAAGGTATATCGCCCGAAGGACAATCACACTCCCGGTTTGAAAGGCCGACTAAGGTATTGAGGCAGTCCGTTCCCATCGTTTACGCGCTTTTGAACTTCAAGATTCCGGTGTGCCCGTCAGCCGCAGCCGGTGCGAGGTGCAGGCCAGCGTTGAGGATGATGCGGAAACGGTGCTTGAACTGGTTACGCATACGCGCCGTATTGATCGTCGAGCACACCTTTTGGTAGTGGACGGTGTAACGGAGCGGGCGCATGCCACGCGGCGTGTTGACCATCAGGATGGGATCTTCGATGAAGAACTCCCACTTATCCGCTTCCACCTCGAAGGGCAACTGCGTCAGCGTCGGGTCAATGTGGTCGTAGAACAGGAAGCTCCCCGGATCAATAACAAAGGAGTTCTTGCCGGTGAGCGTGGCGTCCATCCACTTTTGGTCAAACGCGAGGCGCGCCTGCTGCCAGCGGATTTCGGAGCGCTGGTCGTCATTGAGCACCTTCCAGTTGCTGTTGATCGCAGCGTTGCGGAAGTGATTCCGGCCAGCGATGATGAACCAGTTGTTGATGTCGTTGTTCTGCGCCACCGTTTCGATCTCCGTGAGCGTGTCCGGATTGAGCGTGCTGAGGATTGATTCGTTGATGACGAAAGTGTCAGCAGAGTAGGTAATACCACTCGGAAGGCTGCCGTCGTTGTTCACGCCGGTTTTGCCAGTGTCCAAGAAGTTGATGAACTCGATGTTCAATGAGCGGTGGATGGCCTGCATGCCCTGCAAGAGGTTGCGAGCCACGAGCGTGGCAGCCTCGTCGCGCATATCCGGCGAAGCGCCGTCGCGGAACAGGTTACCGCACAAGTTATCATCCACCTCGCGGTTTTTGATCTTGCGCAGGTTGAGGTCGTAAGTCGTCTCGTTGGCTTGCAAACCGTCGCCCGAAGGGATGTCGCAGGTCAGCGTGAGGTCGTCGCCAGTGTCATCGTAGTCGAGCGTGTCGGCGCGGCCTTCGAGGTTGTACACGGAGAAGCCCCGACAGTTGCCGTTGGCGTCCGTGATCGGCATGGTGTCCGCGACGTGGTTCGCAAGCATTGCCCGCACGGTCTGTACGTCAATTTGCGAGTTCAACTCGTAAGCAGATGGGCCTACGCCCTCTGCGAACAGAGAGGTTAAGCGAGCCTGCACGTCGAGCAGGGCCGCAGCAGTCATACTTTGTGCTGCCATAGTAATTCTGAATTTTGATTTGATGAAATAGAAAAAGCCCCCTGTGGGTGCAGGAGGCTATATTTCATGGCAAAAATCAAAAAGCAAAACAGCAGGTATTACTTTCCAGCCCGTGTCAGCTCGGCCAGCTTTTTGAGCAGCTCGGCCTTTTGAATTGGGTCTTTCGTTATTTTTATAGCCTCTTGCACGGATGCAGAGGTGGTGAAGTTGCCGGGGCTTCCAGATTTTCCGGGTGCCGGGCTTGCGGGAGGTGCGTCGTTGGTGGCATAACCAAGCTCTTTCCACTTGGTTATGACATACTCATCAAAAGTGAGCATTTCTCTATTAGGGCCACGCAGTGCAATGCCGTCTTTGTCGAGCAGGTCTATTGTTTTTTCATCCTCGCTAAGGTGGAAATATTCTTTTTCCAGACCGGCGAAAAAGTGGCGCAATTGAGCGGTTCGGTTAGTCCCGAATGCAGCCTGTGCCTTTACGAGCGCTTGCTCTACAAGAGTAAATGCCTTACCGTCCTTTTTTTGCTGTTCAACAGCGGCCATGTAGTCGGCGTGCTGCTTTTGCAGCGCTTCCCGTTCAGCACGGGCAGCGGCCAGTTCAGCGTTGAGTTTCTTTTGAAACGCTGGGAGCTTGACAACTTCGTCGTCGTTCAAATCCGACAAATCGGGCTTTTCCCGTTTTGCCAATTTGATCTTCTCGGTAAGATCAGTGATCCCATTTACAATGTCATCGGACTCAACCCCGTACTGCTCAAAAAGAGGCTTAACAATCGCCTCGATCTGCTGTGAACGTTGCTTTATCCCTTGCCCTAACTTGTCTTTCCGTTCCTGTTCCATCCGGTCAAGGATGCGCTTTGCAAGAATAGAAGACGCGTCGGGCTTCAATGTTGGCTCGCCTCCGTCGTCAGTTGCTGCGTCATATAGCAGCGAATGAGCCTCGGAAGAGTTCAGCTTGGCTACCCGGAGTAAGTCCGGGCTTAAAAGCAAATTATCCATCGTGTTATTCGCCGTCCGCGCTTGTGCTTTCGGCCTTCTTTTTCGCAGGCTTGACTATATCAGCGAGTGATGCAGGCAATTCCGCCGGTCTTTCAGGAGTTACCTCCGTCCAGATATGTCTTTTCCATGTTGCGCGATTACGCTCCATGTCGTTCTTGTATTGCTCTTCGTGCGGCCCGGTAACTTGCCGGGTCGCCTTGTTTTTGGCCATGTACGTTTTTTGCGTCATGACTGCTCTTGTTTTGCTTTACGGCCCCGCTTTACGGCCGCGTCGTTTGTGTCCATAGTGTCAGGGGCGTCCTGCGTGGATGCTGCCAGTTTGATGCCTTCCGGCGCATGGGTGTAAACTACCTCCCAACCAAAACGGCGCAAAGTCTCCGGCGTGCGGTTCAGGCCCATCCCAAAGATGGAGCAGCGCCCGTTCTGCGCATTGAAAGCCACTACCTCGTTGGCGCGTAACCGCTCACGGAGTTGGTTGGCCTTATTTATTTGCGCTTGGTTCATAATGCAAAAGTATAACTTATTTGCTTACAATATGCGGAAATCGGTGACATATTTTTTCACGGCCCGCTTCATAGAAGCAAACCATCAGGTAATCGCTCCCTGCGTAGGTAAATTCTGCCTCGATCAATTGCCCAATAACAGCGTCTGTATCGGCCAAAAATCGGTCAACGTCCTCGTCGCTGGGCTTGATCCCGGCGTCCTGACAAAGCGCGTATTGGTGGGTGGTTGTTCCCGGCTCTTGGGCAATGTGCCCCAGCTTTGCACCGGGATATGTTGCCTGAATGTACTCCTTCACGCTCTGCGCTTCCGGCGTGGCCTTCGGGCCTGAAAACGCAACAGTAGCAACGCCCGCGCCTGCGAGCAAAACGACGGCAAGAGAAATAAGGATGATCTTACGCATGTGCTTTCGGTTTTTTGATGATAACACGCTGTCTGCGCACATTGTTGCCCTCCTTCCACTCCTTCACGATATTGCCATCGGCGTCCAGTTTTTCCACAGGGCGCGTTTGCAGGTAGCTGATAACCTTCCCGGACATATCTTCGAGCGCACGTTGGTACATGGATTCCATGCGCCCGTAATCAATGCCACCGGAAAGTGAAACGATGACCTCCCGGTCTTTCTCCATCTTGCGCAGCGTCGGCCCGATGTCATTTCGGGAAGAAAGCGCCCGCATTAAGTCCATCTGCTGAAAGCGCCCGTCGTTTAGCATCTTCAAGAAATCGCCATGCCGCTGCGCAACATCGCCCCGGACGACAAACTCCCGGCCTTCTACCTCGATCTGCTTGCCGCCGAAGCCATGCAACGCCCCGGCTACCGGCCCGCCTTCGTGGAAGGTAGGCACATCTTTGAACCGTTCAGCATTGGCGCGAGCCGCCGCGATGGTAGATGCCAGAATGCCAATTGCTCCAAGTGCAAGTGCCACGCCCACAACCGGCCCCAGTGAGGACGAACTGCTAAATAGCTTCACTGCCGCAAGGGTGTACTCACTGACCTGCTGCGCGGCATTGATGGCCAACTGCGCATTGGCGAGCTTTTTTTCTTTCTCCAAATTCTCAGCAGCCACCCGGTCGCGCTCTGCCGTCAGGCGCGCAAGGTTCTCGCTATATAGGGTGTAATCGTTGGCGTAGCCTTGTTCTTTCAATGAAAGCTCCCTGTCGAGCAAGTTCTGCGTTTCGTTGATTTCGTTTGTGAGGGCTTCAATTCGCTTTTGCCCCTGCTCGATCTGAATGCGCGTGAAGGTTTCGGCGGCAGCCGTGATATTAGAAAATGCGCTACTGAACTGCGATCCCACAAAGGCGAGCGTTTCGTCATCGAGCTTAAGCGCATCCTTTAGGAATTTGCGCACCGGGTCGTAAGGATTAGGCCCGCGAGAAATGGTATCGCGCAGGACTTGCAATTGCGCCGTTGCCAGTTTGACCTCTGGGCTGTCCGGGCCATATAACTCAGTGAGTAGCGCGAGCCGCTTTGTGGCCGCGTCCTCAGCTATTTTCAGGCGCTCGTTTTCAATAAACTGCTCAAGGGTGAGCGTCTTGTCGCCCGACTGCCGGATGAGGCTCAATTGCAATTCCTGTATCTCGGATTCGAGTTGTACGCCTTCGAGCTGGTCGGAGATGATCCTGTCTTGTGCCTTTTTTCGCCCCTCAGCCTCTTTCTGTAAAGCCAGATCAATGCCGATGGAGATTTGTTCTAACTCTGCCTTTTCAGCGTCAGACTGTATGCCGCCGCGCTTTTGATAGAACCCTTGTAATTCCTTTAAGCGATCTTCCAGACCTTTTCGATCTGCTTCCAACACCGCCTGATTGCGGGCCTCTTCCGTATTAAACAGGGCGTCACTTGATTCTCCGATCAACTGTGCTCGCAGCCCGGCAGCGGCGCGCTCCGCCTCGATCCGTTCTAAGTTAGCTTTAGACGTGAACTTAAGGCGCTCTTGCTCTGCCTTCTTTTCGGCAAGCAGGCGAAGTGTTACAAACCCGGAGCCATCAAAAGCTTGACGCGCTTTGCCAGCCGCTATTTTGGCCTCTTTTTCAAAGTCGTCAATTGCTTTTAATGCGACCGCCAGTTCCGCATTGATTCTGTCAATGCCGGTGAGTTGGTCAATTTTTGCCCCCGACACGCGCTGGTTCAAATCTTTGAGTAGTTCCGCATACTGGTCTCTGAATTGTTGCAACCTTTCGCTGCTCTCTCGGTAGAGCGCATTGATAGCGGCCTGATCCTGCCGTTGCCGGGCGTTGGCCTCTGCCTGAACCAGTTTAAGCTCCTGTTGCGCTGCGATGGCATTTTCTGCGGCCTCCTTCTGGCCCTTGCCGGTGATTTCGGCAGCCTTAAACCGCGCCTGCTCTGCCTTGACCGTTTCTTCAAGTGCCCGAATGCGTTGTTGCTCCAAATTGCCTTCAATAGCCGCCGCCTTCTGTATAGCAGAAACCCGCGTGCCGATGCCCTTTGTATTGTCCGCTGCGGCCTCGCGCTGTTTATTCAATTCGTCTTTGCTTAGTGCGATTGCTGCCGAAAGAGTGCGCTGTGCGGTCTCTGCGTTCTTGGTAGCAATCGCGGCCTTTTCAAGCTCTGCCGCCGCGAGTACCGCCGTCGTTCCCCATTGCGAAATGGCCTTTGCGCTGTCTCCGAAGGCTTCTTTTAAGGTTTTCACGCCGTTGATCAGCGCAAAAAGGTTGTCCTTCACCTGCGTTACGATGCCCAGCAGCGAATCAAGCGTCGCTTTGAAAAGAATGCTGATGCGCTCCGTTTTTGTGAGTTCGGATGTGGTGCCCTTCAGGGAATTGCCCAAAGAGATAAGCCCGGAAATAAGCAGGCCCACCAGCACGACAATAGCTCCGATGCCGGTAGAGATAAGCGCCACCTTGATAGCGCGCAACCCGCCGACCACTGCCTTTGTAGCCTTCGGGAAGCGCCCGGATAGCGTATTCAGTAGCCCGCCCCAACGCTCGCCATATCTTTCCACATAGTCGGTGGTGGTTTTAAGCGATTCAGACGTGGCGTCCAGTGCTTTTTGTTTGTCAATCAGCCGGGCGCGGACAGCAGAAAGGCGGTCAACGAGCTTGTTGACATCCACGCCGAAAAGACGCAGCGGGGCGAGTGTTCGCCGGAGTATCTTTTCGAATCTTTCCTGCGCCTCTGCGACGCGGGTATTTTCTGTTTTTAGCTTTGAGGCTTGCGCTGCTGCCTCTTTTGACTGCTGGGTTGACTCCTCTATGGCGGCAGAGTATTTCTTCATGGACTTTGCCATGTCGTCGTTCACTCCGTCTCCGGTGCTGCCTATTTCATTAAGCCCGGAAATAGACCTTTGCACGGCCTCACTAAACTGGCTGTCGTCTAATATCAGGTCTTGTTTGATTGGTTCCATTTTTCGGCCTGTTTGCGCTGCGCTTCCTGCTGCCTGTTGGCCTCTGAAAGCTCGCGATGAAACTGATATACATTCATCGAACGCACATCGGCCTGCGTATAGCCCAACACTTGCACAATATAACGCATCGCGTCCTCAAATTGCTGCGCGATCCGCTGCTGAATATTATACAGCTTCCCTTTCTCTAATCCTACCCACCCGCTGGGAATAGGTCGGGATGTTTTGCCCGGAGTTGCCGGGGTAAGTTTTGCCACCATTCGTTCAACCGTGAGGCCCGTAGCATAACCAACAAAAAAAAATCTTCCGGCATTAAGCCCTCCGCTACCCAATCCGCTATTTTCTCGTTGGCCAACCCCTCGTTCCAACCGTCCGTTGCTTTTTCGCCTTCCCGGTTGATGAAGAGTGTGGCGGCGTAGAAGGCGTAATCGTAGTTCTTGTCGGCCTTCGTGATGGCCTGACGCATGTTTTCGATCTGCAAGCCCAACTCAAAGGCCACCGGCTTGCCCTGTGCCATTTGATTGAAAACCCCGATCATTTTGTTGAGCGCATCCAATTGTTCCGCATAGGTCGCATTAAAGCCGACCACGGAGACCATCTGTTTGAATCGGCTGTAACGCTCTATGCCGATCCCTTCCTCTGCCCCGATGATGTGGTATGTTCGCCCGTTGGCCGTAAATGGCGTTTTCCACTTGCCCGTTTCCGGGTCAACAATTCTACCCAAAATCGTCTCCGACCGATGCGCCCACCAGTCCTGAGCAGTACGGCCAAGTAGCGCAAGAGCTGCCTCTTGTATCTTATCCTGATTCGGATGCCGACGCAAAAGTAACTGTATCTCCTTAGTATCGAGTTTATTAAAGTCTGCCTGATTCATATCGTTGTTGGAGAAAGAAAGCGATGAAGATAGCCGCCGTGATCCTTAAAGCGAAGCCCTCAAAACCAGACGGCGGCCACCAAATGTATGAAAAACCTGAAATAACCCCAGCCTGACATTTTGCGCAGTCATAGAGCCATGCTGCTGCGATCTTTTGCACTAAAGTGTAATCGGATGGGTGTTTACCCTGCATCCTGAAAACAACCCCTACCACGCCCGGCCACCATGCAAAGACCTGCCCGACGCGGGTGAGCACCTCGCAGAAAAGGAAGGCAGCGACTGCGATGAATGCGGAGTGGTAGAGTTCGATCACCATAGCGTCACGCATTCAATTGGTGAAAGGTTCTCTATCTCCGTCAGGCAGCCCTTTGGTATTTGCGTGATCGTGTTAAATTCGATGGCGAAGAATGCAAAGGGCCACATAAACAGCGCCTGCTTATCGGTATAGGAGTAGCCGCCAAAAGCGCCGCTTCTATCCATGCGAACCGTTGCGCGGTTGACCTCCAAGCGGCCTCTTGCGCCTGCATAATTTACCGGATAGTTGCCTTGTATCGCAGCGATGGCAGCAAGCGCCATTAACCCCACGTCAGCCTGCGAAGTGCGGCCAAGTTTCGCCATATTGAGCCACACGACCAGCTTGATAGACTGTGTGATGGTTGCAATGTGGCTTTTGGGGTCGGAGAATGTGATCTGCCCCGGAGAAGTCAGACCCTCCAAATACGAAACGCTTTTGTACCGTTCATCGGGCACAAGGTTGGCGTACTTGCCTTGATCGAAGCATTGCGCCCCGGTAAGCGACATGGAAACCGGAAACGTTTTAAGCGTCTCCGTTCCGAAGCTGTGCGTCATCGGGTGCGCGATCCCGCCATATCTTTCGATGAAAGGCAGCGCCTGTATTTTCGGAGATAGGACTGGTTCAATAATATAGAGCATGGCTTGGCTTGTTTTCGTTGAGTAATTGAATCTCTGCTTCGAGGTAGCACATGACGCCCTGCCCGCCGGTTATCGGTAGCTCTGTAATCGTTGGCGTTCCCAATCGCGGGTCTGCATTTTTAGGGCAAAATGCCAACGTGCACTTTTCAAGAAATGGCTGATCCTCTATATCGTCTCCAATCCCCATGCACGTATCCCAATCAAGTGGCAGTTCGTGCTTTTGCCGGGTGTGCCAAAACTCCGCTTTGCGCCCATTGTCGCCTTCGATGCTTTCCACCCATGCTTTACCGCCGGGCCAGTCGTCGGCAGAAACTACCAAGACATTGACGCCAGACGAAAGAATGCGCCGGATGGCCATGCGGTCGCGGCTATTAAAAGTCTTGCACAGCTTTGTGCCGTCCTCCGTGATGTATTGCCGCCCGTCGGTCAGGCAGCCGTCAAGGTCAACGATTACGGTTTTAATCTTCATCTTTGTCTCCGAATTTATAAACGTCATACTCGTTGACCATAAACCAATCAAATTTATGATTCAGCGCATAGAGATTTTCTTTTATTTCGGCATCCTGTGAATCGAAGTTGTGCCCGAAATTCATCCTGCGAATTTGCGCTCTAATAGCTTCGTTTTTGTCGCTGCCGATGTAAAAGGTACAAGCCCACGGTGTGCCATTGGGCGATGCGTAAATATACCAGCCAAGCCTGCGGTTCAAGACTCTAATGCAAAGATACCCCCAGCGCTTTGTTTTAATTTGGAACGTCCAGTTCATTGCATTTGCTCCAAACAAGGTGACTGGCCCGACCGTCCAGTGGCCCCTCATAAAGTTGTCCCACCAAGTCATATCTTCGTACTTTGCGGGAGGCCCGAACAGCAAAAACATGCGAGTTCCTTTTTTCATTTCTTTAGTTTTCAACAATTACATCACTGAAATTACCGCAATGTGGGCACTCTAAATTATTCGTTCCAACAGGCCGGACGGCTACCCACGTGTGAGTGCAAACTGCGCACTGAACATTACCAGAAAGCCAGCCCGGTTCATTGCCCCGCTCGTTGATCATCTCGACCATACGAGAAAATGATATTTCCTCTCTTTGAAGCATTGCAAGAACCTCGCGCATGAAGGAAACGGTTATCTTCATCTCGGCCAAAGTATTTGCTCCCATTTAGGCCCGTACTTTTGCGCAAGGGCCATTGCGGTGGCAGCGTGATGGTATGCCCGCAACTGCTCCCGGAAGGTGCTGATCGGGTGTTTCTGCTGTTGGTGCCGGAGGTAGACGTGTTGCACCCGCGCAAGCGATACCTTGAGGTTATACCCGGCCTGCTTTGCCCGGTAGCTCCAATCCAAGTCCATCCCCCAATAAGGCATGGCTTCGTCAGCGCCGCCGATCTTCTCTAATGCCTCGCGTCTGAACATCGGCGCGGTAAACTCAACGAATGGAACCTGCTCCGGGGTGTGGCCGCACGACTTCAGGTGTGCGTGGTCGCTGTCATGGGAAGGATGAACGGCTGCGGTTTTGTCATCAAAAGCCGCCATCAGTGCGATTGGCACGTCTGGCGTGAACGTGACGTTGGTCAGGAACCAGATAAATTTAGGCAGTCTTGTTCTATAAATCTCAATCGCGGCCCGGTTGAACGCCTTACTCATATTCCCCACGCCGTCGCGGTCAGCTATCACTATTTTGGTGATGCCTGCCGCTTCACAACAGGCGATGGTTTGCTCTGTCCATCCGGGTTCTTCATATTTGAGAACGATTGCGCAGATGTCGTCAATTTTCATCTATCACTTTTTTGATGTTATGCAATGCGAGCAGCACCTCGTCGGTCAGGTACTCATCAGGAACCGGCGCGAGATGCACCCGGATAACGGCCCCGTCATTGGCGAGGTGCAAGATTGACCACGCGTGCCGGACGTAGCCGAAGTTATGAACACCCTCAACGGTCAGGTAGTTGATGAAGGTGTGGTTGGTGAAAAATCGGACGTGCGTCGGGTCGCTAAAGGCAAGGTCAACGTTCCCAGCAAAAGGCACCTCCATGTAAAAGGAGCCTCCCGGCGACAATATCCGGTGGCACTCATCCATGAAGGTGGGCAAATTGTGGATGTGCTCCGCGACGTGCGTAGCGTTGAGGTGTAGCGCGCTGCCGGTTTCGATGGGCCAGTTGTCCTGCTCCAAGTCGAAAACCAAGTCCACGCCTTCCCATGCCACAACATCCACGAACACCGTGTCGGCGGGTTTTACCTCTGGCGGCTTACCGCTGCCAAGTATGTACTTCTTCCTATTCATTGACCGTCGGTTTGCGGAATGCGAAAATGAACCATCGGCGGCCCGTCACAAGGGTATCCACGCGGCTGATCAGCACACCGGCCCGTTGCGTGTAGGTAAAGGATATATCCCCGCCGTTGCAAATAATCCGTTCTTTGTCCACCGAGACATTATACTGGTGCAGCCCGGCGTAATTTTCAAAGTACGCCTCGTTCTCGAAGCCCTGCACGATGACCAGCCCGCCGGGGCGCGTGATACGGATGAGTTCGGCAAGGACGCACAGCGGATTCTCGCTGTGATCTATGGCATTACTGATGTGCGCCACGTCGTAGCTGCCAGTCTTGAAAACATCGCGGGGCAAGTCCTCCCCGGATGCAGTCAAGACGCCGGGGCAGCCAATTTCCGAATAGTACCAGCCGAGTGGGTCGGCGCATTGGATAGACGCAGGAACAGCACCGCGCAGGATAGACGCGGCACCGCTGCCGATGTCTGCAATCTTCAATTGATGCCCAGCGATGCCCGTCTCCGCTTGGAGCAGGTCAACGACGTGCTGCGACAGCTCCGGGTTGCGGGTGTCGCTCTGCCAGTTGTCCCGGAAGCGGTCGGTCTTTACAAACTCAAGCCAAAAGGCTTGTTCGTGCTCAAATCCTTTTCTCATCACTATCTATTTTCAATTTTCTCGATCAGGAAGTTCATCAAATTATTGCCTGCGGCATCAAGAAAGACGGGAGTACCAATTAGTATTTTCTCCATCACAAAAAGGCGGGCAGCATCGGCAATTTTCATCTCCTTAAACTCGATGATTGAATACATGCCGTCTTTCTTCCAGACCTTAAAAATGGTGTAGAACTTTCCAAAAAATGCATACGTCGTCAAATTGCTTGTCTGAGCAGACCTTTTTCCACCTCCATTTAAGAAAACGTGCCTCCTCAATGAGTAGCGGTCTATGGACATCAGTATGTTTCCATTGGGCTGTTCTTCCCAACTGCCTACGTCGTGGACATCGCGCTCGGATGGTAGCCTTTGGACTTCGGTAGGCACATTTAGTGTCAAATCTTGATATTCTGTACTCATGCGTTGAAAAATATATCTTCAATTACAGAAAGATGCCTGTTCCAGTCCAGTTGCTCTGCTCGGTATTTTAGGCCATTGGCGCGCAGGACGTTGCGCACAACGGGCCGTTCTATCAAGCGCTTGGCAGCTTGATAGAACGGCTCCTCGGCGTACTCGGTGCGCAGGCAGTTGTATAAATGTGTCAGGTCGTCGTCTCCGTGGCGAATAGCCCGAATCGGCACACAGCCGCACGCTATGGCCTCTACAGGCGCGCAGGAACGCGCATCGAGCAGAGATGCCTTTAGGATGATGTGCGATCTTTGGTAAAGCTCTATGAGTTGCGCCTGCGTCGGCACTTGGTAGAACTCGTCGGGCACCTCCTTGAGGTAGGAAAGCGGCTTTTGTGAGTATGCCAGCACAGTTGCGCCAAACTCAGATTTCAAACGCGCCGCAGTTTTGGCCGCGAGGTAGTTGACATCTTTGGAGTGGTTGAGTGGCTCCCAGCCTTCAACAAGGATTATAATTGCTTCGTCTTTTTTCTCGTTTTGCTTTCCGGGCTTGAAGTCGGCAGAGACGCCATTACCAACGTAATACATCGGCAGGTCGCCCCGCTTGCCCTCTGTGCGAACAAGGTACTCCACCCAACGTGAAATGCCGATGATCGGAAACGGCACACGATAGGCTTCGAACACCATGCGTGCAAAGTTCTTATTGTTCGGGTCGAACAGGTGCTCTGCCATTTGTAGCAAGAAGAACTTTTTTGCCTTGATCTTCGCGTCGCGCAAAAGCAGCGCGTGCGGTGGCCACCCGGCCACCACGACGTCAAATTCATCTGCGATAATGTTGCCGTATCGGATAGACACGCGGTCGTCAATGTGCGCCCATACTTTGTCCATCCCGCTGCCCATTACCTGCAAGGTGACTTCATGGCCCATGTCGGCCAGCGTATTGCAATGCTCAAAGAACACGCGGATGCCGCCGTGAGGCCGGGAGATCGTCGGGGAGAGGTAGCAGATTTTCATTGGCCGGAATTTTCAAGCCAAAAAAGAAATGCGGCCAACTCTACGTCTGGCGTTTCGAGTTGTTCCGCATTAGATGGAGGTACTTTGTTTTCAGGTTCTTGCATGATACGGTAGTTTATTATTGAAAATACCTTTGTACTCTTTGCTGATTGAGTTGCGAGATCAAGTCGGCCTCGGATTGCGATACGAGCAAGATGTTTCCGCGCTTCTTTACGGCACCTTGTAGCTTCACCTGATTGCGGTCATCGCGGGCCGTGATTTCAACGACGCTTTTTACCTCCGTGCTTTCCACAACTTCGGGCCGGATATTGGCCCATAGGTTGCCGCTGCGCGTGAAGTCTACAATATCCGTCTGGTAGCCCGCTTTTTGCCTGTGGCGCGAATATGCGGGCGTATATGGCGAAAATAGCACCTCATCGAAGTTCTGCCCGGTCGTCTGGATGCGAAGCTGAACAAGCGCCTTGACTTCGAGGGCGATGTTCAACGCATCCCGGTCGCGGTTCGCGGACATCTCCGCAAATCGGCGGGCGTAATCGTCGGCGGCTTCGCGTGGCGTCATTGGTTAGCCCTTGAAATTATATAGCGACTTAGTAAATCCGGGGTCATCGGTAAACTGACCATAAATACGTTTTTTTACGGCGCTCGATACTGTGCGCTTAGACCGTAATAGCTCTGAACGCATCTGGCGTTTTATCTTGTCCACATCCTGCCCCATAGCAAGCAAGTTTGACACCTTTTTCATTCTATTACGGTCAAGAGCGCCGCCCAGTTCTACATCTCTGTAATGCCCCTTCACTTTCACGCCGTCGGCGCGAGTAAATCCTTTAACCCAAATCTTTGCCATGATATTTATTTTTTAATGATTAAACAATCTCTGTTGCATTATCCTGACACCCTACAAGCGCCCGGTTCATTTCTACTGAAAGCAGCCCCTTCGAGCAGTCGGCCCGCTCCGGCGCTTCCAGCGCAAGTGCAATCGCGGTAAGCGCTGCGCTCCAACCGTCTGCCGTCTGGCTCAATTGCCGGACGTTGTGGCTGTTCGCTGCTTTCATGGGCGCAATGCACGCGTCCGGCAGCGGGTAGAACTCTATGTTGTACAGGCGCGCAATAGATAAGCTGTCGAGCACCTTTTCGTTGAATCCGTTGGATAGGAAATTCTCTTCTGTCGCTGTTCCTGCCTGCGATGCGTAGCCCTCAAAGTAGAACTGTTGCAGAAACCCGTCGGAGCCCACCACGTTGCTGTATTGCAGCCCCAGCGTTTGCAGGTCTTTAGTGTTCTGCCACGCCAATCGCATGAATCGCTCGTAACCTTGCCCGCCGGTGGCCACCTCTGTGGTTGTTGCCGTTGCGCAGGGGTCAGGGTCGGTAGGAGTGAACTCATACAGGAACTCCCGGCAAAACAACGCGTCGTGGAGCCACGCTTTGAGGCGAAGCCGGACGTTGTTGAAAGGTGCCTCCGAAGAAACGAAAACAGCGTCTGCTTCATTCAGGCCGTCGCCGATGCGCTCCCAGCCGTTGCCGGTGCCGTAGTTGACTTCTATTTCTGTCGGCAGTCCGGGGTGTTCGTCAAATGTGACGGTAAACTCCCAATCGCCGGAGCCTGAAACGCAGGTGACGTCCGGCTGCCAGTCTTGGGCGTTGTAAACTTTAGAAAGGCAAACGACGTGGCTCACAAGGTCAGAGACGATGTTGCCGCCCGTGATGCGTACTCGATACAATCCCTCGTCGGCCTCTGTGGTCAGCGCGGCACCTGTGTAGGTAATGTATCCTTTGCCTTCTTCGGTGTTGACGATCTCAATGCCCGTCAGCTCTTGATCAGTGGCCCCGGTGTAGTAATCTTCCAGCGTCACTTCCACGTCACCTGAAACGGAGCCATTCAATTCCACCTGAAACATAGGCAGCACCTTTGTCGGGGAGTACAAAGGGCAATCCCGGTCTGCCTCGCTCAAATGAGCTTGGTAGAAGGGAAAGACGCAGTAAGGATTGAATTGGCGTACCATAGCGCAAAGAT
>JACCDT010803477.1_pt1 | contig 33851 bp, 21 predicted proteins | sample 7446291 | NCBI WGS metagenome assembly JACCDT01 (sample SAMN15323446, study PRJNA562643) | freshwater metagenome | isolation source: river surface water | place: USA:Blue River Watershed | collected 2017-08-17
TCATCCACTGCGCTGATTCGGGTCAACTTAGACAATCCGAAGCAAATCAAGGATTTAAGTCATTAACCCCAAAGTAATCCACAGGCTTGTCCAGAAAAATTGTGGACATCTCCACCGTGGCTTGCTCCGGTTTGACCCGCTTCTCTCATCATCGATCGATCATGAAGATCGATCAGCGATCAGAAAAGCCAACGCCCCGCATGCGGTCCGGTCTCATCGACCGCCCTGACGGGTGGCGCTTGAGTCCGGACCGGATGCGGGGCGTCCGTTGATGCGTTGAATCAGGACAGGCGGAACACCGACACCGATTGTTCGAGCTTCGCTGCCTGATCTTCAAGGCTGGCTGCTGCTGCGGCGGCTTCTTCCACCAGCGCGGCGTTCTGCTGCGTGACCTGGTCCATCTGCGCGACCGCCTGGTTCACCTGGCCGATGCCGGTGCTCTGCTCGCGGCTGGCAGCGGTGATCTCGGCCATGATGTCGTTCACGCGGCCAACCGAGCGCAGAATCTCGTCCATCGTCGACGTCGCTTCAGCCACCTGGCGGTTGCCCGCCTCGACCTTGCCCACCGAATCATTGATCAGCGACTTGATCTCTTTCGCCGCGCCGGCACTGCGCTGTGCCAGGCTGCGCACTTCCGACGCCACCACTGCAAAGCCGCGGCCCTGCTCGCCGGCACGCGCGGCCTCGACCGCCGCGTTCAGCGCCAGGATATTGGTCTGGAAGGCGATGCCGTCGATCAGGCCGATGATCTCCACGATCTTGTTCGCCGAGCCGCTGATCTCGCTCATCGTCGCGCCGACATGCGCGACCACTTCGCTGCCGCGCCGCGCGACTTCCGATGCCGTGTGCGCGAGCTGGTTGCCCTGGCCGGCGTTATCCGCATTCTGCTGCACCGTCGCGGCAAACTGCTCCATGCTGGCCGCAGTCTCTTCGAGGCTCGACGCCTGCGCTTCGGTGCGGGCCGACAGGTCCATATTGCCCTGTGCGATCTCGCGGCTGCCCACATGGATCGACTGCACATTGACGCGCACATCGCCCACCACCGCCACCAGGTTCGCATTCATCTGCTGCAGCGCGCGCAGCAGCTGGCCGGTATCGTCGCCACGATCGACCTTGAATTTGATCGACAGGTCGCCGCCCGCAATCGCACGCGCCACCCGTGTGGCCAGGCGCAGCGGCGCGACAATCGCCGAATGCAGGCCCGCCCAGGCCAGCGACAGCAGCACCAACGCCGTCAACTCACCCGCCAGCATCCAGCTGCGGCCGACGTTCATCAACGAACCGATCAGCAGCGCTGCCAGCAGCACGACCGGCACGCCCAGGCCCACCGCCAGCTGCGCCGACAAGGGCAGGCTGCGCAGATTCTGCAGCCAGGTGGCCAGGCCGGTGCTCACCACCGCACCGTCGCGGATCGCCAGGCCCTTGGCCGTGCCCTGACGGAAGCGGCGATAGATCGCATCGGTCGCCGATATCTGCTCGCGCGTCGGCTTGCTGCGCACCGACATATAGCCGACGGGCTGGCCGCCCTCGATGATCGGCGTGACGTTCGCCACCACCCAGTAGTAGTCGCCGTTCTTGCAACGGTTCTTCACCATGCCGGTCCACGGCAGGCCGCCCTTCAGTGAGCGCCACATGTCAGCGAAGGCTTCCGGCGGCATGTCAGGGTGCCGCACAATGTTGTGCGCCGAGCCCATCAGCTCTTCTTCGGTGAAGCCGCTGATCTCGATGAAGTAAGGATTGATATAAGTGATCCGACCCTTCAGGTCAGTCTTGGAAACAATCGACTTTTGGTCGCTGAGCTGGATCTCGTTATTGGTAACGGGCAGATTAGTACGCATCGTTCTGTCTTTTCATGAAAATCGTGTCGCCGGATCCGGACGAACGCCGGGAATGATATTTCCCTGTGTCAACGGTTATCCTCCGCCAATATTTAATTACCGAGGTTCCGAACACCTGCAGGATTACCCGCTTTCTCAGTGAATCGAGTAACCCTCGCTCTTATAAGCCTATGGTTTTCAGGGGAAAACACCCCAAACGCCAGACGACGTCTACAATCGCCGCCAGAACAAAAGGCGGCAAAACCGCCAGCGGCTCCGCCGCACGAGTCAGCATACGGGTTGCCAAAAAAGAAAAAGGAAGGACTCTGCTGAGTCGCCACCTCGTCCCATTGAACATCGTCCCGGCATGGGCCGCACGTCCGCTGCCGCTGATGGCGTTCGCCGCGCTGTCGCTGTTGCCGGCGCTCGTGCTCGCTTTCGACGGCACGCGGCTGTGGCAATTGCTGGTGCTGAGCCTGTCGGCCTGGGTCTGGCTGGTCGTTCCGTTGCGCGGCGCGCGCCTGCGCCTGCTGCAAGCCTGGCTGGCCGGCATCGTTGCGACCGTCTTTCTGCTCGATGCCGCTGTGCGCGGATTTTTGCTGCAGACGTACCGGGCGCTGCCAGACAGCAGCATGGTCATCACAGCGCTTGCCAACACCAGCGACATCGAGGCGCGCGAATTCATCCTGGCCTACTGGCCGGGCATGCTGGCCTGGGCGCTGCTGCCGCTGTGCTCGGCGGCCGTGCTTGTCCCGCTGCTGGCGAGCTGGCGCAGGGCCGCAGCCAGCGCCGGCAACGCAGGCCGCACAGGCTCGTTACGTCGCCATGCGCCGGCCGCGATCCTGCTGGTCATGCTGCTGTTGCTGGCGATCGCGTTGTCGATCAAGCCGTGGCGCAAATTTCATCCTTTCGTCTTCTGGCCCGCATGGGCTCAGCAGCTCGCCGGCACCCGAGCACAGTGGCAAACCGCCCATTTGCAGCGCGCCGGCCTGGTCAAGCGAGCTGCCGAGCAAGCGCCGGCGCTGTCCGCCCGGAGCCCCGACACGCTGGTGCTGGTGATCAGCGACAGCGTCAACCGGCAGCACCTGTCCTTGTATGGCTATCCCCGGCCGACAACGCCAAAGCTCGAGGCCAGGTCGCGGCAAGACAGCGCCAGCTTCAAGGTGTTCCGGCATGCGTGGTCGTCCGACGCGTCGACGGTAGCGTCGCTGAATAATCTGTTTCATTTCGGCGAGCCGGACAGCCCGTCGCGCCAGCACCTGCTCGCGCTCGCATCAGCTGCCGGTTATCAGACCTGGTGGATCAGCAACCATGACGATATGGCGATCGACTTGCAGCATGCGCAGATCGCGCATCGCCGCACCATGCTCAACCGGGTGCCGGGCCGTTCGGCAGCATCGCTGGACCGCACGGTGCTACCGGCGCTGGAAGCCGCGTTGCAGCATGGTTCCCCGACGTCACGCAAGCTGATCGTGGTGCACCTGCTGGGCGCGCACCCGCATTACCGGCTACGGCATCCTCCCGGGCACGCGCCGTTCCGCAACACCCGTGACGAGGTGGTGAAACAGCTGCAAAAGAACGGACGGTCATTACGTACCTGCGAGCTGCGCAATGACTACGACTCGGCACTGCATTTCCACGACCATGTCGTCGACCAGACACTTGAGCTGACGCGTCGGCACGGCAAGAATGCCGGTTGGATCTTCCTCTCCGACCACGGCCAGGAAGTCGGCTCTGTCAGCGACCACGCGGGGCACAGCGCGTCGTCGGCCGATGGCTACCGTATCCCTCTGCTGGTCTGGGGCGATGGCATGCGCGCCGTGCCAGACCGCCTGAGGCACCGGCCGATACGCTCAGACTGGCTGGCGCACAGCGTCACGCGACTGCTGGGCATGGACTGGCCGGGCTACCGGCCCGAGCGCGATTTTCTGGCACCGGACTATCGCTGGCAGGCACCGCCGCATCCGGTGGACATCGATTATTTTTCGTAGCAGCATCGGGCAGGCGATGCGGCGCGATCGCTCGCAGATCAACCCTTGCGCCGAGGCAGACCTTCGCGGTCCATGCGCGCTTCATGCACCACCCAGTCGAAGCTACCATCGGCCCTGGCGATCAGCTCCAGCACCCAGCCGGTGGTCGAGGGCTCGTCGGTAAAACCATTAAAGATAAAATTCCCCAGGCTGTAGAAGATCGGCTTGCCCTGGTAGATCTCGATGTCCTGCGTCACGTGCGGATGGCCGCCGACCACCGCATCGGCACCGCTGTCGATCATCAGCCGGGCCATCGCGCGCTGCGCGTCCGAGGCCAGCCGTTCATATTCCCAGCCCCAGTGCGGAAATACGATGACCAGATCTGCCTTCAAGACCTCCTTCGCCTGCCGCACCTGATGCGCGACCAGGTCGGCGTCCATCCAGGCCACGCCTGGCTGCTGCTCGAGCGCCTCGAAGCTGCGCGGCAGGAAGCCGTCATAACCGAGCACCGCAATCGTCTTGCCCTTCACCTGCGTCACGAACGGACGGTGCGCGTCGCGGATGTTGCGTCCGCCGCCGAAATACGGCAGCTGATGGCGCTCGAGCAGGCCCAGCATGTCGACGAACGCCTGCCTGCCGAAATCGCCTGAATGATTGTTCGCCAGCGACACCGCGCTCACATGCTTCTTCAGCAGCGGTATCACGCGCGGATGCGCGCGAAAGGTATACGGCTTGTCCTCGGCGCGGCCTTTCAGCGACACCACGCATTCGAGGTTGACGATGCGCACGTCGGCGCGCGCGAACAGCTTCTCAAAGTCGCGGAAAGGATCGACGCCGCGCCGCACGGCCGCGCCCGGCTGTTCGGCCAGCATCACGTCACCGGCAAAAAGCAGCGTGATATCGCCGCTGCCGGCGTCCGGCGCCGCCTGTGCCTGCGCGTGCGACGGCGGCAGGACGATGCCCAACAATGCGGATGAAAACGCGGCTGAAAGCGCGGCCAGCAGCGCGCGTCGGCGCGGCTCAGTCACAGGCCGCGGAGCACTGCAGTGAGATTTCGCGCTCATAGTTCCTCGAGTACACCCTGTGGAGTCCCAAGCCCCCGGCAGCCGCCGGACAAACGATATTGGCCAGCGAATATTCCGCCATGTGAATCAGCACCGCGGTGTCGCCGCGGAAGTCGTACACATAGGTCTTGAGCTTGTTCGCGTCCGCCAGATACTGCGCGGACACGCGGAAGCGCCGGTCGAACTCAACGCTATGAAATTCAAAAGGATCAGCGGACGGCGGCACGTGCAGCTCGAGGCGCTCACCGCCGTTCTCGGCACGGCACAGCACGCTGGCCGACCAGGCCGCCGGCGCGGCCAGCGCCAGCGGCAGTGCCAACATCCATGCCGCGCGGCCGGCACACCAGGCGATCGGCGTCACCGTCAGAACAGGCTCTTCAGCATGTCCTTGCCCATGTCGAGCATGTTCTTGCCCTTGTCTTTTTTCTTCGAGCCCGCGTCGGTTGCGCCGACGCCGGCATCATCGCCTACCGCCTGCTCGCGCGCCATGCCGGGTGCCGACGAGCGGCACAACTGCGCATGGCCAGACTGCATGATCGACGTATAGTCGCGTCCCTTGCAGTACTTGGCCGACAGTTCCTTGGTCTCGTTCGGGCAGGTGTTGGTGACGAAATACCAATCCTTTTTCTCGACCGAGCGCTGGCAGGCCGTCCGCGTGACGGCGGCGAAATCGACGCCGCAGGCCTTGGTGCTGGCATCCCAGTCCACGGTCGGCACCTTGTACTTCGCCGGATCGCGCGATTCTTCCGCCACCGCCTTCACCCGCGCGCAGAACAAGGCCTTGTCGGCCTTGCAGACGCCGTTCTTGTCCAGGAAGGCCGGGCCGTACATGCTCTCGGCCAGGTCAGGACAGCTCTTGCGCATTTCTGCGTTCATCGTGTCGACGGGGTTCGGGTCGGTCTTGCAGGTACCGACCTTTTTCATCGTCATCGCCTGGCGCATCGTTTCCTTGCCCTTGCGGTTCTCGATGGTGACGGTGGCATCGGACTTGAAATGGTCGGCGGCGAGCATCTCCTGCGTGCCTTCCATCGTGGTGGTCTCGTTGTCGTTCACGCAGACGGTCTTGAACTTGGTCTTCTTGCCGGACGTCTTCAGCTCGGTCTTGCAGTTCTTGTCCTCCTGCGGCTTGAGCATCTTCTCGCCGGCGTTCTTGTCCTTCGGCACGCAGACCTTGTTGCTCATCATGGGCATCATCATGTCACCGTCGCCGATGCTCATGTTCATTTCCCACAGGTCACCCGGCTGCTGTGCGTACAGCGCGCCCGAGGCCATAGCAAGTGCCAGTGCCGCTATCCATTTCGACATGGAACTACCCTCCGTTCTTGTAATTAATTGCATTATCGGGGCCCGAACCGGCAATGCCGTCTGCGGGCGGGACAGGTCGGTGAACCGCGAATAAACAGTCAATGGCGACTGTATACTCGTCGCTGCCAGACAGGCAACCCATCACGACAAATTTCATAAGGTTGTAACAATCATCTCGATCGGACCCTTTCCGGGCGGGAGCCGGCCGCCCCGCCGTGCGCACCTGCGCGTTGCCGGGCGGCTGGCCGCGCTGCTGCTGGTGACGCTGGCCGCCGCCGCACGTGCCGACCCGGGCGACCCTTTCCGGGCCGATGCACAGGCCTATGTGCTGGACATCGACGGCCAGCCGCGCTGGCAGCGCAACGCCGACCTGCCGCTGCCGCCGGCCAGCCTCACCAAACTGATGACGGCGCTGCTGGTGCTCGAGGATGGCCGGCTTGAACAGGCAGTGACGGTCAGCGCCGGCGCCGCACGACAGGGCGGCACGCGTATCGGCGTGCGTGCCGGCGAGCGTTATCGCGCGCGCGACTTGCTGGCGGCCGCGCTGATCGCCTCGGCGAACGACGCCTGCCAGGCGCTGGCCGACAGCAGCGATCCGGCGGCCGGCAACTTCGTCGCGCGCATGAACCGGCGCGCGGCCGCACTGGGCCTGACCGTCACGCGCTTTCGCAACCCCTGCGGCTTCGACGCCCCCGGCCATCAGTCCACCGCACGCGAGCTCGCGGTGATTGCGCGCGCGGCGCTGCGCCATCCGGAGTTTGCGCGCATCGTCGCGCAGCCACGGGTCGAGATCCGCGCCGAAGGCAGCCAGCGGGTGCTGGCCAGGCAGAACACCAATGCGCTGCTGGGCAATTACGCGCCCGTCGTCGGCGTGAAGACCGGCTACACGGCACTGGCCGGCCCCTGCCTGATCGCGCTGGCGCGGCAAGGCGGCACCGAAGTCCTGCTGGTCATGCTGAATGCGCGCAACCGCTGGTGGGATGCGCTCGGCATGCTAGAGCACGCGTTAACAATGGCCGGCGATGCGCAGCGCCGCTGACCGATGCACCGGCGGCGCCGGCTCGCCATGGCCCCTCCTGCTGCTGCCGCTGCTGGTGGCGCTAGCCTACCTGCCGTCGCTGCCCTACCCGTTCCAGTTCGACGACTACAACGTCATCGTCGATAACCCGGCGGTGCATTCGCTTGATGCGTGGTGGCGCTCGATGCCTGGCATACGGCCGCTGCTGAAACTGTCGTACGCGCTCAATTGGACGCTCGCGCCCGATCCTGCGGCCTTCCGGCTGGCGAACATCGTGCTGCATGCGCTGAATGTCCTGCTGGTATGGCGCCTCCTGGTCGAGATTGGCCATCATCGTCCGCTGCCGCGCGGCGTCGCGCTGCTGGCCTCTGCGCTGTTTGCGCTGCACCCGGTGCAGACCGAGGCCGTGACCTATGTGTGCGGCCGCTCGGTGACGCTGATGGCCTTTTTCTACCTGCTGTCGCTGCTGGCGTGGCTGGTCGCGGCGCGCACCGGCCGGCAACGCTGGGCGCTGCTGTCGGGGCTGGCCTTTCTGTGCGCATTCCTGTCGAAGGAGACGGCGCTGATCCTGCCACTGGCGCTGTGGCTGCTGAGTCGGCTGACGAATGAACAGAATGCGTTGCGCCAAACCCGGCTCGCGGCCAGCCGCTGGCCGCTGCTGGCGGGCGCGGCCGCCGTGCTGATACTGCTGACACTGCCGGCCTACCGGGATTTTTTCTTGGTCGCGCTGGCGCAGCGGCCGCTTGCCGACAACCTCGCGCTGCAGGTCGATGCGGTCGTTTATCTGTCGCGCCACCTGCTGCAACCGGCGCTGATGAATGCCGATCCGGCACTGCCGACCGCCGTGCCGTGGGACGCCGGGCTGGCGATCAAGGCAAGCTTGCTGCTGACGATCGTCATGGCCGCCGCACTGGGGTTCCGGCGCCGCTCGCTCGCCGGCCTCTGCGCGCTGTGGTTCTTCCTGCACCTCGCGCCAACCAACTCGCTGGTGCCGCGCATCGACGTCGCCAATGACCGCCAGCTCTATCTCGCGTCGATCGGCGCGTTTGTCAGCGTGGCACTGCTGGCGGCGCACGCAACCGAGCGGCTGCGGCGCGCCAGCGCAAGTGCAACGCTGCAATCGATGGCCGTGCTGCTGGCGGCGCTGCTTCTGACCGTCACCGGCTGGCAGACCATCGAGCGCAATCGCGTCTATCGCAGCGAGATCGCGTTCTGGCAGGACGTGATCGCCAAGTCGCCACAGAACGCGCGCGCCTTCAACAACCTTGGCTATGCGTATCAGCTTGACGGCCGGCTGACTGACGCGCGCGCGGCCTACCTGCGTGCGCTCGCGCTGAAGCCCTCGCTGGTGCAGGCGCAGTGGAACCTCGCGTCACTGCCGCAGGAAAACGCTACAGCGCCAGCGTCACCTGATCGCCCATCATCGGCACGCTGACCTGCCAGCGCAGCTCATGCTCGATGCGCCAGCGCAGCGCATCGGCAGCGGCCGGTTCGCCGTGCGTCAGGTACACATGGCGCGGCGCTTTCTTCAGCGTCTTCAGCCACGCGATGATCTGCGCCGCATCGGCATGCGCGGACATGCCCGGCAGCGACACCACCTCCGCATTGATGCGCACCTCGTCGCCGAAGATCCGGATCATGCGCTCGCCGTTCACCAGCCGCGCGCCGCGCGTACCGCCGGCCTGATAGCCGGCGAACACGATACTGCTGCGATGGTCAGGACCATGATTGCGCAAGTGATGCAGCACGCGGCCGCCGGTCGCCATGCCGCTGGCCGAGATGATGATGGCGGGATAGTTCAGTCCATTCAGCGCGCGCGATTCGTCTACGGTGCGGCAGAATTTCGCGACATGGCCGAGGCTGCGGCAATCGTCCTGCGACAACCGGTGCTCGTCGCGATGGCGCTGATAGATGCCGGTAGTGTCGATCGCCATCGGGCTGTCGAGAAAGACCGGCAGGTCGGGGATCTTGCGCGCACGCTTGAGCAGCGCGATCTGGTACAGCAGGCTCTGCGCGCGACCCACGGCAAAGGCCGGCACGATCACCATGCCGCCGCGCCCGGCCGTGCGCGTGATCACGTCGGCCAGCACATCGGCGCTGCCGTCGTCACCATGACTGCGGTCGCCATAGGTCGATTCGACGACCAGCGTATCGCCGAACTCAATGGCGTCCGGCGGGCGCATCACCAGGTCGTCCGGGCGGCCGATGTCGCCGGACAGCAGCAGGCTGCCGTGCGCGCCGCGCAGCTCGACCGAGCTTGCGCCGAGAATATGGCCGGCATGGCGCAAGCGCAGCTGCAGGCCGCCGAGATCGAGCGACCGGTCGAAGGCCAGCGGCTCGAACAGCCGCAGTGCCTGGCGCGCGTCATCTTCGGTGTACAGCGGCAGTGCCGGATCATGCTTCGAGGTCTTGTGACGGTTCGCAAACTCGGCGTCGTCTTCCTGCAGATGGCCGCTGTCTGGCAGCAGCAACTGGCACAGATCGATCGTGGCCGGCGTCGCATAGACCGGTCCGCGAAAGCCCTGCCGCATCAGCAAAGGCAGCGCGCCGGAATGATCGAGGTGCGCATGGGTGAGCACCACCGCATCGATCGTGGAAGGATCGACCGGCAGCGGCTGCCAGTTCAGCAGCCGCAGGTTCTTATAGCCCTGAAACAGCCCGCAATCGACCAGCAATCGCCGTCCGTCGGATTCGATCAGGTATTTCGATCCGGTTACCGTACCGGCCGCGCCAAGAAAGGTAAGCTTCATTGCAGGCTCTGCCCTATTTGTCCTAAGGTGCAAGCATTGTAGTCGAGCCCCACTGACCACTTTCACCGATTTGATCGATAACAAGCATGAACGACACTACCGCCCCGCAGGGGCTCTCATCGGCCGCCGCCGCGCGCCGACTGGCGGACGACGGACCGAACCTGCCGCGCACCTCACAGCGCCGCACGCTCTGGAGCATCGTGATCGAGGTTGCCAGCGAGCCGATGTTCCTGCTGTTGCTGGCTGCCGGCGCGGTCTATCTGCTGATCGGCGACCATGTCGAGGCAATGGTGCTGACCGGCTTCGTGCTGGCGATCATGGGCATCACCATTTTTCAGGAACGCCGCACCGACAATGCGCTGGCCGCGCTGCGCGAGATGTCGAGTCCGCGCGCGCTGGTGATCCGCGACGGCCGCCAGGAACGCATCGCCGGCCATGAGGTCGTGCGCGGCGATCTGCTGCTGCTCGAAGAAGGCGATCGGGTGCCGGCCGACGGCGAGCTGCTCGATGCGCACGACCTCGCCATCGACGAATCGATGCTGACCGGCGAATCGGTGCCCGTGGTGCGTGTGCCCGGCGACGCCACGCATGCCGGCACACTGGTCGTGCAGGGCCAGGGCATGCTACGCGTGACCGCCACCGGCAGCCGTACCGCGATGGGGCGCATTGGCGAATCGCTGGCCGAGATCGCACTCGAGGCCTCGCCGCTGCGCAAGGAAATGGCGCGACTGACACGCCGCATCGCCATTGCCGGCACGCTGATGGCACTGGCGCTGTCGCTCACCTACTGGGCGATGCGCGGCGGCGTGGCCGACTCCGCGCTGGCCGGCATTGCGCTGGCGATGTCGCTGCTGCCGCAGGAATTCGCGGTGATCATGATCATTTTCTTCGCGTTCGCTGCGCGCCGGCTCGCGCGGCTCAATGTGCTGACGCGCCGGCTCGAGGCGATCGAGACGCTCGGAGAAACGTCGGTGCTGTGCGTCGACAAGACCGGCACACTGACGCAAAACCGGATGGAAGTCGTGGCGCTGCAGGCGGCCGGCACTGACGGCGACGCCGACGCCAGCGGCACGCTGTCGGCCGCTCAGCAGGCACTGCTGCGCCACGCGGTGCTGGCCAGCGAGATCGAGCCGCACGACGCGATGGAGAAAGCGATCCATCGACGCGCCGGCGACGCCGGGCTGGTTCCCGTCGCGCCGCGCGGCTGGGCGCTCGTGCGCGAATACGAGCTCTCGCCCGCGCTGCCGGCAATGACGCATGCATGGCATAGCGGCGCTGCCGATGCCGCAGACACGCCCGCCCTCGTTGCCATCAAGGGCGCGCCCGAGGCGATTGCCGCGCTGTGCTCACTGGCTGCTGACGACGCCAGGCGTATCGCGCAGGAAGCCGAACAACTGGCCGCGCGCGGGCTGCGCGTGCTCGGCGTGGCACGTGCCGACCATGAGGTCGCGCAGCCGTGGCCGGACAGTCCGCAAGGTTTTCACTTCCATTGGCTGGGCCTGCTGGCGCTGGCCGATCCGTTGCGCGCAGAAGTCCCGGCCGCGATCGCGCAATGCCATCGCGCCGGCATTCGTGTGGTGATGATCACCGGCGACCATCCGCGCACCGCGCTGGCGATCGCGCGCGAGGCCGGCCTGCCGGCTACGGACGCCATCACCGGCGCGCAGTTGCTGCAGCTCGATGGCGCGGCGCTGGCGCGCGCGGTGCGCGAGGTGGACGTGTTTGCGCGCGTGCGGCCGGAACAGAAGCTCGCACTGGTGGAAGCGCTGAAGGCCCAGCAGGCGGTGGTGGCAATGACCGGCGACGGCGTCAACGATGCGCCGGCGCTGAAAGCGGCGCATATCGGCGTGGCGATGGGCCAGCGCGGCACCGATGTCGCGCGCGAGGCTGCCGCGCTGGTGCTGCTGAAAGACGACTTCGGCGCGATCGTGCAGGCCATCCGCATGGGCCGCCGCACCTTCGCCAATATGCGCCAGGCGATGGTCTACACGCTGGCCGTGCACATCCCGATCGCCGGGCTGGCGGTGCTGCCGCTGCTGTTCGGCCTGCCCTTGCTGCTGGCGCCGGTGCACATTGCCTTCCTCGAGCTGGTGATCGATCCTGCCTGCTCGATCGTGTTCGAGGCCGAGGACAGCGGCGAGGCGCTGATGCAGCAGCCGCCGCGCAGCGCCGCCGAAGCGCTGCTGTCGCGCGCCGATGCCTTGCACAGCATTGTCTACGGCGCGCTCACCACGGTGGCGGCCTTCGGCGCGTATGCGGGCCTGCTGGCGCTGGGACGCGCAGCGGACAGTGCGGCGACCGCCGCATTCGTGCTGCTGGTGGTGGCGAATGCGCTGCTGATCTTGCCAAACCGCCATCCGCGTCCGGGCTGGCACTGGCTGTTCGCCAAGCTCACGCCGGTCTCGCTGTGGGTGATCGGCGGCACCGTTGCCGCGCTGTGGCTGGGGACGAATGTCGCGCCGATCGCGCGTGCGTTCCGCTTCGTGCCGCTGCCCGCCGTTGAATGGTTCTTGGCCGCACTGGCCGGCGCGGCGCTGCTGCCGCTGTATCTGCTGGCGCGCCGGCTGCTGCCGCGACGCGTGAACGGCAGCGGTGCAGCAGCCCACTCCGCCTAGGCGGGTGCGCGATAGACGCTGTAGCGGTTCTTGCCGTCAGTCTTGGCGTCGTACATCGCCTTGTCTGCGCATTGCAGCAGGCCGTCGGCATCCTGCGCATGCACCGGATACAGTGCGACGCCGACCGAGCAGCTGACGTTTTGCGCCGCCCACTGCGCAAATGCCTCTGAGGACGCGAAGGCCTTGACCACTTGCGCAGCGACGGTCTCGGCGTCGCTGTCGCGCTCGAGGTTCTCCAGCAGCACCGTGAACTCATCGCCGCCCAGTCTGACCACCGAGTCGCTCGCGCGCACCGCGCCACGCACGCACAGTGCCGCGGCGCGCAGCACATCGTCGCCAGCGGCATGGCCGCGGGTGTCGTTGATGGTCTTGAAATTATCCAGATCGAGGAACAGCAGGGCCACGCGCTTGCGCGCAGCGCGCGCGCGCAACAGCGCGCCCGGCAAATAATCGTTCAGCCAGCGCCGGTTGGGCAGGCCGGTCAGCGTATCGGTGACGGCCAGCTTGGCCAGTGCCTGCTCTTGCAGCTTGGCCTCGGTGATGTCGCGGATGGTGACGGCAACCGCATCGCCCGAGCGCACCGCGCGGCGGTGGAACCAGCCCTGCTGGTGCAGCTCATCGCTGCCGATCAGGTATTCGGACTCGGCAAAGCCATGCTCGAGCACTTCGTTCAGGAATTGCAGGCCCTGCTGCCGCCGTTCGCCGTCGAAGGTCTGCGTCATGCTGCGCCCGAGCAGCTGCGCGCGCGGCATGCTCAGCAGCTGCGCCGCGCGCTCGTTGCAGTCCTCGACCTGGAAGTCAATGACGCGGCTATCGGCGGCGCGCAGCGGCTCGAAGATCAGGAAGGCCTCGCGCGCGCCGTCGACGGCCAGACGGAACGTGGCGCGCACGCGCTCGGCCTTGCGGCGGCGCTCCGCGTGGCGCACCGCCATCGCGCTGCCGGACAGCGCGGCCGCCAGCACCAGCAGTGAGGTCACGAACGCAAATGACAACCATGCCGAGCGCGCCGGCTCAAAGGGCGCGAGCGCACTGGCCCCGGTGATGCCGGCCAGTGCCACCAGCGGATAACCGTCGATCTTTTTCCACGCCACATAGCGCGACAAGCCATCGATGAAACGCTCGCCGGGCAGTTCCTGCACGCCCTGTGGCCGCGGAAACTCGGGATCGGCACGAAAGAAGGCGGTCAGGTTCTCGCGATCGTCCTCGGTCTTCACCACCAGCAGCTGGCCGGACCGCAATCGTACGGAAATGAAATCCCCGTGCTTGAGTTCGTCTTCGTTGCTGAGGCTGGCCAGATAGCTCGGCTCGGCCGACACCAGCACCACACCCGCAAAACGGCCGGCGGCATCGTTCACGCGCCGGGAAAAACGAATGGTGCGCCGGCCCGTCATGCCGCCCACGCCCGTCGACAGCGGGCTGATGTACAGCGTATCGTCCGGATGGTCGCGATGGTAGGCAAAAAAATCGGCGCCGCTGAAGTCGATGCCGATCGATTCACGGTGCCAGGAATCGAGCACGCGGCCTTCCGTGCCGATCATGGCCGGATAAGTCAGCGTGTGGTGCATCGCCTTGTCGTACTGGTCAGACAGGTCCAGCGTGGATGCCTGGCGCTGCCACTGGTAGGCCAGGGTCAGCGAGATCTGGTCGATCGCCTTCACCGTCTTCAGCAGCTGTTCCGCGTAGATGCGCGCGCGCGCCGATGTGAGCCGCAGCGCATCGGTGCGCGCCTGCTCTGCGTCATGCTGCAGCTTCGTGAAGGTACCCGCCCAGATCAGCGACACCAGGATCACGGCAGCCGCCAGCCACATCAGCACGATGGTCAGGTTGCTGCGGATAGGTTCTCGGCCAGGCTCGAAGACGCGGTCCATTGCGGGCGGTCCGAACAAGTCCAAGCGCGCCACCGGCAGTGGCGGCATGGCCTGCGGAATATTGTTTTTTGGAAACCGCGAGTGTAGCAAAGACTGCACGGGCGTCTGCCCGCGGCTTTTTGCACGTCAGCCGGCGAGGCCGGGCAGGCAGCGCGGCGACGCTGCCGCGAACGGATGCAGGCCGCCGGCCTGCACCAGCCGCGCAATGGCGGCGGGAGGCACCGCCGGCGAAATGATAAAGCCCTGGATCTCGTCGCAGCCGATGTCCTGCAGCAGCCGCAGCTGCGCGTGCGTCTCGACTCCCTCGGCGACGACACGGATGTTCAGCGCGGCAGCCATCGATACGATCGCGCGGTACAGCAGTTCGCCCTCCGACGCTTGCGCGAGCGAGCGCGTGAAGGCCTGGTCGACTTTCAGGACGTCGACGTCAAGCCGATGCAGCTGTGCCAGCGACGAGTAGCCAGTGCCAAAATCATCGATCATCAGCCGTATGCCGAGCGCGCGGATCGCGTCCAGCTCGCGCGTCGTGGCGCTGCCCCGGTCGACCATCGCCGACTCCGTAATTTCTACTTCCAGCAGCGACGCCGGCAGTTGGTGCTCGTGCAGCACGCGGGCCAGACAGAGTGACGTGTTGCCGCCCTCGAGCTGGCGCGGCGATACATTCACCGATACCGGCACCATCCGCATGCCCAGTGCCCGCCACTGCGACAGCTGCTCGCCGACCTGCGCGATCACGAACTCGCTGATCGGCACGATCAGGCCGGCCTCTTCGGCAATATCGATGAACTCAGACGGCGGCACCAGGCCGCGCTGCGGATTCTGCCAGCGGACCAGCGCCTCGACGCTGCAGATACGGCCGGTGACGGCGCTGACGCGCGGCTGATAATGCACGACAAACTCGCCGCGCTCGATTGCCAGCCGCAGCGCATGCTCGTCGGCCAGCCGCTGCATCAGCAGCTCTGATAACGAAGCATGATACAGATAGTGACAACCGCGTCCGGCCGCCTTGGCGGCATACATTGCGACGTCGGCATGTTTAAGCAGAGCGTCTGCATCATCCCCATGGTCGGGAAACAAGCTGACGCCGATCGAGGCCGACATTCGGCTGCCGACCGCTGAGGCCAGCGGAAACGGTTCGCTCAGTCGCGCAATGATGGCCTCGGCCATCTGCCTTACCTCGGCATCCGATGCGATATCTTCCAGCACCACCGTAAATTCGTCGCCGCCCAGGCGCGCCACGCGATCGCCGGCGCGCACGGTATCGGCAATGCGCGCTGCGGCCTGCAGCAGCAGGGCATCGCCGGCCTCATGCCCGAGCGTATCGTTGACGTTCTTGAAGTGGTCGAGGTCGATGAACAGCACTGCAACGCGGTGCCGAAACTTTGACGCGCGCCGCAATGCCGCAGGCAGAAAATCGGTCAGCCAGCGCCGGTTCGGCAGCGCGGTCAGCGCGTCCGTATTGGCCAGGTCGGCCAGTACCTGCTGATGCGCCTTGACCTCTGAAATATCGGACAGGGTCAGTGCGATCCCGGAACCGGAATGCACCGCACGTCGGGACAACCAGGTGGCGCGGATGCCGCCGTGCACCGGCACGCGCAGCTCGTCCTCGCAAACGCCCTGCGCCAGTGCCTTTGAGCAGATCGCCAGCAGGTCGCGGCGCGTCGCGTACGGCATGACGTCGCGCGCGCAGCGTCCGACCAGCTGCGATCGGGTCAGCCCGAGCAGCGCGGCCGCGCGGTTGTTGCAGTCGCGAATAAGAAGATCCGTCAGCTTCCCCCACTCGCTGAGCAGGGGCGACAACATGTAGAAGCCTTCGTTGGCGGCATCCGTCGCCATCCGATAGGTAGCGCGGACCTCCTCGTCGGCGCGGTGGCGGCGCGCGACATGCACCGAGATGCCGATGCCGCCCAGGCCCAGCAGCACCAGGAACAGCGTACCGATCGACGCAGCGACACGATAGCCATGTGCGTCCAAGCGATGCGGCGCCAGCACCGCCTCCTCGGTAGCCCCGGCCACGGCAATCAGGCCGAACGAACCGGCGCGCTGCCATGATACGTAGCGCGCGCGACCATCGACGAACTGGTCGCCATTCATCAGCTGCACGCCGCGCTCCTGGCCGTGCTGCGGCAAGGCGCTGCGAAGCAGCGGCTCGTTGCTCATGCGGTTGCCGATCCGGGTGCCGAGCATCGTGCCGTCTTCCAGCAGCGCGGTCACAAAACTGTCGGTACCGTGCAGCGCATCTCCCTGCAGCGTGACGAGGAAATCAGGCGCCGACGAGATCACCACGACACCGCCGAAGCTGCTGTCGGGCCGATTCAGGCGGCGGGAAAAGCGGATCGCGGAACCGACAGCGCCGGTGCCGGTCGGTGCCCGGGTGACCAACAGGCCATCGCAACAGCCGGCCGCATGACGACTGAAATAACTGGACTGCGATGTGTCCGCCAGATTGTGCAGCGACGACGAGCGTAGCGCGCGGCCGTCAGCACCGATGACCGCTACCTGAAATTCATGCTGGCGCGGGAGCAGGCTGCGGATCCGCTCGCGCTGCAGGTTCATGCCCCGCGGCGCCTCCTCCCAGTCGACCGCGATCGCCAGCGTCATGCGGTCGATCTGTGCCGTCAGGTCTTCCAGCTGCACCGCATAGGTACTGGCCAGGGTGGCCATCTGGCTGATGGCAAGCTTACGCTCGGCCTGTTCGTCGCGCGCAATCTCGGTCTCGGTCGCGGTCCACAACAGGCCGATCAGCAACAGCAGACTGACGATCCAGGCGGCCAGCCGGAACATATCGGCAATCGCGCCCGGATAATTCATCAGCGGCAGACGGCGCAACCAGGCCAATTCGGTTCACCCTTGATATCGATTTGATATCCATCATCAAATGCCGGGCAGCGAATTGTTGCAACTAAAACATGAAAAAATCAGCAACTTGTTTGCGCAAGATCATGCCGGACGGCCGATGAGTCCGCCGACACAGGAACAAATTCCACTCCTGCAACTTGCTGTGACGATCACTTTCGCAATTCCGTGACCGGATTCACCGGCTGCGCCGCTGCAGCAGCTCGGTACACGGGCTCTGCGTGTCGTCGCCGGGACTGATCAGCGCCAGCAGGCCGGCCACGGGCGCCGCGGCCGCGCCGAGCGCCAGTGCAGCGCCAGCCTTCAGCGCGACGCTGCGCTTGTCGACGCCGACCTCGGGATCGCCAAAGCTGCCTTGCACATACAACGGCGAGCGCAGCGACAGCACGCGCACGCCCTTGGTCTCGGGCAGTACGGTCAAGTCATAGCGCTCGCCCTGCAGGTTAATGGCGCCGGTCACGTTGATGGTCGCGTCCGGCGTGTCGAGTACGAACACACGGGTAAGCGCAATGCCTTCTTTCAGCTGCAGGTCGGCGACCAGGCAATTCAATGCCACCTGACGGTCGCCGAACAGCCGCACGAATGCGGCATTCGCAATATTCAGCCCGGCTGCCTCCAGTACGAACTTGCTGATCGTGCCGCGGCCAGCCACGGCGCGCAGCTCGCCGCTGGCACTGCCGAGCAGCGCCGCCAACGAATTCCCGCTGGCGGTCATCTTCAGCTGTCCGTCCAGCCGGCCAATGCTGGCCGGCGCATTGCCGATCGTCGGGAACAGCTTTGCCAGCGCCAGCCGGCGCGCGGTCAGCGCCAGCTGGCCTTGCGCCGGATCAGACTGGCCGTTGATGCTCACCGTGCCGGACAACTGGCCGCCGGCAATGCCAAAGGTCAGCGGATCGAGCAGCAGCGTGCCATCTTGCATACGGATACGGGTGTCGAGATGCTCGATCGGCAGCGCACGCTCACGGATGATCTGCCTGCCGGTGAAACGCACGTCGACGTCCATCGCATCCCAGCGCTCGGTCTTAAACGGCGACACCGGCAGCACCCGGCCGCGCGGCTGCGGCGGCTCGCCGGCGCGGCTGGCCTGCGGTCGCTTGCCGCTGCCGATCAGCCTGCCGAGGTCCGATAACCTCAGCTTCTGCGACACCACCTCGCCATGCAGCGACGCGCGCGGCGACTGCTGCCGGTAAGCCAGCGTGCCGGCGATGTCACTGTCGCCGACACGGCCGCTGAAATTCTCGTAGCGCAGATCGAGCCGGCCGGGCAGCAGCCGGCCGACCACGCGCCCGTGCGTGTCAAATTTCGGCGTCTCCGGCAGCAGCAGCCCGCTGATCGGGTACAGGTCCGCCATGCTGGCGCCCGACAGCACCAGCTGGATGTCGAGTGCGCTCGGGTCGGCCGGATCGGTCACGCTGCCCTGCGCGCGGAGGTGCGTGTCGCCGATCTCCAGCCGGGCATCGACCGGATACCTGACGCCGCGCTCGCGCAGCGTCAGCAGCGCGCCGGCGCTGCCATGGCCGGACAACGGCTGGCCGTTGTAACGCCCGTCGGCCTGCCAACGCAACTGACTGTCGCTGCCGGTGTCGAGCGCGAGCTGCAAATCCGTGCGCTTGTTCGCATCGAGATACCGCAGATGGCCGTCCGTCACCGTCAGCCGCTGCAGATCGACGCGCCAGCGGCCCGGCTGCGACCCGACCGTGTCGAACTGCCAGTTCTTGCGATGCTCGTCTTGCTTCTCGAAGGCCAGCTGAGTGCCCGTCAGCCGCAGTTCGACAATGCTCACCCGGCGAGACAACAACGGCCACGGATCCAGGCGAAGGTCGAGCGCTTGCACCTGCGCCATCTGCGGGCCGCTCTGCGCCCACGGCGGATTGGCCAGCCGCACGCGCGTCGCCTGTACATTCGGCCATGGCAGCCAATCGCGCCAGCCGTCGCGCTTCGATGGCCGCCGCCATGACACGGCCAGGTCACCATCGATCGCGAACGCGCGCCCGGTAGCAGCGCTGACCCGCTCGTTCACCCACGGCTTCGCGCGGTTCCAGTCGAAGGTGGCCATCAGGGTCACCGTCACGGCCAACAACCCCGTCAATGCGGCGAGTGTCAGCACGGCGATGCGCAGGGGTCGGGTCATGCCGGTTAGATAGGCCGACGGCAGCGCAGGTTCGGCCGCGCGGGTACCGTCAGGCCAGTGGTTTGCTCAACAGCGATATTTTTTTCCGAGCAGCCTGTGTTGGCTGAAAAAATTTACAAAAATTAAAACCTGCACCCCCCAATGACCCACAACGTCGGCGTCCTCATGCGGTAACCCGAACCATCGGGTCGGCCATATGCCGATCTCACATTGCTGAGCATCGACGTCGCGCTGCTACCGAGCCGGCCGCAGCCGTTCAGGCTGCTGTCGCGATGAGCCGGAGCGTTTTGACTCAGGTCAATTTTTTTCCGGACAGTCATTGGTACATTTCGAAGAACAAATCAACCCATCCGAAAGGCCTCATGCTGACCAAGATCCTTGTTCCCACCGATGGCTCGCCCGACCTCGAGGGCCCGCTGGCCGCAGCGCTGGAGGTCGCCCGGAAAACCGGTGGCAAGATCGTCGCGCTGACTGTCGCCAGTGAACTGCCGGACGACCCGGCCGCGAATGCGATGCCCGCCAGCGAATGGGAAAAGTATGAAAAATATCTGCGTGGCGAGGCCTCTAAGCACCTGGTCGCCGTCAGCGATGCGGCCGCTGCGGCCGGCGTGCCCTGCGAGACCGTGGTCGAGCAATCCGACGATGCGGCCGCGAAGATTGTCGAGGTCGCTGCGCGCCTGCAATGCGACGCGATCTTCATGGCCTCGCACCGTAAAGGCGCGCTGATGAAGCTCTTCGTCGGCAGCGCGACACAAAAAGTGCTCGCGCATGCGAACGTGCCGGTGATGGTGTTTCGCTGAACAGTCCGGGCCGCCGCGAGCCCGGGTAAGCGCCTGTCCCGGCAGGTCGGTGGCAAGGCAGCAGTTCCGCAGACAGTACAGAAGTACGGCAAGGAACTGCCAACGCCGCCAGCGGCCTACCGCGACAAGCGATAAGCGCTAAGCGCGCAGCCAGAAACCGATCGCCCTCGGATCGGCCCTGCCGCCCCGCTGCACATGCAGCTGCAGCACGCGCTCACGCGCAGACTCGGCCGCCAGTGCGCCGATCAGCAGCCGGTTCGAATGAATCATGCGCGTGATGCGCAAATGGTTGTGGTCATACGGCGCCAGCCAATCGCTGCTGCGCGCCAGAAATTCGAGGAACCAGTCGGTCGAACGCTCAAGGTTCATCGTCGCCGGAGTCGACTGATGAATCAACGCGATCTCGGCCGTCGACAACACCGGTGCGCCAGGCTGCGCGCCGCTCTCGGTATCGAGCGGAAATACCCATTGAATGAAATCGTGCGTCGACGCGATTTCCTCGTCGCTGAACTTCCATATATCCGACAAGGTGCGGCCGCGATGATCGCTTCCGACATCCTGCAGAAAAGACAGCAGCTTCATCGTGCTTTCCCTTGCAAACCCGCATTCCCTGACCGCTCCGCAGAACCGTCGACAGCAGGTGGTTACGTATCCGGCTCGCTTCTTTCTAACGGATACAGACATGCGCACAACTCATTCGTCATCGCGAGTTCACACGCCTTTCTCCGGTGTCACGCAGACGGTCGCCGGCCGATCGCCCACCGCGACGATCTTGCCGCAGCAGGCGCGCCGCACGATGCACGAACACGGTGCGCCGGTCCGGGACACCCTGGCCTCTCTTGGCAAGGATATCCGCAGGCTCAATGACAGCAGCTTGCCGGATCTTCCGGCGGTGCTGTCGGTCTGCGGCCGGCTCAAGGCCAGTGAGGACTGCCTGAAGCAAGCGCTGCTGGAAGCCGATGGCCGCACCGAACTGGAGCAACTGCGCCAGTTGCTGCCCAGACTCTTCCGGATGATCGATCGTTGCCTCGACGCTCACAGCGGCACATCGCTCGGTGCCGACGTCCTGCACAGCCTGTGCATGGGGCTGGCCGTACTGGCACCGCCGCAATCCGGCCCGCTGCTGTCGGCGGCGCAAGCAGGCGCAGCGCAACCCGTGCTCACCGCGATCAGCGCAAAGCTCGCTCCTCTGCTGATCCGGCAATTTGAGCACAGCGCGGCCGATACCGGGCTGCTACTGAATTGCCTGAACTGGTACAGCCGCGCGCTCAAGGCCGACCTGCTGCACAAAGGCTCGCCGTGCGTGACAGCGCTGTTTCGCTCGGCGCTGGAGCGAATGAAGCAGTGGTCAGAGCGGCACGACCCTGATCTGCTGAACCACCGTCAGCTCGCCAAGTGCATGGTGCAACTCAACACCATGGTCAGACAGGGCCTGATCGCGACCGACCCCGGCACGCGTGCCGGGCAGGCCGATCGGCAGATCTGGGCGAGCTGCGTGTGCCAGCTGTGCGATCGTTTTCTGTCGACTGACCGCTGGCTGAAAGAATGCGATGTGGTCGAGCTGGTCAACGTGACCAACACGCTCAAGGATGGTCTCGATGCCGGCCTGCTCGATGTGACAATGGCCGGGCTGACGCTTAGCCTGGACCTGATCGCCGATCGCATCCGGCAGCAAGCGTATGCCGGCCACGGCCATCTCGCCGCGCTCGGCAACTGCGCCAATTTTTTGCGCTGTTTGTTCGAGCACGACCTGCTGGGGATGCACGATAGCCCGACAGGCCGGGCGATGCTGCATCTGGTCGATGAGCTGAGCAGGCTTGAACAGCCCGGCCAATTGACGGGCCAGGGCCAGGCCCAGGGACTGGTCAACCTCGCCAGCTTCCTGAAAGCCGCCGATCGCTGGCTCGTGCGCCAGACCGGCCCGGGCGGCGACGCTGAACGGGCCTCATTATCCAGGGCCAGCGCCGGGCTGATGACGACCATTGGCGAACTGGCCGCGACCGGACAGCAATGGATGCGCTCGCCGCTGAACTGCAGCGCCCTGCTGTCGGCATTACAGTACCTTTGGCAGCGTGGAATGCTTCAGCGAGAGCAGCACGTACTGCTGAACGATCTCGTGATCAAGCTGCTGATCCACGTTCCGCACTGGCATGGCCGGGACGCGCATGGGCTGTCGTCAATGCAAACTCTGCGCGCGCTGATAGCCCTGATTCACGCCAGGCCGCTGCCAGTCCCATTGTTGACGACCGACGCCTGTCAGCAAGCGCTGCAGGCGCTGTTGCGACCACTGCTGCAGCGCCCGCCGGCACAACCCGGCGATGAAGAACGACTGACCGTCCTGCAGGCCGTGCAGGATGGCATCGGCATGAACGTGATTGCCCTTGATGATGCTCAGCCGTTGTTGCAAAGCCTGCTCAGGACCGCCGAGCCGATCGACCTCGCCAGACTGACCCAGGCCATTCGGCAATACAGCGCACTGATGGACACCGCCGAGCTGCCGGGTGATGCATCCGACGAGCCGGCAACCGAGCTGCCGTCCGTGGCGACGAACGATCCCGCTCGGCAGAAGACGCGGGCGCGGGGTGTCACTTACCGAGCTGAGCCGACGCAGTCCAAGCCGCCCTCGCCGCTGTCGCCCAGAACGCGGCCACACTCAGGCGATGACGACTGGGTCTCGCCGCGCAAGGCGGCCAGACCGATCCTGCTCAATGCCATTAGCACGGCGGCGTCGCCTTTGCCCCAAGCCAATCTGGCATCCACCCTACCCAAACTGACGCAGCGCTACGTCGCACGAAACCCCGCCGGCCTGCCGCCGGCAGTGAGGGACGGCACCCGCCCTGCGCCTGAACAGCCGGAGGTGAAGTCCGCGTCGCAGGCCACACCGATCGGCGCCGATGAGCTCACATTGGCGCACGCCCACACAGAGTGGTTTGCGCTGCTGGCTGACGCCCATCCGAAGGCGCTGCCTCGGCTGCAAGAGCTCGCCGCCCGGTATCCGGAACTGCTGACGCGCAAGGCGCCCGGCAAGAAAGGACAGACCGCACTGTTCCAGGTGCTCACGCAGGGCTGCAAGGACATCGCCGCATGGCTGATCCTCCATCCTTTGCAACGCTTCGATGCCGACACCGGCACCCTTCTGCTGGACGTGCTGAACGCGATTGGCATCCTCGACAGGCGCCATCTCGCAGGGATACGGCTACTGGTCGACGCCCTGGTGAAAGACCACGACCGCAAGCAGCAAGCACTGCATGCAAAGCAGATGCCGGACGCCGCGCCTTTAAGCCGAAAAGAATTGCAGAACCGCCGCGCAACGCTGTTCAGCGATGCGCAAAAGCAGTCATTGGGCCGATTCCCCGAGCTGCGGACGATGCTCGAGGAATACAAGCTGATCCCGGCTTTGTTCTCGCCTTCGATCTCATCAAGCAGCCCGACGCGCCCGTCAGACAAGCCGGCGCAATACCCGCCGGCGACGGCAAAGCCTGCTATCGCCGACACCGACTCGTCAGCATCGGTCGAGCCTGGCTGGATCGCACAGGCAGAGTATCGCTCTGAGACAGACCTGCTAATGGCTGCGGCACGCAATAACAATGTCCGAATGCTCCAACGGGTATTGGACTTCGCAGAGGACAAGGATGAACTGATCTTCAGGAAAGATTACAACGGCAATACGGCGCTGATCATCGCCGCTTCCGGCGGTCACACAGAGATCGCGGTAGCGCTACTGAACAAGGCCAGCGACAAGGACGCGCTGGCGCGGGTCCAGAACCGTGGCGGCGTGACGGCGCTAATGACCGCAGCCGGCGTTGGCCATACGCAAACCGCGATGGCCATCATGAACAAGGTCAACGACAAGGACGCGCTGGCGCACATCAAAGACAGTTATGGTACGACCGCGCTGATACAGGCCGCGGCGAATGGCTACACTGAAACGCAATCAGCCATCCTGCAGGCCGTCAGTGACCCTGATGCGCTGGCGCGCGTACAAAGCAAACGCGGCACGACCGCATTGATGGCAGCCGCGGCGAACGATCACTCAGAGACTGTGTTCGCGCTATTCGGCAGCGTGACGAACCGAGATGCGCTGGCGCAGATCCGGAACGAAGACAGCATGACGGCGCTGATGATGGCGGCCCGTGACGGCCATGCGCGTACCGTCAACGCCCTGTTGAATCGCGTCGACGACAAGGACACACTGGCGATGATGACGGACGCCGGGGGCACGGCGGCGCTGAGCTGGGCGGCAACCAACGGCCATAGCGACGTGGCGCATGCACTGCTAAGCGCCGTCAGCGACCCGGATGCGCTGGCGCGGATTCCGGGCATACGTGGCATCACCGCACTGATCCTGGCAGCAGGCATGGGCCATACACGCACCGCAATCACGATTCTGAATGCCGTGCGGGACAAGCATTTGCTGGCCAACCAAGAAGAATTTCAGGGCGTGACGGCGGTAAGGTTTGCCTTGCTGGCCAACTATCCTGACACTGCCGCAGCGATCATGCACATTCTCGACCGCAAGGACTAAGGGCCTAACCCGGCAGGTCGGTGGCAAGGCGGCAGTTCCGCAGGCAGTACAGACGGTCGGCAAGGAACTGCCAACGCCGCCAGCGGCCTACCGGGACAGGCGCTAAGGGCCCGGCAAAGCGCCACCGAAGCGTGAGCAGCGCCGGCGCAGGACCATGCATTACAGCTCGACACAATTTGCCGCTTTACCGGCCGTGCACGCTCCTTATACTGGCCTCACCCGAGAACAGAAAAGGAAGATGTCATGAAAGCCCGAATCGTCGCACTTGCGCTGCTGACGCTCACCGCCGGCACGGCGTCTGCCGACAGCGGAGACGTGATTGCCGGCGCCGTCGTGGGCGCCGTGATCGGCAGCGCCATCGGGTCGTCGTCGGGCCCGTCGGTCAATGTGCATTACGGCAGCGTGCCGCCGCCAGTGATCTACGGCCCGCCGCCTGCGGTGGTCGGCTACGGCTATGCACCGCCGCCGCCCGTCATTGGCTATGCGCCGCCGCCCCCGGTGATGGTCTATCCGGCGCCGCGCGTCTACTATGGACCGCCGGCCTGGTCGTATCCGCCGGCCTATGGCTATGGCTATCGCTATCACCGCCATCACCGCGACTACGACGATGGCCCTGGCCGCTGGCGCGGCTATCGCTAAGCCCGGTTCGGCCGGTGGCGGCTAGGCAGTCGCCGCCAGGCCCAGCCGGTCAAACGGCGGCAGCACCGACTGCCTCAGCAGTTCGGGCACCTGCTCGGCCGGCAAGGGCCGCGAGATCAGGTAGCCCTGCAATTCATCGCAGCCCAGCGCGCGCAGCTGGCGCAATTGCGGCATCGTTTCCACCCCCTCGGCCACCACCGTCATCTCCAGCGCCTCGGCCATCGAAATGATGGCACGGTACAGCAGCTCGCCTTCCGACCCGTCCGACAGCGCGGTCGTAAAACCGCGATCGACCTTCAGCACATCGACATCGAGCCGGTGCAGCTGTGCCAGCGACGAGTGGCCAACGCCAAAGTCGTCGATCATCAGCCGTATGCCACCGTCGCGCAGCGCATCCAGCTGCTGAGCGACCGTCAGGCTGCGATCGACCACCGCCGATTCCGTTACCTCCACCTCGAGCAGCGAAGGTTCGACCTGATACTCGTCGAGCGCGCGCAGCAAGGCCTCGGCCAGCAGCCCATTGCGCAATTGCAGCGGCGATACATTGACCGATACCGGCACCAGCGCCTCCCCGGCTGCCTTCCAGCGCGCGATCTGCGCGATCACCTCGCGCATCACCCAGTCGCCGATGGGCACCACCAGTCCGGTGTCTTCGGCCAGGTCGATGAATTCGCCCGGCGCGATCACGCCGCGTTCCGGATGGCGCCAGCGGATCAGCGCCTCGAAGCTGGCCAGCCGCCCGCTGCTGGCAATCACGCGCGGCTGGTAATGCACGATGAACTCGCTGCGCTCGACGGCCTGCCTCAGCGCGCGCTCACGGCTGAGCCTCAGCAGCAGCGCCTCGGACATTTCGGGCTGGTAAAAATGATGGCGGCCCTTGCCGGCCGCTTTCGCCGCATACATCGCCACATCCGCGTGTTTGAGCAGCAGCTCGGCATCGTCGCCATCGCGCGGAAAGACGCTGATGCCGATCGATGCGCTGATCAGATTGCCGCCGCCCGCAGCCAGGGTAAACGGCGTCGCCAGTGCCGCGACAATCGCCTGCGCGACGTGGGCCATATCGTCATCGGCATCAAAGTGCTCGAGTACCACCGTAAATTCATCGCCGCCCAGCCGCGCCACATGGTCGCTCGCACGCACCGCATGACGGATCCGTTGCGCGGCCTGCTGCAGCAATTCGTCGCCGGCCTCATGGCCGAGCGTGTCATTGACGGTCTTGAAATTATCGAGATCGATGAACAGCAGCGCCAGCTGGCCATTGCCGCGTCCGGCGCGACGGATCGCGGCCGGCAAAAAGCCCTGCAGCCAGCGCCGATTCGGCAATTGCGTCAGCGCGTCATTGTTGGCGATATCGGCGAGCGCCTGTTCGTGCGCCTTCAAGTCAGAGATGTCACGCAGGGTCAGCGCAATCGATGACGCAAAGCGCACCGCGCGCCGGAACACCCAGGCCGCACGCATCCAGCCGGCCGGCACGCGGAACTCGTCCTCAACCTGCCCATGCGCAATCGCCTTCTCGCACAGTACGATCAGGTCGCGCCAGTGCGCGGGCCCGAGCACGCGGCTGACCGACGCACCGATCAGCCTGTCCGACGTCATGTTCAACAGTTCAGCCGCGCGCTCATTGCAGTCTTCCACCATCAGATCGACCAGCTTCCCCTGGCGGAACTGCGGACGCAGCATGTAAAAACCTTCGTTCGCGGCATCGGTGGCCACACGGTAAGTCAGCCGGATCTCTTCTTCCATTTGCCGGCGCGCCGCGATACGCGAGAACAGCACAATGCCACCGGCCGCGAGCGCGGCCAGCAGAGAGATGACGGTCGCGGCATTAATGCGATACGTGTGCGCCAGCATGCGAAAGGCCGCCAGCGCATCGTCCTCGGTCAGGCCGGCCAGCGCTACTGCCGGATAGCCGGCGATATGGCGCCAGGCAATAAAGCGCGCGCGCTTGTCCCGAAACAAATGCGCGGGCTCCGAACGGACGCCATGGTCCTCAGCGAACCGCGGATCCTCACGGTAGTACATCGTGGATAGTTTGCTGTGCTGGCCGACCTTGGTGGCCAGTAAGGGCCCCGTGGCGAGCCGCATGCTGACAAAGTCATGCGGACCGTGCAGTGCCTCATCATTGAAGGTCGCCAGAAAGTCGGGTGCCACCGCCACGAGCACGATGCCTGCGAAACGGCCGTCTTCATCGTCGATTCGCCGCACGAAGCGCACCACGTCGCGCAGCACCCAGGGACTGCGCGCGACAGGATAAATGCTCAGTCCCTTGCAGCAGCCGGCACGCTGCTGCCGAAAAAAATCAAAGCCGGACACCTCCATCGGCCGGCGCTGCGCCAGCGAGCTGCGCATCACACGACCGTGGGCATCGGTAATGAAGACGAAGAAATCATCGCGACCAGGAAACAGACCACGGCGCTGATCGCGTTCAAGATCGACCGTCTCAGGATGGTCGCGCCAGGAAAACGCAACGCGCCGCATCAGCTGATCGATTTGCTCCGATACGTATTGCAGCTGTGTCGCATACGCGTTTGCCAGCGACTCGGCCTGCCGCATCGCATCACGGCGCGCCTGCGCCTCCTCGCGCGCCAGGCGGTCAATGGTACCGAGCACGATGGCGGCGATCATCAGCGCAAGTATCGCTACCCACAGCGCCAATCCCCAGACACTGCGGCGGGTGTCCGGCAGATTGTCGCCAATCAAGATTCTTCTGTCCGTGCCTCGCACCATCCATTCCTTCCATTCACCTGCAAGAGAAGTGGGCAGTGCACGGCCTTGAAAGGTTCCTGATAAAGATTCAGCGGCACGATCGATCCGCGACAAAGGCCGGTCGCAGCCGCACGGCACACTCATCATCCGGTACGGCAAGCCTGCACACCCGTGACGGAGAGACCCATGGCCGCAAACCGATGCATCGCAGGACTTCTGGGAACCTGCTGGCTGACATTCGCCAGCTTCGCGTGTGCCGCTGCCGATCTGCCGGCCAGTCCGGCCGTCATCGGCAGCGCGGTCCAGCGTCAGACCGTGGGCAACGTCGTCGCACTGCCGTTGTCCTTCGCCGGCAATGCGCTCGACCGACTGACCGACAATGGCCGCGCGTCCGGCGTACAGCGGCCGTCGGCGCGGTCTGCCACGCTCCCGTTGCCGCTGTCGGTATCGCCGCTGGACGCCGTGACGGCGACAGAGCGCAATTTCTTTGGCGGCGACCGCCGTGCATGGACGGCACTGAGGGTCGCATCGTCCAACAACCAAGGCGTGCTGGCCGGCGACGGCGTGGCCGCCGGCCAGCGCTTCATCTGGACCTGGGACCGCACACCGGCCCGCCGCTTTGCCCTGCCACCGGGCTATCAGATTCAGGCGGTGGTCGGGCCGGCCGACGACGGCAGCTTTGCGGCCGACACCTATAACCTCGCTACCGACGAACAGGAGATCCAGCAGTGGCAGGCCAACGGCAGCCGCGCCACGCTCTATCGCAACGTGCGCGCGAAGGCCGGCATGCAACTGTTCGGCATCGCCAGCAACGGCATCATCGGCGCGATCGAGCGCGACGGCATCCTGCTCACGCCGCAGCTGTATGACGGCCAGTGGCACGCGCTGTCCTTCGATTACCTGAATTGCCAGTGTGACGCGCAGCGCGTGAATGCGCGCGGCCAGATCCTGATGTCGCCCCGGCAGGACAGCGACGCCAACGCGCAGGGCTATCTGGTGTCGCGCAATGGCGCCACGCTGCTGCCCAGCATTGGCCCCGACACCCGCTATACCGACCTGAACGATCTCGGCGACGTGGTCGGCCAGTCCGGCGGACGGCCGGTCGTCATCCTCGACGGCGTGCTGCATGAACTGAATGCGTATGCCGGCAGCGGCGCGCCCGGCTGGCAATTTCTCACGGCTGTGGCGATCAACGCGCGCCGCCAGATTCTTGGCACCGGCACATTGCGAGGGCAGACGCGCTGGTACCGACTGGACCTGCGCTAGCGCGGCCGCGAAAAGCGCGACGGCTAAAGGGCACAGGGCACAGGGCACAGGGCACAGGGCACAGCGGTATCATGGCGGCAGGCGGCCACACCGCCGACAAGATCAACGACGCCCGCCATGAAAGGCGCATCCGCATGCCTGCTACACCTCCGACCTCCCCAGCACCTGTCGCCGAAGGCAACGGCGAGCGCGAAAAGCTCAAGCTCAAGCTCAGGCGCGTGGCCATCGACACGCACCTGGAAAACGTGGTCTACCTGCACCGCGATTGCAGCGTGTACCGCACCGAAGGTTTTCGCGCGCTGGCGAAGATCGAGGTCGTGCACAGCGGGCACAGCGTCAAGGCCACGCTGAATGTTGCTGACGATCCGTGCATCGTCGCGCCCGATGAAGTCGGCCTTTCTGAAGACGCTTTCCGGCGGCTCGGCGCGCAGGCCGGCATGATGGTCAGTGTGCAGCATGCGGAGCGGCCGGCCTCCACTGCGGCGCTGTTCCGCAAGATCAGCGGCGAGCGGCTCGACAAGCAGGACTATCACGCGATCGTCGCCGACATCGCCGCCGGCCAGTACAGCAAGATCGAGCTGACCGCGTTCCTGATCGCCACCAACGACGGCACCATGGACCGCGAAGAACTCTACTACCTGACCGACGCGATGGTCGCCAGCGGCAGGCGCCTGCACTGGCATGAGCACATGGTGGTCGACAAGCACTGCATCGGCGGCATTCCGGGCAACCGCACCTCGATGCTGGTGGTACCCATCGTCGCCGCGCACGGGCTGCTGTGCCCGAAGACCTCATCGCGCGCGATCACCTCGCCCGCCGGCACCGCCGACACGATGGAAATGCTGGCCGACGTTAACCTGTCGGAGCGGCGCATTTCGCAGATCGTGCGCGAGCACCGCGCCTGCCTCGCCTGGGGCGGCACCGCTGACCTGTCGCCGGCCGACGATGTGATGATCTCGGTCGAGCGGCCGCTGTCGCTCGATTCCGTCACGCAGATGGTCGCGTCCATCCTGTCGAAGAAAGTGGCGGCAGGCTCGACCCATCTGCTGCTCGACATTCCGGTCGGCCCGTCGGCCAAGGTGCGCAGCGCCCCGGAAGCGCAACGGCTGCGCAAGCTGTTCGAGTACGTCGCCGCGCGCATGCACGTCAAGCTCGAGGTCGTGCTGACTGACGGCCGCCAGCCCATCGGTCGCGGCATCGGCCCGGCGCTCGAAGCGCGCGACGTCATGCGCGTGCTCGAGAACGACCCGCGTGCGCCGGATGACCTGCGCCGCAAATCGCTGCACCTGGCCGGACGCATGATCGAGTTCGATCCCGACGTGCGCGGCGGCGACGGCTTTGCGATCGCGCGCGACATCCTCGAATCCGGCCGCGCGCTGGCCAAGATGCGCGACATCATCGACGCGCAGGGCGCCACCGGCTTCAACCACCATGATTTCCCGCTGGCGCGGCTGACCCATCAGGTAACCGCGCCGCACGATGGCATGGTGACTGCCATCGACAACCTGCTGATCGCCCAGGTCGCGCGGCTGGCCGGCGCGCCCAAGGTGCGCAATGCCGGCGTCGAGCTGGTCTGCAAGCTCGGCACCATGGTCAAGGCCGGCGACACGCTGTACGAAATCCATGCGGATTTTGCCAGTGACCTGATGTTCGCAAAGCAGCTGTGCGAGCCGCGCAGCGGCTACACCATAGGCGAGCCGGCCGATTTCCCGCACGCCTATCTGGAGTTCTGACGATGAGCGCTGCCCTGCTGCTGTATTTCGACGATGAACAGGCACCGGCGCTGCGCGTTGCGCAGGCCACCGGCCTGGATGCACAAGCGATCGAGCGCCATCGTTTTCCCGATGGCGAACTCAAGCTCAGGCTGCCGCCGGACTTGCCGCACAGCGTCGTGCTGTACCGCTCGCTGGTGCAGCCGAACGAAAAGCTGATCGAGCTGCTGTTCGTGGCACGCACCGCGCGCATGCTCGGTGCGCAAGACCTGACGCTGGTCTGCCCTTACCTTGCCTACATGCGGCAGGACATCGCCTTCCGCGCCGGCGAAGTCGTCAGCCAGCGCGTGGTCGGCGACCTGCTGGCATCGCTGTTCGACGGCGTCATCACGGTCGACCCGCATTTGCACAGGGTGGCGACCCTGGCCGAGGCGGTGCCGGTGCGCCGGCCGCAGGTGCTGAGCGGTGCGCCGCTGTTGGGCGACTACGTCGTGCAACAGCATCCGGACGCCTTCCTGCTCGGCCCCGACAGCGAGTCGGCGCAATGGATCGCCAGCGCGGCAAGGGCACACGGGCTCGACCATGCAGCCTGCGACAAAGTGCGGCACGGCGACCGCGAGGTTGACATCCGGCTGCCGTCCGTCGATCTGCGCGGACGCGCGGTGGTGCTGCTCGATGACGTGGCCAGCAGCGGCCGCACGCTGGCGCGCGCCGCGCAGGCCGCATTGCAGGCCGGCGCCGCGTCGGTCGACGTGGCAGTCACCCATGCGCTCTTTGCCGGCGATGCGCTGCAGATCATTTCTGAGGCCGGCGTGGGCGCCGTCTGGAGCACCGACTGTATACCGCACGCCAGCAACGTCGTGCCGATGGCGCCGCTGCTGGCACAGGCGCTCGCCGGGCGCTAGCATTCGCACCCCGGCAAGCGCCGCAACGCAGTTACAGCACGATATCGGCGGCCTTCAGCGTCGACGCGCCGGTCAGCTCGATCACCAGGTCGGCACGGCCGTCGCCATTCACGTCGCCCGACAGCAGCAGATCGTCGCCTTCGCGCGTGATCGTCAGCTCACCGGCACGGCCGCTGAAAGCGTCCGCAAGCGACCATGCCTGATTGCCGGACTTGGTGCTGTTGGCATCGATGCGCGCCAGGTGGATCTTGTCCTGGCCGCTGACGAAATCGGTGATGACGTCGCGTGCAGCGCCGGCATCGCCGGCAATGCGCACCTGCGCAAACACAAAGCGGTCTGCGCCGGCGCCACCGGTCAGTTCATCGATGCCATCGGTCGCCATCAGCTGATCATTGCGGACACCGCCGGATTTCACGGTCGTCAGGCCATACACCGTCAGCGTTGACGACACTTCATTCGTCAGCGCCAGCAGCGCCTGTCCGGTGCTGCTGTTGGCGGCCGAGACATAATGCAGGCCTTCCGGCGACACATCGGCCGCATTCCGCGCATAGGTGACGAACTGCACGTTGTCCACATTGGTGACGTCGTACACCATCACACCGCCGCCGCCGCGCTCGAGGCCGACGAACACCAGCGTGCGACCGTCGATCACTGCCGAGGTAATGCCTTCCGGCTCCGGGCCCTTGTCATCGCTGCGGCTGTCGTCAAACACGCCGGTGCCTTGCGACGCAATGAAGCGCTCGATATGGTCGCCGCTGTCGAACACTTGTTTGCCACGGCTGTCGACGATCGAGAACGAGCGCGCGCCATACGACAGAATGCGGTCGATATCGCCGTCGCCATCCGTGTCGCCGCTGATGCCGGCGCCGACCGTCGCCGGGTTCGGCGTGTTCAGCCTGCCCAGCACGGCATTCGCCTGCAGGGCAGCGGCATTCGGAAACAATACCGGATCGAGCGTCAGCGTCGACAGCCGCGCCTTCTCGCCGTCAGCCATGAAGTCGTCACGATCGTCGCCTTCATTCGCCAATGCATAGAAGGTGCGGCCCTTGCTGGTGAAGGCCGTCACGGCATCCGGCATGTACATGCCGAACACCGGTTTGTCGGACACCGGCACATAGCCGCCGTCGCGGTCGCTGAAGTCAGTCAACAGGCCCTGATATTTTTTCAGGCCGAGCGGGACGATCTTGGTAAATTTCTGGGTCGTCAGGTCGAGCAGCGCGACCGCATTCGCTTCCTGCAGCGACACCATGGCTTCCTTGCCGCCAGGAGCAACGGCGATGTATTCCGGCTCCAGATCGAGGCTGGCGGACTTGCCGTTAAAGATGCGCACGCCGGCAGCGCGCAGTGCGTCTTCGCGGCCGTCGAACGCGCTGAAATCCAGCGTCGTCACCGTGGCCTGTGCAGCAGCGCCCGACAGATTGATGATGCTGACGCCGCCCGGCGCATCCTGCTCACCGTTCTCGCCATCGCGCTCGCCCTCATTGGCGACCAGGATCTGCTTGCCGTCCGGCGTAAAGGTCAGCATGTCGGGCAGCGCGCCGACCGTGACGGCCTTGATCAGCGTGCCCGCGCTGTCGAGCAGGAACACCCGGCCAGGCTCGCTCTTCGAGGCATTCGCGACGGCCACGGCCACCACGCCATTGGACACGGCAACGCTGGTGATCGCATTGCCGAACGCGCCGAACGCCTCGGCGGAAAAATCGATGACGGCGCCGGCGACCAGATCGGCCGGGTTCGCCGCCGACACGATCTGCAGGCCGCTGCCCGAGGTCACATAAAAATTCCGGCTCGACGGATCGTAGGCGGAAATCTCCGCGCCGGCCAGGCCGATGCTGTCAAGGACGGAAAGATCGAGCTGCTGGTTGCCAGTGAGTGAAAGCGCCATGCGGGTCTCCTTGTCGAAA
>JACCDT011323834.1_pt1 | contig 33839 bp, 29 predicted proteins | sample 7446291 | NCBI WGS metagenome assembly JACCDT01 (sample SAMN15323446, study PRJNA562643) | freshwater metagenome | isolation source: river surface water | place: USA:Blue River Watershed | collected 2017-08-17
AGCAATACCTTTTAATGTTTGACCCTTTAATACTGTATGTTTAACACCTGAAATAGGTAAAATAATTAAAGTTTCACCTTCAACCAATTTATCTCCTTTTTTTATATCATTTGCCCACATAATAGTATTAGGAGAAACATCAAACATTTTCGCAATAGCACCAATAGAATCATTCTTTCTAATAACATAGACACTTATTTGATCAGTATCGAAGTCTTCAGCTTCAGCAGGATTTGCTCCCATAGAACCAGTAGAAGGTACTAAAGCACTACCTGAAGTATTTACATCTATATCTTCCTGTACAGGATTTGTATCTTTACCATCTTGAGTGCTTGCTAAAACAGGGGAGAAAGAAGTAGGAGAAAGAGCTGTATTAGAATTATCTAAACTTATAGTTTCTACTTCATCAGCAGAGGCATCTTGTCCTAAACCTATAAAAGAAAGGAAGCCAGCATTTGTAGTTGCTGGTGCAAAAACAACCCCAAACACTATGAAAAGGGCTAAAATAGGACTAAAAATTTTAAATTGAGGTTTAATAAGCCTTAAAAATATCGCTAGAATTAGCTTTCTATCCTTATTTTATAAGGATAATTTGCAAGACGACCAAAAATTGTGTTGCAAAATAAAGGTTTCTGGCGAAGTTACAATCGTAACGGTGTTTCTGTCGATATCTGACGTTCTTCTGTTCGGTACCTAATAATCGTACCTTTTTGACCTAGCCAAGTCAACCTAAAAGTGGAAAACTTTAATTGACAAAAAGTGTAAAGATTTCCTAATTTTAGGGCTTTTTTAATGAAAATATTAATAAAAATTAGCCATTACCAGATAAAAGTTTTATAATAAAAGTCTATGGCAAAAGAAAAACCTTCAAATAATAGTGAAGATATCTTAAACAAGCTAAAAGCTGATCTAGAAGAAAAAGAAGCTAAAGAAAACCTCGAGATAAAAAAAGAACGAATAAGGCTGTCACAGGAACAAAATAAAAGATTTCTAGAAAAGAAAGAAAAAGGTCAAATATTTAAAGCAGAAGATAAACTTATAGAAGCGATATTCCCTCATTATAAAAAAGAAAAATTAGAAGAAGATGTACCTAAAATAATTATGCCAAACAAAAAAGAACAACCAATAAAAATAAAAGACGCTAAAACAAAAATGCCTAAAGTTGAAAAAATAGACGGGAAAATAGGTGCACCTCGTGTAGGAAGTAGATTCTTCATGGAAAATGAAGAAAAGAAAATGGAAGAATACACTATAATCGGAACAAGAATTGCAAAAAAAGATGGACAACTATTATTACGGATTAAAAAGAATCCTGAAGATAGAGAAGAAGAAGCAAAAGAAATAAACTCTAAATGGTTTGTAAGTAAATTTAATAAAGAAAAAATACTCTTAACAATAAAAGACGACAAGAGAATAGAGGAACTTGTTCCTTTTTCTAAAAAAAGAAAAGAGGAGAATGAGGAAAAAAGAAACAAAAAAGAGAAAGATGTTCTCAATAAGACAGCAGAAAGTGCAGATAAAACTCGTGAAGAATTAGAAAAAAAAGAAGATATTGGTATAAATGTTGGCGCAGAAGCAAGTAAAGATTTAATTAAAAAAGGAAACCGACTTGGTTTTAATAAAACACAGATAAACAATATGTCTGTTAAAGAAAGAGATTTAATAAGAAAAGCCACTGAAGCAGATGACGTAGGTGATTTATGGAGAAAATACAATGTTAGTGAACCAAAAACTGTTGAAGATTTAAAATCACACCATGAGATAGGTAAAAAAATGGATGAGGTTTTGTTAAAAAATTTAGACGATATAGAGAAAAAGAATTCAGAAGAAAAAGAAGCAAATAAAGATATCTCAAAAGACACGAAACACTTTCTAAAAATGGAAAGGAATAAAAAATACACTCAAGATAAAATAGAACTTGAAGAAAGAAGACATAAAGAATTTGCGGATCCAAAAATCACAGACAAGGATGCCATAACTGCAAACCCTGATATGAAAGCTCTTTTCAAAAAAGATCCAGAAAAATTTATAGAAGAAAACAAAGAGAAAGCAATCCTAGCTTTTAAATACTTGAATAAAGCGATGAAGATAGAAGATCTTGCAAAGAATGTTTTTTTTAAAAAAAATAATCAAAATATTACTGGATTAACTGATGAAGATTTTGCAAAAACAGAAGCTGGTAAATGGCAATTCAAATTCGATGAAATCAACAAAAAATACGATGATGAATTAAATGCAATAGTTTCAAAAGAAATGAAAAGTAGAACTCAAAGAACTACTGGGAAAATGAAAGAAGAATGGCTAAAGAAAGAAGCGGCAAAGACTCCTTTTGATCGTAAGATAGATACTGACATAGAAGAAGCGAAGAAAAAATTAAGGGAAGAAATAAATAAAAGTGCAGAAATTGCAAAAGAAAAAATAGAAGAAAAAATAATAAAAATACACGATAAATCAGAAGAAGGTTTTAAGAAAATAGAAAATGAACAAAAGATAAAAGCTGAAGAAATAAAAGACCAAGCGAGAAAAGAATACATAGAAGCTAAAAATGCAAAACAACCATTTTGGAAATTTGGTTTTGGAAGTAAAAAAAGAGAACAAGAAATAAAAGAAAAAGAAGAAGCTTATATGAAAGCAAAGAAAGAATATTTTGAAATTTCTGGTAAAGACAAAATGGATTTCTTGCTTGAAGAAAAACAAAAATTCCAAACAGAAAATATTGAGAAAAAAGGATTAAGTGAAAGAATAAAAAATGGAATTAAAGGAGGAATGAATCTTTGGGAAAATTGGGATAAAAATGAAAAAGACAGTAAGTTTACACAAAACATAAAAAGAGCAGGTAAAACTTTTGTAAAAATAGCGATAATTGGTGGAGCTTCGGTTGTCACAGTTTACGGTCTAGCTGGTTTGGGTATTGGTACTGCAACAGCTCTTGCAGGAGGAATAGGAAGTTATGTAGGTCAAAAAGCAGTTATGGGTACAGCTTTTGCAAGTATGATAAATATGGTTCCAGAAAAACATAGATGGTGGGTATCTCTAGGAGTAACAGTACCTGTTGTAATAAGTGGAGGAATTACTACTGTTGGTATAGCAGGTGTTGCTGGTATTGCTGGTTATATGGGTTCAAAATTAATCAAAAATAAAAATGAAGAAAATATAAAGAAAGACGTTGACGCAAAAATCAAAGCTTTGAAAGAAAAAAAAGGTGAGAAAATAGAAAAAGAAAGTTTTGAAGATTTTGAAAAAAGACAAAATGCTATAGAAAAAGAATTAGAACTTATAGAAAAAAAATCAAATAAAGACAAATTTTATAGAAACATAAAGAAAGCTGTTTTAGCTTTAGCCATAGGTACTTTGACAATAGAAATGTCTGGTGCTATGCAAGATTATAGAGATCATCACAAACCTCGTGAATATGTTCCTCGTGATCATGACCCAATTCCAAAACCAATTCCTCATCCAACGCCAACACCCGAGATTCACACATTAAATCCAGATGCAATTATTCACAAAGGAGAGGGAATTGAACATGCACTCACTAGACAAATTGAACACAGTGAAGAACTTCAGAAAGCTTTACATTGGGATGGAAAAGAGAATCTTCATCATTTTGCACAAAAAGGAGCTCATATTTTAACAATGAGAGATGGCTATGTCGATGCAAATGGAAATGAAATACACGTAAATGTCGCAGACAAATTTGGTTATGAAGCAAAAGTTGAAAATGGACACATATCAATCTATGAAAAAGATCTTGCAGGAAATCTTACTGACAAAGTTCATCATGAAGGTGACGCTTTTGAAAAAGATACAGAAAAATATGAATACAAAACAACAGGCAATACTCATATAGAAAAACCTGTACCAGTAATGGAAGAACAAACAATACATCCAGAAAAACCAACACCAGTATTTGAAAACACTCAAACAAACCATCCACAAGAATTACAGCCAGATGCTCCAAGATTACAATTTGAAGAAAGAGAAGAACCACCACTTAACCTTCAATATGAACATCCACAAGGCGATGCAGGAGTAATGGATCCATCCTCTGGTGTAAGAAATTTTAATGCATTCTATACAGCAAATCATAATGAAGGACCAACAAATTACCAAAATGGTTACAATAATGGATACCAAAACAATAATGTTGTTTATAGAAACATAAATCCTGAACAATACTATCAAAATCACATAGAACACCAACATCAAATAGTAGAACAAGCAACAAAATTACACGACCATAATATTCACCAAATTTTTCCGAAATCAAATGAATATGGGGAATATGCAGATAAGCCAGTTAGAGATTATTTGAAAATGGAACCAGAAGATACAGAAAATCCTGCTGAAAAAGAATTAATTAATCACATACATAAAGTCCACGCATCAACAGAATTAAGACCAAGACCAGGTAATCTTTTCAGAAATCCAGAAACAATAGAACATTATTTAGACAGAGCTTACGAAGAAGCAATAAAACAAGGGAAAATAAAAGAAGTAGTAATAGAATAATTATTAATTAACAAAAAATATATGGCTACAATAAAACAAAATTTAATGGATTTATTTGAAATAGAAAAGATGCCTGAAGAAAAAAGAGAAGAGACGTTGAACAAATTAACAAATTTAATATTGGAATCGACTCTTGTGCGTGCACTTCCTCTTTTATCTGAAGAAAATATGACAGAATATGAAGATATATTAGAAAGTAAACAATCTCCGGAAGTTTTATTCAATTTTCTTTCTTCAAAAATTCCATCTTTTGAAGATATTCTAAAAGAAGAAGCTGATATGCTACACAAAGAACTCTCAGGTGAACTCGAAGCATTAAATTCATAAAAATGTTATAGTGTTTGGATGATTGAACACTTACAAGGTCTAAATATTTCTCAAAAAGAAGCGGCTCTCCATAAGGACGGGCCGCTTCTTATTGTAGCTGGAGCAGGAGCAGGGAAAACAAAAACAATTACACATAGAATAGTAAATCTAATAAAAGAAGGAATAAATCCTCATAACATTCTTGCTGTAACTTTCACAAACAAAGCTGCTAAAGAAATGCGAGAGAAAATATTAAATGAAATAAATAAAAATAATTTAGGACAAAATACAGTACCTTTCATAAGCACATTTCATTCACTCGGAGTACACATAATAAAAGAAAATGCTCATCTTGTAGGTGTCACTAAAAATTTCACTATTTTAGACGATAGTGATACAAACTCAATCATCAAAGAAGCATTGAAAGAAGCAGAAATTGATCCGAAACAATACGAACCAAAGAGAATAAAGGGAATTATTAGTCGAGAAAAAGGTAAATTTACAAAAATGGAAGAATATATAGCAAATGCTGAAGATTATCTTTCAAGAATCGTCGCTCGTATTTGGAAAATATATGAAGACAAGAAAGCAAAAGAAAATGCTCTTGATTTTGATGATCTTTTAATAAAAGCTACAAGGTTGTTAAAAGAAAATAAAGAAGTGAGAGAATATTACCAACAAAAATGGCATTATGTGCACATAGATGAGTATCAAGACACGAATGAAGCTCAGTATATAATGAGTAAATTACTATCAGAAAACCATAAAAACATTTGTGTCGTAGGTGATGCTGATCAAAATATTTATTCTTGGCGTGGAGCAAATTTAAAAAATATTTTGAATTTTGAAAAAGATTATCCAGATGCAAAAATAATTCTTCTCGAAGAGAATTATCGTTCAACGAAAAATATTTTAGAAGCAGCAAATGAAGTAATAAAGAAAAATAAATATCGCCCAGACAAAAATCTTTTTACAGAAAATAAAATAGGGGAGAAAATAGTGCTTTGTGAAGCACTCGAAGAAACAGAAGAAGCTGATTTTATTGCAAATAAAATCTTAGAAATAGTCGACAATAAAAATACTTGGTCTCAAATTGCCGTACTTTACCGTGCTAATTTTCAATCACGTGTACTCGAAGAAGCTATGCTACGATACAACATTCCATACCAAGTACTCGGTATAAAATTCTTCGAAAGAAAAGAAATCAAAGACACACTTTCATATTTGCGCGCAGCACTCAACCCAGAGAGCTTAAGTGATATAAAAAGAATTATAAATTTCCCAGCCAGAGGAATAGGAAAGACAACACTTGCGAAAATATTTGCAAATGAAAGAGAAAATTTGCCTATAAAAATGCAAATAAAAATAAATAATTTTTATGAATTACTTTTACAAATAAAAGAAAAAATAGAAACTAGCAATGCTACAGAAGCAATAAAATTCGTTATAAAAAAATCTGGAATTGAAGAAGAATTACTTGCGGGAGGGGAAGAAGAATTGGAAAGACTAGCAAACATAAAAGAGCTTGCAACACTTGCACTTAAATACGATAATTTAGAAAATGGGCTTGGAATAGAAAAGCTTATAGAAGATGCGTCGCTTGCAAGTGATCAAGATTCTATTATGATCAATGAAGATAAAAAAGAAAAAATAAATGCAGTGAAACTTATGACAGTGCACGCATCGAAAGGTCTTGAGTTTGATTATGTTTTTATCACTGGTCTTGAAGACGGACTTTTCCCAAACAGAAGAGCAGGTGAAAGCAAGAAGGCTGAAGATGCAGAAGAAGAACGCAGACTTTTCTATGTCGCTCTCACTCGTGCAAGAGAAAAATTATTTTTATCATATACGAATTTCCGCACCATCTTCGGCTCACGTCAGATCAACGCACCATCAGAATTTATTGCCGACATTCCAGCTGATTTATTGGAAAGAGAAGGCGGAGACCCGAACGTAAAAACAATTTATATATAAATATTAAAGCAAATACTTATTTTATTAAGGTCCTCGGTTCTCCTCACTTACAGTTCGGCCAGACCATTAACAAAACAAGTATTTGCTAAGATAATAATGATTAAAACACACAAAGCAAAAAAAAGTTTAGGACAAAATTTCTTGAAATCTATACCAGCATTGAATGCTATTATTTCATCTGGAGAAATTAAAGAAGATGATATTGTTCTTGAGATCGGTCCAGGGAAAGGCGCACTTACTGAGAAGCTTTTAGAAAAATCTGGGAAAGTTATCGCTATTGAAAAAGATAAAGATCTTTTAGAAATACTTTCAGAAAAATTCAAAAAAGAAAAAGAGAGTGGAAAATTCATTTTACTCAATGAAGATGTTTTAAATTACGAAATTAAAGAAAAAAATTACAAAATAATTGCAAACATTCCATACAACATAACAGGAGCAATTTTAAAAAAATTCTTAACTGCTGAAAATCAACCAGAAAGGATGGTACTTATGGTACAAAATGAAGTAGCTCGCAGGATAGTTGCAAGAGACGGCGATGAAAGTATTCTTTCTATTTCAGTCAAAGCATACGGAAATCCAAAAATTGTTATGAAAGTACCAGCAAGATATTTTTCTCCAGCACCAAAAGTGGACTCAGCTATTATAGCTATCACTAATATTTCTAGAAATACCTTTGAGAAAGATAAAATAAGTGAAGAAAAATTTTGGGAAATTGTAAAAACGGGTTTTGCTCATAAAAGAAAAGTACTAGTGAGTAATTTAAAAGATTTATATAAAAAAGAAAAAGTGTTAGAAATTTTTAAAAAGTTAAAAATTTCTGAAAAAACTCGTGCAGAAGAACTAACTCTAGAAAATTGGATTGCAATTACCAAAATGGTATAATTTTCGTATGTCTAAAATTTCCAAAATACTTGTAATTGCTCTCGTTTTGATTATTTCTATAAAGATAGTCTACGCTGCTGGTTCTACTGGCAAAGTTTTTGGCGGAAAAATACTAGCAACTGAAGCTAGAGAAATAACTACGGCTGAAGCAGAAGGATATAATTGTGAAATGAATGGTGGTAGTTCTATTGAAATAAAAACTATAGGAATAAGCTATGCTCCTAGTGCTTACTACATACCAGCCAATGTAAAACCAAAAAGTAAATACAATCCTACAGTAAAACAATTAATAATAGGAAAATACTCTGGATTCACAAGTATTAACTGCATACACGACGATCCTGAAATACCTCCTCAAATAATTTTTTTAGATACAATTAGTAGATTTAGTACATCTAAAATATAATATGAAAAACTTTTTCAATAAAAAATATTTACCGAGCAAGAAATTTGGCATTGCTATTGCTGTTTGTATTGGATTAGTGCTTGTATTTTTTGTAGTTTCTTATGCGTCAAAAGTTCATACTTATAATGCTAAAAAGGAAGCAGAGCTCAAAACAGGAAAACTCACTGTAAATGAACTTTTACAAAAAGACACAGACGGTGACAATGTTATGGATTGGGAAGAAGCTCTTTGGGGGACAGATAAAAATAAAAGTGCAACTTTCAATGGTACACCAGATGCAACATATATAAAGAACAAAAAAGCTGATTTAAATATAAAAGAACCAACAGACCAAGAACTTACAGAAACAGATAAATTTGCAAGAGGATTCTTAGCAGCTTTTACTGCGATGAAAGACACAGGCAATGTAGACAGTAAGACTATTACAAACTTTGGTAGTGCATTAGGGCAAAAAATAGCTACTCCTTCACTTATAGATCAATACAATATGAAGGATTTAAAAATAGACACTTCGGGAGATGTAACAAAAAAGAATAAATATTACAAAGCTGTTTCAAATTTATTCGAAACATATAAAAATGACGGCATAGGAAATGAGCTAGATATTGTAAGTAATTCTTTAACTCAAGCTTCTTCTGGAACAAAGGTAGAAACAGACGATTTAATCGTTATTTCACAAGCATATAAAGACTTTGCAAGTAAAATGCTTTTGCTTTCTGTTCCTGAAGATTTATCGATATATCATTTGAAAATTATAAATAGTTCAAATAACACAGGCATATCAGTAGAAAAACTTACAAAAATAGCGACTGATCCAGTAGTAGGACTTTCAGGGCTTTCTGAATATCAAAAATATAGTGAAGAATTAGTAAATGCCGCAGCAGATTTAGAGACAACTTTGCCAAACAATGATACTATATAATGTATAGTATTGTGAAAAGACAAAAGTAAATGCAGACAAAAAAACATTTTCAAAAAATATTTAATGTATTATTAATGACGAGCCTTGTGCTAATGCCGTTATTTACTTTCACAAAAAATGCACAAGCGCAATCTCAAGGTTTTTATACCACAAGTGGAGCCTATGCAGGTGCTAGTGGAGGATCATCTGCTAATTTACAAGGATACATAAAAGGTCTTGCTCCAGCAATAACCCAACTTCCACTCTGTAAAAAAACACTAAAAGGTGGAACTGCAAATTTATTTAGTAAATTATCAGGAAAATTTGGTGGAGATAAACCAAAAGAAATATCTCCATATCAAACAGAAGGAGCTGGTACAGGCATAGAAAGTGAAAGTGCTGGCGCAGGAGAACAAGTTGATGCAATACAAGTGTACAGTACAACTCTTAACACAAATACAGCAGCAATTCAGTCAGCAGCTGATAAAATCAGCGCAAGTGCTGATTCGTTGGACACAAACGATACTTGTTTGAAAAGTATCGGTAGAATGGTTACAAAATTACTATTACAAAAAATCACAGTTAGTACTGTAAATTGGATAAATACTGGTTATGAAGGAAAACCGACATTCCTTTCAAATGAAGATGATTTCTGGGGTAATATTGCAAAGAATGAAATATTACAATTCGGTCTTGAGATAGATAATCAAACTCTTTTTCCTTTCGGAAAAGCATTTATGGAAGCTCAAGCACAAGCTTTCCAAAGACAATTTGCTGATAATGCACAATATTCTCTAGATAAATTAATTGCAGATACAAACCCTCAATATTCTTCTATTACCTTCAATGCTGATTTCAGCCAAGGTGGTTGGGCTGCTTGGGATGCAATGACACAAATACCAGCAAACAATCCATTAGGTTTCCAACTTCTTGCTTCAAATGAATTACAGCTTCGTCTCGAAGGCACAGGGCAATCTTATGCACAAAGTCTTCGTGATGATATACAAAGAGGAATGGGATTTATGAGTCAAGATATTTGTGTAAACCCAGAAGGAGTAACTCATGAAGAAAATGAAGCAGCCTTAGCTGGTGACACAACAAAATCAAGATGTTTAGAATGGAAGCATGTTACTCCAGGTAGTATCATCGCAGAAACAGCTACAAATGCTGTAAATTATCCAAACAATCAACTATTAAAATCAGAAGATTTAAACGATGCTGTCGCTGCGATACTTGATGCTGTTATTAATCAATGGTCTACAAAACTATTTAGTAATACTGGTTTTGCTGGAATTTCAACACAAGGCTCAGACGGAAGTTATTTCCACAATACAAATGCTCAAACTTCTTACAATACTCAAGTAGAAAATGATTTTCCTTATGCAAATAGTACTTGGTTAAAAGAAAATCCTGATTTCAACATTCGCACAGATCTTACTCAAGCTCTCATAGATGAACAAAGAATTTATTCTGAAAAACTTGCAGAACAAAATGATCAGTTGTTTGTAAAAGTAAAAACACCACAACAAGCAGTAAACCTAGGACTCAACCCAACAAGTATGGTTGGTAGAAATTACGGTCTACTACCAATAATATATCAACTTGATTATTGTATTCCAGGACCACACCCAGGATTTGAAGAGGATGCCCAAATTTCACTAGATAAAGCATTATCTTTAGGTGGAACCCCTGTAGGTGAAACTACTCTAGATAAAGCCTTAGGATTGCTAACTAAACTTGATTCTTTTAGTCCATTAAGCAGTGTTGCTGGTAATACTACTGCGAGTGGCACAATTGGTACTATCCTAAATTTAATTAATCCAGACAAAGATATAACTGCAGCAAGACAAAACAATGCAAATATAATTAAAAATTTTGCTGGTGTTGAAATACACGCTGACGGTAGTGCTCCTGTAGATTTTGATGGAGTAACAATTATATTACAATCAATACTAAACGGATACATACAAGTCGTACATAATGTTTATAACACAACTCTTATGCCAGATGTTACAAAAGAAGCGACTTTAGAATTTGAAAAAGCTCCCTCATATTTAAAAATGTTAGAAAACAACATTAATGATATTTCTAAATTAAAAAGTGTTGTTGCTAGACTTACACAAATAAAAGGAGAAGTAGATAAATTAAATCAACAATTACAAAATAATTCTATAACTCAAGCTCAATATGATGAAAACATAAAACCTTGGATATCTGCCTTTGGAAGAATTTCAAGTGAAATGGTAACAGGAGATGATATTGCAAAAGCAGACAACACTCTAAAACAAATAAAAGATAAAGAGGTTTACATATATAATGATTTATTAAAAGGTCCTAATGGTTGTGAAAGTGTATTACACTATGATCCAACAAGACCTAATTTGCCATATGGATTTATCGGATACAGAAGATATGCTTATCCATTACCAATTATTTATGATTATAATATTTACACAGAAACAGATGAGTTACCAGATTATTTATATAATCCTGTACAAAATAACGCTAAATCATTATTCAAGATAAACAATCTTCATGGTAGATATGGAAACAGAATATCTTGGTTTACTGGTGCAGCAAAAGATAAAGTTGGTCTAGCTGGAGTAACTTTTGGAGCAAAAGCATCTTATGGATTAAAAAATAATGGAACTGTATGGCCAGAATATAGAGATTTTTGTGGTCAAATAGCTATAATATTAAACACCAATCATAGTTGTGCTCCAAATTCTGATCCTAATAATTTTTGGGGACCAACAGTTATTTATATAACTGATATGGTAAACATACATCAAGAAGCAGATGCACAGACATTAGAAAAGAGTTTGGGAATTTATTAAAAATATGCAAAGAATAATAAAAAAAATAATAATATTTATAACACTTGCTGGGCCATTTATGGCTTTTGCGTCGATTGGAAAAGTTCTTACCCTTCCTTCTGTAAACGTACCAAATAGTTCAAACGATTATGCAAGCACAACATTTAAAGGGCAAGTAGCAAACACAGGAACTGATCCGAAATACTGGTTAGCAAATGGTGTAAATAATGTTGGTTTTGGTTATTTTCGTTATTCAAAAATAGAAATTCCTCCTATTTTCTGTAACGACATTTACGGCTCAGATATGCGTTCAACAAAAGAAATCTGGATGAGTGGTGCAAATGTAAATTTCAACACAACAGTCACTGACTTAGAACCAAACACTAAATACGCTTACTGTGCAATTGTTTCAAATGATGGTTCATACAAACCTACAGACATACAATACGGTGGAGTATATGTTTTTACGACACTTCCTTGTCCTACTTGTAATCAAACAAACATAACAACTCTCCCAGCAGAAGGTGTTACTTCAAACAGTGCGTATTTGAAAGGGGACTACAATTCTACAAAACCAACAAAAACATATTTTGAATATAGAAAAAATGTTACAGGAACACCTTGGGTAAAAGTAAACAATCAAACAAATGGTGCTGGTTCAAGCGGAAGTTTAAATTATTCTTTATCTGGTCTCTCACAAATAACTGAATACGTATATAGAGCAGTAATACAAGAAAAAAATGTATGTCCTTTGAGTTTTACTGGCACATATCCTCAATGTTACGGTAATGGAAGTAATGGCCTATCTTGTCCTGCTGGTTTTAACACAACAGGTTTTACTGCAGGTGGAAATATTATATGTCTTGGTACAGATATAGCTGGTTCATACGCAGCTCCACAATATGGAGCAGATCTTCTTTTCAAAACAATATTACCTAATGGTGGAAGTTCTTCTTCTACAAACAATCTTTCAGCAACAAATGGTTTAGGTTATGGAAATACTGGTTGGACATATAACAGTAGTTCTGCAAATGGAAGTAGTAGTAGCACAAATGGCGGAAACTCTAGTTCAAGTAACAGTGGGGGAAGTACAAATACTAACGGAACAAGTGGAAATGGAACAACAGGGGGAAGTACAAGTGGAAACGGTAATGGTGCAAACGGAAATCCATTCAACGGATCTGGAACAATAGGTGGAGGAATATTTGGCCCATCAATAGGTAATAGTGGAACAAATGGTGGAAGTGGAAATGGAAACAGTGGCAACGGAGGTTTTGGAAATGGAAATAATGGTTCTGGTACAGGGAATGATGGGACAGGGAATGGAAATAATGAATTAGGTCTCGGTACAGGCCCAGGTACAGTTCTTCCTCCTCCAAAAATAGGGGACAAAGTAAATCCACTTTCAGACGCTATCGTCAGATATCACGAAGGAGTGGAAACAGTATTCACAAGACAAATTAAAAATTATCCAGGTTTTGCTAAATTATATGGATATCAAGACGGTCAAGATTTGCAAAGTTTTGCAGACAACCTATCACACACATTTGCTCAAGCATTCGGATATTATGCTGGAGGAGGAAGAGAAATTCGCGTCAGTATTCCAGACATTGCAGCATATGAATTCGGTATGAAAGACGATACTCTCGCAGTATATGAATACTATGGTGGCTACCTTACAGGTATAGCTGTTGTAACAGACAAACTAAAAACAAAATACGGTTACGAATACTATTTCCAAAAACATTAATTTATTGGAAACAAACAAAAATTCCTAGCATCTTTCACCCTGTGAATGCTATAACCCTGTAGTAGAACTTTGATTAAGTTTCACTACGGGGTATAATAAAAAGATAGAAAAAATAAAATGACACGTACTCTATCTAAAATTTTAATCTTAGTATTGATGGTGGTTGTTTTCTTTGCGCCTGTTGGTGCAAGTTTTGAAAAAAAAGATAATCAAATTGCTTTTAATGTAGAAGTAAATAAGGCTAATGCTGATGACATAAATGGGTGGAGTAGTTTAGGAGATTCTAAAGATTTTAGTTGTAGTTTTATTAGTGGGGCTAGTTTTTATGGATGTTTTGCTTGGTTTATTTATTGGGTTATTTTCTCACCAATAAGTTTTCTTGCTGGTTTAGCAGCACAATTTCTTGATTATTTTATTTACTATTCCACAAACAGCACCTCATACTCTAGTAATTTTGTAGGTGTAGCTTGGGGAGCAGTGCGAGACATAGCAAATATATTTTTTATAATTGGTCTTCTGTACGTAGCAATAGAGACAATACTTGGAATAGGGCACAATGGTAAAAAAATGATTGCTTCTATTATAGTCGTAGCCTTACTTATAAATTTCTCTTTATTTTTTACACAAGTAGTAATAGATACTTCAAACATTTTAGCTAGAGTTTTTTACAACAACATAGATGCAATAAATAAAGATAAAAGTTTAGCAATAGGATCAAGTGGTGAAAAATCAATAAGTACAGCTCTCGTTAGTATGTTTGAACCACAACAAATTATAAGTAAAGATCAATATCAAAATCATGGTATTGGAACATTTATAACTGTAACCCTTCTTGCTTCTGTAGTATCCGCTATAATGCTTTGGGTTTTTCTAGCTACAGCTCTTATGTTTGTTGCTAGAGTTGCAGGACTTTATATTTCAATGATATTTGCCCCTATTGCATTTGCTTCATACACTGTACCGTTCGACATACCAGGTTTAGGGCACAAAGAATGGTGGAGTAATTTATTAAAACAAGCATTTCTTGCACCTATTTTTATATTTTTCTTATATGTAATACTTTTATTTAGAGATGCATTTAAAACAATTTTTGGGGATGTAAAATCTGCAACAGATGGAATAAGTTTAACAGATGCAGGACATATAAATGGTTTATTAAAAGTTATTATTCCTTTCGCTATTGTCACTGTTCTTTTGTTGCGTGCTAAAAAATTGGCAGTTGAATATTCAGGAACAATAGGGGAATCATTTAGTAAAGCTGGTTCATTTATAGCAGGAGCTGCAACGGGTGGAATTATTGGTGCTTATGCTGGAATAGGAAGAAGTAGTTTAGGTTACTTAGGAAATAAAGTTGCAAAATCTAGTTTAGTTAATAGATTATCACAGGACAAATATGTTGGTTTTGTAGGAAGAGGAATTACAAATGCTGGAAAATTTGTTGGATCATCAAGCTTTGATGTTCGTGGTACAGGACTTGTTAGTGGTGTTGGTCAAGCACAAAAAGGTGGATATGTTGCTAGTATTAAGAAAAATAGTGATGATAGATTAAGACAACTTGAACAAATAAAAGAAGGTGCAAATAAAGATTTGAAGGGAGAAATTAGAAAAGCAGAAGAAACAGCAAAAGCATTGGAATTATCAACACATAACGATATAACAAAATTAGATGAAGAAATAACTGCTGCAAGACAAAAATTAAGTGACATAAATAAAATGCCTGAATTAGATCCAGCTGATAAGGCAAAGAAAGAATCTCTAAAGAAAAGATGGAACAATGAATTAGATGGATTAAATGATGAAAAAGCAGCTTTGAAAAAAGGAGAAGATTATAAAATAACAAGAAGAGATCCAACAAGTGATGACCCAACAAAAACTAAAAAAATAAACAAGGAATATAGTAAAACAGCGGTCATAAATGGAAAAACATTAAGTGCATCAAAGAAAGATTTACATGATCTAAAACACAAACTCGAACATGAGGAAATAAATCTAGGGGTAAATTTTGTAACAAACCAATCAAGCACAGCTGGAAGATGGATGAGTCGTATTTCAGGAATTGTTACTGGTGGTAGTGTTGCAGCGGATAAAGATTCAGAACATAGAATACGAATGGATATGAAACCACCAAAAGAAGAAAAAGGTGGGGGTGACCATGGTGGTGGTTCACATGGAGGAGGAAGTCATGCACCAAAACCAGCAGCAAAAGCACCTACAGCAAGTGGAGGACATGGTGGAGGTGGAGCAGCTCATCATTAATAAAAATTTATGACAGACGAAATAAAACAAAAAATACAAGAACAAATAGCATATTTACCTAAAGATTCACAACAAGCAATAGCGTCTTTTGATTGGATGAAAGAATCAGAAAATATTGCTAAAACATATAATCTTTTTGATGAAGAAGTGGATGATTTGATAATCGAAATTGGTTTACTTATTTCTGGAGTAAGTTATCCAGATGAATTTGTTACAAATATAGAAGACGAAGTCGGTACAACAAAAGAAGATGCAGAAAAAATATCAAATGAAGTTTTAGAAAAAATATTAAAACCTATAGCAAAAAAGAGAGAAGAAATAATAAAACAAAACATAAAAAATAATCCTCAACCTTGGGATAAAGAAATGAAATTCGTTCTTTCAGGAGGAGATTATTCTCACCTAGGGGATAGGCCGACATCAGAAGCATTAAGAGAAGGAATAAATAAAAATATTGTTATATAATTAAATTATGGAAATAGACGCACTACAAATAAGAATAGAGAAAGCAAAAGCAGATCTTCCACAAGAAACACTACAAGCTATAAATGCTGTAGACTGGAGAAATGCATTACTCGAAATAAAAACGAAGAAAGGTTTTAGTATAGAAAAACTAGAAGATTTAGAATTAGAAACAGAATTAATGCTCTGTGGACTTTCAAATCCTTCTAATTATGAAAAAGAAATAAGAGAAAGGCTCGATTTATCTCCAATGGAAGCAAAAGATATAGTAAATGAAATGAACGATAAAGTGTTCAAAAAAATTCGTGATGCTTTTGCAAAAATAATGGAAGAAAAAAATTCAAAAATAGAAAAAACAGAAAATGAAGTTAAAATTTCTGAAACAAAAGAAGATATGAGTGTTTTGAAACAAGCGGGGATAGAAGTCATAGATAATCAAGAAATTCAAAAAGACTTTGTAGAAAAAGAAGATAATTTATATGGTCTAGACAGAGCAAATATGTTAAATGAAGTAGAACATCCAGAATTGATACAAAAAACAACTCCAACAATTGCAATGCAAAAACTATCAAGCTCTTTCAATATACCAACAACAAAAACAGAATACTCATTGGATAATATAACAAAAGAAGGAGACAAAAAAACAACACCCACAATAACACCAATACAAAAATCTATTCCTACAGTAAAAAGTGCTCCAAAAATAGATCCATACAGGATGCCGATAGAATAAAAACTGAAAAAATACTAGGTATTTTAGGTGGACAAATGCTAAAATAAAGTTATGCAGTTTAAAGTACCACAATTCTTAGATATAGAAGATAAAATATTTGGACCATTTACTTTTAGACAATTCGCATATTTAGCAGGAGGTGGTGGTCTTTGTTTTGTTTTATACAAAGCATTGCCTTTCTATATTAGTTTTATACCAATAATCATAGTTGCTGGTCTTGCTCTTGCTTTAGCTTTTTACAAAGTAAACAACAAGCCTTTTATTTTTGTTGTTGAATCTGGAATAAAATATCTTCTGACAGACAAACTATATATATGGAAAAGAAGAATGAAAGAAAAAGATGAAGAAAAAACAGAAGAAAACAAACCAAAGATAGCAGTACAAAGAGCTTCAAGAGTAAATACAAGCAAATTGAAAGATTTAGCATGGAGTTTAGATGTATTAGATATAAAGAAAAATAAATAATAATTTTTATGGCATTAATAGCAAGAGCAACTCAAGAGTTTGTACCAATAAAAGAAGTCCGAGATGGCATCGTCGTTTTAAAAGACGGATCTTTAAAGGCGATAATTCTAGCAAACTCAATAAACCTTTCTCTTAAATCAGAAGACGAACAGAAAGCTACAATATATCAATTCCAATCATTTTTAAATACATTAGATTTCCCAATACAAATAGTCATACAGTCAAAAAGACTCGATATACGCCCATATCTTCTACTTTTAGAAAATAGAATGAAAGCTCAAACTGAACCATTGCTTAAAATACAAACAAAAGAATATATGGAATTCATCCGAAATTTTACTGAAACGACAAATATAATGACTAAAAACTTTTTCATCGTTGTACCATACAGCGCAAAAAGTATCGGTGGGGAAGAAGACATAGTAAGTCGTATTTTTTCAAAAAAGAGAACGCAAGCATTAGAACAAGAAGAGAAACTCGCAGACTTTGAAGAAAAAAGATCCCAACTTGATCAAAGAGTCGGTGTGATAGAACAAGGTCTTGCAAGATGTGGTATTAAATCAGTCGAGCTTGGCACAGAGGAAGTCATAGAAGTTTTCTATAAAGTTTTCAATCCAGGTGAAGTAGAAGGAAAGATAAATTTAGAACAGAAATAAATAATATATACGCTATAATAAATATATGGGAATTTTTGATAAATTATTTGGAAGAAAAAATACAGAAGAAAATATGGAAAAAAGTGATACACGAGTATCGGCTTTACCTGTACTTCCAGAAGAAATATATGAATCAGCAACGATGGAACTCCAAGACATCATCGCTCCTTCAGCTCTAAAAATAGAACCGAAGTCTATAAACTTAGGAGACAAAATAGCTCGTACATATTTCGTTATTTCATATCCAAGATTTCTTACTGATAATTGGTTTTCACCCATAATAAATCTAGATAAAATCTTTGATGTTTCTATCTTCATAGAACCAATAGATACTTCTATCGCTCTAAGAGAATTTCAAAACAAAGTAGCAGAAGTACAAAGTCAGATAAGTGCTCGTGAGTCAAAAGGAATGGTGCGTGACCCAATGCTCGATACAGCAAATCAAGACCTAGAAGGACTTCGCGACAGCCTTATGCAAGCACAAGAAAAAATGTTTGATGTTGGACTTTATATCACTATTTACGCAGACAATGATCTAGAACTTTTCAAAATTGAAAGTGAAATAAAATCCATCCTTGAATCAAAACTTATCTATATAAAACCAGCTCTTTTCCAACAAGATGATGGTTTCAAGAGTATTATTCCAATAGGAAATGATTTACTAAATGTTCACCAAAAATTGAATTCTGAACCACTTTCTTCTATTTTTCCATTCGTTTCTTTCGACCTTACTTCAGACAAAGGAATACTTTATGGTTTAAATAGACATAATTCTTCTATGGTTATTTTTGATAGATTTTCTCTTGAAAACTATAACTCTGTAACATTCGCAAAATCTGGATCTGGTAAATCTTACTGTACAAAATTAGAAATACTTCGTTCACTTATGTTTGATACTGATGTTATTGTTATCGACCCTGAAAGGGAATATGAATATTTAGCAGAAGCTGTCGGTGGAAGATATTTCAATATTTCACTTTCAAGTGAGCATCATATAAATCCATTTGATCTTCCAATACCAAGAGAAGATGAAACAGCTGCTGATGTTCTTCGTTCAAACATAATAAATCTTGTAGGTCTTTTCAGACTTATGCTTGGAGGCCTTACACCAGAAGAAGATTCTTTGGTAGACAGAGCTATTTCAGAAACATATGCAATAAAAGACATTACCCCTGATTCTGATTTCTCAAACATAGAACCCCCACTTCTTTCTGATTTTGAAATGGTTCTCTCCGGTATGGAGGGAAGTGAGTCAGTTATTCAAAGACTTGTGAAATACACTCGTGGTTCTTGGTCTACATTCTTAAACAAACCATCTAATGTGGATATAAATAAGAAATTTATTGTTTTCTCTGTGCGTGACATGGAAGACGAGCTCAAACCTATCGCAATGTATATCGTAACTCACTATATATGGAATGCTGTAAGAAAAAACTTAAAGAAAAGACTTCTTGTGGTCGATGAGGCTTGGTGGATGATGAAATCAGAAGATACAGCTTCATTCCTTTATAGTATTGCAAAACGTGGAAGAAAATATTACCTCGGCCTTGCGACAATAACTCAAGACGCAGCAGACTTTATGAAATCTCCATACGGAGTGCCTATTGTTACAAACTCTTCTATACAAATCCTTCTAAAACAATCTCCAAGTACTATAGATGTGTTACAGAAAACATTTAATCTTACAGATGAAGAAAAATATCTCTTACTCGAATCAGGAGTAGGAGAGGGTATATTCTTTGCTGGAACAAAACACGTAGCCATCAAGGTCATAGCTTCTTATACAGAAGATCAGATCATTACTTCTGACCCTTCTCAAATACTTAAAATAAAACAAGCAAAAGTAGACTTGGAAGAAGCCGAAGCAAGTAGAAAATAGTCATAAAAGCTAGCATCTATCTCAAAGTAAATGTTATAATAACTTTAATGAAAAATAAGTTTTTTATCGTAGTATTTGCATTTATTTTTATATTTTTTGCATCTAATGCTCAAGCACAAGTCAGTGATACTGATATCACTTTAAGTGTTTCACCAACAAATCCAAATTTAAATGAAACAGTAAATGCTAGCATAAGTAGTTATTCTACTGATTTAGACAAATCTTATATAACTTGGTCTGTAAATGGGGAAGAGCTTCTGACTGGTATTGGTAAAAAAACTTTTTCTTTTACTATAAAAAGTAGCGGGGTCACTCTCCAAGCAAAGATAAATACAGCAAGTGGACAAAATTTAATAAAAAGTACAAGTATAAATACTTCGAACGTAGATATGCTTTGGCAAGCAGTTGATTCTTATGTGCCACCTTTTTATAAAGGTAAAACATATGTTTCAAAAGAAGGATTTTTTAAGGTTGTAGCAATGCCAAATACAGGAGCGAGCCCGATAAACATTTCATATAAATGGACAAAAGACGGTAATGGTCAACCAAGTGCTTCTGGTTGGGGAAAGAATGGCTTTGTTTTTAAAAATACATACTTAGATAAAAGTAATACTATAGAAGTAGAATCAACTGACATAATCGGTAATTCTACAGGAAAAGGAAAGGTTGTTATTGTTCCAACAAATCCGAAAATTATTTTTTATGAAAATAATCCAAACACAGGGCTTCATCTTGAAAGAGCATTAGGTAATGATTTTTCTTTAAACAATACTGATGATATGTTTTTTGTTTCACCATATTTCTTTAGCGGAAAAGATTTAGAAGCATCAAATCTTAAATTTACTTGGAATATAAATGGACAAAATATCGATACACCGAATCCTGTAAATATATTGTCAGTGAAACCAGAAGAAGGGAAGTCTGGAACAGCAACTATAAAAGTGAATGTGAAGAATACAAAAACATTATTCCAAGAAATAGCAGAACAATTAAATGTACAATTTTAAAATGAAAAATAAAATAGGAATATTATTTGCTTCACTTTTATTATCTTTTGTTTTTACAACAAATACTTTTGCTGCAAATATAGGATTTTCAATAGATGGAATTGTTGTAACCTCAACAACAGCAGTAATAAATGGAAAAATAATATCTTCTGATTTTACACAAACGCTACCACATATTTATCTATATGTTGGTACTATAAATGAAACAAATATAAAAACAGTTTCACATATAAAAGGTCAATTAGATCAAAATACTCTTAATCAACCACAAAACAATGCACTTCAATTTAATGAATTAGTTCAAAATCTTACTCCAAATACTCAATATAAATATTTAATTAGTTCATCTGCTGGAACAAATACAAGTACTATTGCAAATAGCATTACAGAAGAAACAGGGACCTTTCAAACAACTGCAAGCGGAACAGCAGTAACAGAAACAGTAGCACCAACAGTATATACAAAACCAGTAATAAATATTTTAGGATCAGCCGCTACTTTAACAGGACAAGCTCAAAACAACTACCAACCAATAGAATTTAGATTTAAATATGGAACTATTAGCTCAAATTTGGATGATTCTACTAGTTTCTTTCCTCAACATAATTCTACGTCAACATTTTTTGGTATCACAGAAAGTTTTCAAAAAGAAATAACAACATATCACGGACAACCATTAATAGATGGCACTATGTATTACTACATAGCTTGTGCAAAAAATACTTTTGGGGAAGCTTGTGATACTGCGCATGTAGAATCTTTTGCACCAAAGAAAAATCAAACAGTATTAACACCAAATACTTCAGGAACTGAAAGTGGAAAGTGGTGGTTTAAACAAGCGAAAGACAGCGAAGCAAAAGGTCCTTTTAGTAGTATAGCTGAATGCGAAATAGAAAGAGCGAAAGGTGATAGTTATAGTAAACAATGTTTTCAATTTTATTATCCATTAGCACCACTTCCAGGACAAGCAGATAAAATAGATACTTCTTCTGGGGATTCAGATTGTCCTTTTGGAAATTATTTAAATATATTAATAAAACTTTTCATAGGTATATGTGCAGTTCTCGCAATGATCAAAATAGTTCTTGGAGGAATGCAATATATGACAAGTGAGCTTTCATCAGGGAAGGAAGATGGGAAGAATAATATAACAAGTGCTGTGTTTGGTCTTATACTTGCTCTTGGTGCATTTGCAATATTAAATACAATAAACCCAGAATTGTTAAAAGTTTGTTTAAATAATTTACCAAAGGCTGTTGTACAAATAGACATAGGAGGTGACTCTAATGTTCCTTTTAATCCAATACAAAAAACTGATTTACAAACACTTGGTATAAATTGTTCAGAAACATTAGCACCAACACTTAGTGAGCAATTAACACAATTAGTTGCAGTAAGTAATTCATTTTTAAATAAAACAACTTATAGTCAAACAAAAAGAGGGACTTATGATGCAAGTAAACCAACAGCATATCTTGATTGCTCATCTTTTGTAAATCAGGTTTATAAATGTGTGGGTAAAAATAGTCCAGGAAACTGGACCGGTACTATTTTTAATGGTGGCGAAGACGTAACAAGTATATCTGGAACAACTGTTAATAATACACAACTAAAAACAGGCGATTTATTAGGTTGGAAACCAGGTGAAAGTAAAAAATATAAAGGAGGACATGTTTTTATGTACTTTGGAAATAATAATATTATCGAAGCGCATGGACCACAAGAAGTTATAAATAAATCGGTAGAAATAAAACCTTTATCTTATTACCAGTCTGAAATAAAACACATAAAAAGGTTACAATAATACAAAATGAAAAAAAGAAACATTATACTTTTAATAATAATTACAGCCACTATCACAATAGGGTATATTTGGTATTCAAATTTTACTAAAACAAACACAGTTCAAATCATAGACAGTACACCGAAATTTAATTTCTTCCCATTCGGAGACAGTAAGAAAAACACAACACCGACAGTAGACACAACTACAGACAATACAGACACACCATCAGGTGAAGCTATCGTAGAAAATACAAATGCATTAAAAAAAGTTTCTAGCATGCCAATAGCAGGGTATGGAATATTTAACAAAGAAGTTTATAAAGAAATAGCACCAATAGAACCCGTCCCAGTAGCTCCAGTAGTACCAACAAAAAATTCTAAAACAAAAAAAGTTTTAGCCCCTGTAGCTCCAGCAACAGAACTAATACCGACTCTTCGTTATGTAGACAAGGTAACAGGAAATATTTATCAATCAACAGTTAGTAATCTAGATGAAAGGAAATTTACAGACACAGTAATTCCACAAATATACGAAGCTTTTTGGAGTAATAATGGAGGGAATGTGGTACTCCGATATTTAAAAAATGTAAAAAATATACAAAGTTTCCTTGGTGCATTACCAAAAGATGTTTTAGGTGCTGATGCTCCAATAGACACAATTCTTAAAGGAACATTTCTACCTGAAGATATTACAGATATGAGTATTTCACCAGATGGAAAAAATATGTTTTATGTTTTCAATACAAATGATTCTGCTGTGGGTATAGTAGCTAGTGCAGATGGAACTAAAAAAACACAGGTGTTTAATTCAAGTTTCACAGAGTGGCTCAGTTCTTGGTCAAACAACAAAACAATCACACTTACTACAAAACCTGGTTACAATGTAGCTGGATATATGTATAGTGTTAATATAGACAGAAAAGATTTCACAAAAATATTGGGTGGAATAAATGGATTAACGACACTTATAAATCCAACAAATTCAAAAGTTATATATAGTATTTCAAAAAATGGAAGTCTTGCTTTAAATATTTATGATATACAAACAATGAATACTATCTCACTCGGCGCAAGAACACTTCCGGAAAAATGCGTTTGGAATAAAGCAGGGGATTATCTATATTGTGCAATACCAAAATACTTAGACAATGCTAATTATCCTGATGCTTGGTATCAAGGTTTAATATCTTTCGGAGATGAAATATGGAAAATAGATGCGACAAATGGAAGTGCTACAAAAATAATAGATCCAGCAACTATCGCAGGACAAGAAATAGATGGTATAAAATTAAGTTTAAGTGATAGCGAAGATTATTTATTCTTTATGAATAAAAAAGATTCATATCTTTGGGAACTTAACCTAAAGTAAAAACACAAAAGTAATAATTTTCGCCTGCAGGCACTGGCTTCGTTTTGTCTGCCAGAAAATTACTACTTCTGTGTTTTAAATTTCTCCAATGTATTTAATAACAACTCGACGAGTAGGGCCGAAACCTGTTGATTCTGTTTTTAAATCTGTAGCATTAGCTAAAAATTCGTGAACAATACGACGGTCATAAGCAGACATAGGGTCAACTTCAACACTTGATTTGAAATATCTCGCACGCTCTGCGATCATATGAGCAATTGCTTTTACATTATCAACTCTTTTCTTTTGTAAACCACCTATGTCGATGATTATTCCTTCGTGATCTTTTTCATTTTCGATAGTTTTAGGATTTTTACCTTCTACTATTCTTTTTACTAAGTGATTAAGAGAGTGGAGTGCTTCACCATCTTTATGAGTAAAAAAATGAGGAGCATCTACAGAAACAGAATACCAAGTAGTTTTAGAATTATCTTCTTGTAAGATTTCAATATTAGAGACAGAAATATTCATCTTTTCTAAGATCTCTTTTATTAAATTTTGTACAGAATTTTTATCCATATAATTTAAGACAGTACTTTATTCTTTATAACATTACTGTTTTTCTTATTAATATATATTTGCTGGAATACAGTAAATATATTACTCACAATCCAATAAAGCGCAACCGCTCCGGAAATACGGTAAGCAATGAAAACTATCAAAACAGGGAATACGTATTTCATCTGCATTTGCATACTTTTATTGAAACTATCTTGAAAACCACCTTTTCCATCTGAAGAAGAATTTCCTTTTGGCATATAGAAAGCTTGTAAGAATTGTGAGACACCAGCAAGAACAGCTAAAACCATACTTTTACCATTTAAATCAATAAGTCCTAAGAAGTTTGTATTTATATGAGTTGGAATTTTAACAAAAGAATATAAGTTTGAATCAAAATTAATTCCTTTAAAGAAAACATAGTACAAAGCAAAGATAATTGGTATTTGTATTAAAACCAAAAGACATCCAGAAAAAGGATTCGTCTTGTATGTTTTATAAAGTTCAAAAGTAAGTCTTGCTTGTTCTTCTTTACTAGCACCTCCTGCTTTTATTTTTGCGATTTCTGGCTCGAGAAGTTTCATTTTGGCCTGACTCTCGATTGATCGTTGAGAAAGAGGGAATAGGGCTGTTTTGACTAAAATAGTAAGAATGATAACTGCTAAACCAAGTTCTCATCCAGGCATAATCGAAACAAGAACAGCGAGTAAATTAACAAAGGGCTTATAGAGTAATGAATTCCAAATATTGTGTAACATTCTCTTATTCTATATGAAAAGAGGTGAAAATCCAAATTAAGTTGAAATAAATTTACATAACCGGATCTATATGTTTCTTCTGCCAAGGGTGACAACGAAGAATACGCAAAAAACCTAGATAGCTTCCTTTAATAGATCCATATTTTAAAATGGCTTGTTTTGTATATTCAGAACAAGAAGGATAAAAGACACAACTGTTTTTAGTGAGGTGTGCAATGTGTTTTTGATAAAAATTAATGAATTTTACTAAGTATATTCTTAATTTCATTTTCTAAATTAGAAATTGGGTTATTTTTTAAGGTTTTTTTACCACCAAATACAGATAAACTCTTTTTCCCAAAGACAAAACACCCAATAATGCCATTTGGTATTGTGTTATATAGCTTTTTTATTACAGCATAACCTCTACGACGAAGTTTATTCCTATCTACAGCCTTTTTTGAAGCTGTTTTTGGTGAAATAAAGGATATTTTAGGGGATATAGCTTGTTTTGTAGATAAGTATTTAAAAGAAATATTAGCAGAATTCACAAAAAAGCCTTCTTTAAAGACTTTTTCAACCGTTTTTCGGTCATTTCTGTTGTTTTTAGGAAGCATAAAAGCTTAAATTACTTAGATACAGTAAGTTTCTTTCTACCTTTTTGGAGTCTTCTTTTAATGGTTTTTCTACCATTTTTAGTTTTTGATCTAACGAGAAAACCATGAGTTTTTGCTCTTTTCCTCTTTTTTGGTTGGTATGTTTGTGACATATGTACATACTATAACATTTTTATTTATAAATCAAGATTTTCTTTATATCTAAAATAAAACTTATCCACAGCTTATAAACATAGTTAATAAGTTTTAGTGATTTCCGTCTTATTTTTAAACAGTTATAATAGGGGAATGATTGATACCAAAGAACTGTGGAAAAATTGTTTAGTAGAAATCGAAGCTGATGTTTCAAAAGCTAATTTCAGTACATGGTTTAAAAACACCTCTATTTTAAAAGAAGACAATGGTGTTGTCTATATAGGAGTACCAAATGAATTCGTACGTGATTGGTTGCAGAACAAATATCACAAACTCATAACAAAAACTATCGCAAACTTTTTCGATACTATGCGTGCTGTAGAATACAGTATTACTAAGATAGACATATCCATACAAAAAGATACTCAAAACCTATCAAATCAATCTTTTATAAATAAAGAGTTACCTTTAAAAGATTTATATAACATAAACAAAGAAGACAACTTAAATCCTAAATACAAATTCGATTCTTTTATTGTGGGTTCTTTTAACGAACTCGCTTATTCAGCTGCTCAACACATAGTAGAGAAACCTGGAGTAAACTACAATCCATTTTTTGTTTATGGAGGAACAGGATTAGGAAAAACACACCTTCTGCAAGCGATAGGGAATGCTATAAAAGAAAGATATCCAGATAAAAAAGTACATTACATAACACTAGAAAAATTTGCGACTGATCTTGTAAATTCTTTTCAGCTTGGAAACAATAAAGCAAATAGTTTCAAAGAAAAATATAGAAAATATGATCTGCTTATAATAGATGATATTCAATTCATTGGAAAAATGGAAAAAACTCAAGAAGAACTTTTTCATACATTCAATACTTTCCATGAAAACAATAAACAAATAGTTTTTTCTTCAGACAAACACCCAAATTTCATTCCTGGACTTGAAGATAGGTTAAAATCTCGTTTTTCTGCTGGAATGATAGTAGATATTTCAGAACCTGAATACGAATCTCGTATTGCAATACTAAAAGTAAAACTAAGAGAATTAGAAATAAATTTAGAAGATGAAATAATAGAATATATCGCATCTTCAATACAAGGGAATATTCGTGAATTAGAAGGTAGTTTAAACAGTATAATAGGTCAATATAGGTTGAAAAATAAGCCTATAACAATGAGTGATGTAAAAATATTATTAAAAAATAATATTAAACCAAAGAAGAATGTTGCAATAAAAGATGTTGTAAAGATAGTTGCTGATTTTTACAATTTAGAAGAATCAGAAATATACGAGAAAACAAGAAGAAAGGAGATAGTTAAGGCAAGACAAGTTGTTATGTATGTACTTCGTGAAGATTTTAATATTTCATATCCACTTATAGGACAAAAACTTGGAGGAAAAGATCATACTACAGTTATACACTCACATTTGAAAATTAAAACGGATTTAAAAAATGATTCTGGTTTATTTCAAGAGATAGAACAAATACGTGTGATGTTCAAATAGTGTAAAACTTGTGGAAAAAAAGTTTAAAACAAATTAATAAATACAAAATAAAAGTTGATAAGTATATATTAAAAAATAATAAGTTGTGAATAAAAAATAAGAAAAAATACTTTATAAACAACAACAGGGGATAAAGACAAATTAATACACATTTAATAAAAGATAAAATTTGTAAAAGATACTTATAAAATAAATACAAAAGATACTTATCCACTTATCCACAAGACTAATAGTAATAATAAATTATAAATAATAAATATACACATATGAAAATAGAATGTAATTTAGAAAAATTAAGAAACAGTATAGCTCTAACAGAGAGAGTAACAGGTAAAAATCTTACACTTCCAATCCTTGGATCAATTCTTTTAATTGCATCTGGTAAATCTTTGAAAATGCGTGCAACTAATTTAAATATTGGTATTGAAATAGAAATACCAGCTAAAGTTGAAAAAGAAGGAGTAGTGGCTGTTTCTGGAAATGTTCTTTCAAATGTTTTTTCTAATATCATTCAAAATGACAATGTCACTCTTTCTGAAGTTAATGGAAATATAGTTATAGAAACAAAGAAAAGTAAAATAAAATTGAAATGTAATCCTTATGAAGATTTTCCAACTATTCCTGTTGTTTCTGGAAATAGTTTCTCTATAGAATCTAAAAAAATACTAGATGGTATAAAGTCTGTATATTATAGTTCTGCTGTTTCTGATATAAAACCTGAAATATCTAGTGTTTATCTTTATTCAAATGAAGATAATTTAGTTTTTGTATCTACAGATTCCTTCCGTCTTGCTGAAAAGAAGATAAAAGTAAAAAATTTACCAGAAAATATAAACATTCTTATTCCATTTAAAAATATACCTGAAATATTACGCACTTTCGGAGAAAATTCTGATGAAATAAAAGTATTTTTCAATAAAAACCAGATATCTATGTCTTGCGATGGTATATATCTAACATCTCGTATTATAGATGGCATTTTCCCTGATTATAGACAAATAATGCCAAAAGAAAGTAAAACTGAAGCTATTGTATTAAAACAAGATTTATTAAATGCTTTAAAATTATCAAATATTTTTTCAGATAAATTTAATCAATTAAATCTTTCTATTAATCCAGATAAAAAGATTTTTGAAATACATTCACAAAATTCAAATGTTGGAGAAAATAAAACAGAACTTGATGGAGCTCTCACAGGAGAGGAAGTAGAACTTTCTTTTAATTACAAATATTTTCTTGATTGCTTGAGTTCAATTAACTCAGATAGTATAGTTCTCAAACTTTGTGGATCAAATCGTCCTATGGTCATTACAGGCGCAACAGAGACATCTTTTACTTACCTTATCATGCCAATGAATAGATAAAATGATTCAAATAAAAGATTTACTTGAAAATCTTAAAAATAGTCTCTTTTCAGAAGAACTTAAAAAGGATGAGATTCGAAGAATCATCTCAGAAGAAATAAAAGTTAATCTTAAATCTAGTGATATAGAAATAAAAAACGGAATAATAAATCTCAACATAAAACCAATATATAAAAACGAAATATTTTTAAAGAAAGAAATTATTTTTTCAAAACTAAAAGATGCATTAGGTAAAAAATCCCCAAGTGATTTTAGATAGGGATTTATACAAAAAGCTTGACTTTTTTATATGTTTATGCTATTATTTATTTAGAATATGCTATTTAAAAAAAGTTAGATTTATGTTCAGTAAGTGGCAAAAACTCATTTTTGGCCTTTTACTGAACATAAATTAATACTAACAATAAAAAAAGACCACTTAGTAAAGTAAGTGGCAAAATAAACAATGGAAACAATTATCAAAAAAATCATCGCTAATATTCATTTAAACCCAGTAACTAATATTTTTTTACTAGTTTTAATCATTATTTTAATAATTCACATATTTTTAATTTATAGAAATCGAAAATATGAATATTCAGAAATTGGACACTTTAAATTTTTTGTTATTGGTGTATTTATTGTTACAATAAGTACACCAATTCTTGTTCCGGTCGGAGATGTAAATATAATAGTACCAATATTATTATTTATTCTTACTGCAGTATTCTTCAGGGCTTTTGAGTTGTATGAATACTAATGATTATTTTTAAAAAGCTTCCTATTAATATAGGGGGCTTTTTTTATTGAGTTACATTAAAACTAGCTGTTGCTTCACTTCGATTGAATACAGTATCGTATACGATTATTTTTATTTCATTGTTTTCATGAACATTTTCTAGATTTTTAGGAATGAAAGAAAAATTAAATGGTGCTTTGATTGTATCTATATAACTATCATTTATAAAGACATCTATTTTTTGTAGAGGGAATCTTCCTGTGCTAGAAATGTTTAATTTTATACTTTGATTGTTTGGATAATAAGAGCCTCCATTTGGACTTATAATGCTTACTATTGGTTTTGATGCTTCATTGTGAGTATCATCCGCACCCTCAGGTATCGCACTTGATGTGACGATAGGATATTTATATTTATTTTGTGCCCACCAATTTTGTACTGATGTTTCCCAATGTTCAAATTGCGCATCATCACTAGGATCACTTGGTATATCTCCTAAAACATCACTTTTATCTACCCAATATAAAATACTGTGTACATCAGTAATAACTTTTTCCTCTTTTGCTTCAGCAGGTGTCTCAGCTGTTGCTAATTTTCCAGAATATTTATCAATAAAGAAGTTTTGATTTCCTTGCCAAAGTCCACGAAGCACTGGTTTCACTGTTTCCGGATCTACTTGTAAATTTGGTTTCTCAAAATTATCACTTGGAATTACTTTTAATGCTTCAGTTATAAATTTATTCCAAATAGGACCAGCCAAAGCAGAACCTCCTTTTTTCATTGGTTTATTATCATTATTTCCGGCCCAAACACCAACCGCAATACTAGGTGTATAACCGATAGTCCAAGCATCTTTATTACTATTTGTTGTTCCTGTTTTAACAGCTACATTGTGTCCAGCTACTACTAGTGGAGAATTTGCTCCGAACGTAGGAGTACGAGCAACATTATCAGAAAGAATATCTGAAATAGTTAATGCAACATTTTTAGATAATACTTCTCTTGTATCTGGTGTATATTCTTCTAATACTTTTCCTGTATTGTCTTCCACTTTCAGTATTCCAGTATAAGGATTTCTTATTCCGCTGTTTGCAAATACTCCATAAGCAGAAGTGATATCAAGTAATGATACTTCTCCTCCTCCGATAACAAGTGTAAGACCGTATCTACTGGAATCTGTGAGTGTACTTATTCCCATACTTTCAGATATTTTAAATGAATCTTTTATACCAGCTAGATAAAATAATTTTACAGCAGGAACGTTTATTGATTGAGCAAGTGCATTACGCAAACTCATTGGTCCACGGAATTTTCCATCATAGTTGTCTGGCATATAACAATCTTTTTGAGAATGTCCGGCAAGTGCTTTTCCATATGCATTACAAGTTGTTTGGAATTCTGTAGGTACATCAAATAAAACTGTATCAGGAGTAAAACCTTTATTAAATGCTGTTGCATATATGAATGGTTTAAATGATGAACCTGGTTGCCTGTGTGCTGTTGCCACATTGAAGTTTCCATCTATTTCTTTATCAAAATAATCTCTTGAACCTACCATTGCTATTATTTGTCCTGTTTTAGGATCTATAGCTACAAGAGAAGCATTACTACCGTTCCAATCCTTTTCATTTTTTAAAGCACCTTCTTTTACTATTGCTTCAGCTTTTTGTTGTAAGTCGTAGTTCAATGTTGTTGTAACTTTTAAACCACCATTTTCAACCATATCTGCACCATATTTTTGTTCTAAATAATCTTTTATAAAAAATACGAAATGAGGAGCTTTTATTGTTCCTGCACTTTGTGGTTGAAATGTTACTACTTCAGCTCTTGCTTTTGCATAATCATCTTGATTTATAAGGTTTACAGCGAGCATTCTTGAAAGTACGAAGTTTTTTCTTTCATCAAGTTTCTTTTTATTTTTGCCATATGGAGAGAGACTTGTAGGGGATTGAGGAATAGAAGCAAGATATGCAGCTTCTGCTAGTGTTAATTCTTTAGCGTCTTTATTAAAATATGTTTTTGATGCTTCTTGTATACCATATACAGTACCTCCATAAGGTGCTTCATTTAAATAAAATTCTAGTATCTTATCTTTCGGCATTGATTTATCTATCTTTACTGCGAGAACCCATTCTTTTATTTTTCTACCAATTGTTTTTTTAGAATTAAGTAAAGTATTTTTTACAAGTTGTTGGGTAATAGTAGATCCACCTTGGGTTTTGCCAACATTAAAAAGATTTGAAAGTATTGCACGGAAAATAGAACTTATTTTTATACCACTGTGATTATAAAAATCTGCATCTTCGACAGCAACAGTGGCATTTTTTATATTATTTCCCATTTCTTCAAAAGTAATATTTGTACGTTTTACATCTTGGTGTATGTCATAAAGTATGTTTGTACCAGTATTGTCGTATATTTTTGTAGAACTTATCATTTTTCTATCTTCAAAAGAATGAAAATCAGGTAGTTTTATGTTTGCTAAATAAAAGATGATAATAGCGGTAAAAAAAATAAAAGTACTTACCCCAAGTAATAATAAATTTTTCAATATTTTCCTACTTTTTGACTTTTTGTGCATACTTTAATCATAACAGATTATATGTTATTATACGAGAATGAAAGTAATAACTGATGAGAAAAAAATAGACGAAATTCTATCTACAGGAGTAGAAGATATTTTTGTTAAAGAAAATCTTAAAAAACAATTAATGTCTGGAAAAGTTCTTCGTGTTAAATTAGGGATAGATCCAACTGGACCTAAAATACATTTAGGTAGAGCTATACCACTTCGTAAATTACGTGCCTTTCAAGATTTAGGACATAAAGCTGTTTTGATCGTTGGTGATTTTACTGCGACCATTGGTGATCCTTCAGACAAGCTTGAGAAGCGCCCAATACTTACGACAAAAAAAATAAAAGAAAATATGAAGGATTATAAAAAACAAATCGGTAAAATTATTGATCTAAAAAAAGCAGAATTTGTTTATAATAGTAAATGGCTTGGAAAATTGGGTTTTAAAGAAATTTCAGAATTAGCAGAAAGTTTTTCTTTACAACAAATGTCTAAAAGAAGAAATTTTCAAGACAGACTCGAAAAAGATGAAGAGATTTCTTTGCGTGAATTGTTTTACCCTTTGATGCAAGGATACGACAGTGTTGTTGTTAAGGCTGATATAGAGCTTGGTGGATTCGATCAATTGTTTAACGTAAAAGCAGGTAGAACAATACAAAAACATTATGGTATGCCGGAGCAGGATATTTTGACTATTCAAATGTTAGAAGGTACAGATGGAAGAAAAATGTCATCTTCTTGGGGAAATGTAATTTCTATTGTAGATGAACCAAATGATATGTTTGGAAAAATTATGTCTGTTAAAGATGAACTTATAGAAAAATATTTCAAACTATGTACAGATATAAAAGATATACCACAAAATGAAAACCCTAGAGATAATAAAATAATTTTAGGTTATGAAATTGTAAAAACATATCACGGAGAAAAGAAAGCAAAAGAAGCACAAGAGAATTTCATAAATACATTTCAGAAAAAAGAAATTCCAGATGAAATCGAAGAAATAAAAGTAGGAGAAGGGGAAATGCTTGTAGAAATTTTGGTTTCAAAAAACATTTTAGATTCAAAGAGTGAATGGCGTCGTCTTGTAGAGCAAAATGCTATTCATGATTTGGAAAACGATACTAGAATTACAGATGTGAATTTTAAAGTAGAGAAAAATATTACACTCAAGATTGGAAAGAAAAAATTCATAAAAATAATAGTGAGTTAAAACTAAAAAGCCCCGTTTGGGGCTTTTTAGTTTATATCATAGGGTCTTCTTCATCTTCATGACCCATGTCTAGATCCAATGCTTCGTTAGGATCTATTTCTTCATCTAAATCTGGAGAAAATCCAGCTTCATCTAACTCTTCTTCCTCAGGCATATATATTTTATTTTTCCGCACAAGGCGGGTAATTTTTTAAAACCGACCAAATTATTTTTTAATTGTTTATTTTATATCAAATACAAATTTCTTTGGCAAACTTATTTTTTATAAA
>JACCDT010643192.1_pt1 | contig 33826 bp, 34 predicted proteins | sample 7446291 | NCBI WGS metagenome assembly JACCDT01 (sample SAMN15323446, study PRJNA562643) | freshwater metagenome | isolation source: river surface water | place: USA:Blue River Watershed | collected 2017-08-17
CTGGTTCTTCAGTAACTGTTTGTTCTTGAACTGGTTCTTCAGTAACTGTTTGTTCTTGAACTGGTTCTTCAGTAACTGTTTGTTCTTGAACTGGTTCTTCAGTAACTAGTTGTTCTTGTACTGGTTCTTCAGTAACTGGTTGTTCTTGTACTGGTTCTTCAGTAACTGGTTGTTCTTGTACTGGTTCTTCAGTAACTGGTTGTTCTTGTACTGGTTGTTCTTGAACTGGGTTTTCAGTTACTGGTTCTTGAACTGGTTGTTCTTGTACTGGTTGTTCTTGAACTGGGTTTTCAGTTACTGGTTCTTGAACTGGTTGTTCTTGAACTGTTTGTTCTTGAACTGTTTGTTCTTGAACTGGTTGTTCTTGAACTGGTTCTTCAGTAACTGTTTGTTCTTGAACTGGTTCTTCAGTAACTGGTTGTTCTTGAACTGGTTCTTGGTTATAATTTAAACTATTTTCCATATATAATAATTTTATATTTTTTTTTTAAAATTTTATATTTTTAATATTAAAATTGTATAAGCCCCCTAAAATATAAAAGATATTTAAAAAAATATAATTATATATAATTATGAATTATAGTAAAGAAATTTTAGTAAAAGATTATTTTGAAATTCATGACTTTTATTCAGAAATATATGGTAAAAATAAAACAATTATATTAATGCAAGTTGGAGCATTTCATGAATGTTATTCAAGTGATGTAGAAGGTTTAGATTTAATTTCACTTGCATCAAATTTAAATGTAGTATGTACAAAAAAAAATAGTAAAGATCCTGTATCAAAAAGTAATCCTAGAATGTTAGGGTTTCCAATAGAAGTAACACAAATATTTATAGATAAATTATGTGGATTAAATTACACTGTAGTAGTAATAGATCAAATAACAAATCCACCAAAACCTAAAAGAGGAGTAACTGGAATTTATTCACCAAGTACATTTATAAATTCAAGTAATATACAAAATAATAAATCATCTAATATTGTTTCATTAGTATTAGAAAGGGTGTCTAATAAATTATGTATAGGATTATCATCTTATGATATTTTTACTGGGTATGGTAGTTTTTATGAGACATATTCAAATGATAATGATATAATGTTTGCATTAGATGATGCATTGAGATATTTAGAAACAACATCACCAAAAGAAATATTAATTTATACAACTTTAAAAGAAACAGATCAAATACAAAATATGACTATAAAAAATATAATTGATTATTTGGGATTTAATGATAAAATGTTATTTTTTATAAAATATAAAAATACAGATAAAATTTCATATCAACAAAGTATTTTTGAAAAAGTTTTTAAAAATTATACTAATATATTTGAAATAACTAATCTACATCAATATAATTGGGCTAGATTATCTTTAACTAACATTTTTGAATATGTAAAACAACATCAAGAAAATTTAATAAATTCATTAAAAATTCCAGAACAATTTTTAAATAATAAATATTTATATTTAGGAAATCATGCACTTGACCAATTAGATGTATTTAATAATAATCCAACCCAAAAAAGTTTATTTGAAATAATAAATTATACTAAAACCCAAATAGGTAAAAGATATTTAAAATTACAATTAACTAAACCATTAGTAGAAAATGATAAATTAATTGAAAGATATGAACTAATTAATAAATTAATAAATAATGATAATTATAAAATATTAAATAATTTGTTAGAGGATATTAATGATTTAGAAAGATTAATAAGGCGTCTTGAAATAAATATATTACATCCATATGAATTAAATTTATTATATTTATCATTTTATCAAATAAAAAAAATAGTTGAATTTAGTGATAAAAATAATATTTTTAATTCTATTGATAAAAATTCAGAATCTATAGATAAGTTATTAGATTATATTAAAAATACTTTTGATCTAAATATAATATCAAATTTAAATTTTAGTAATTTTCTTGATTATGATAAAAATATTTTTTTAAATAATAAATATACTAGTATAACTAAATTATATAATGAAATGTGTACAGCTAGTAATTTTATTGAAATGTTACAAGAGAAATTATCTGAATTTATTGAATTTAAAAAAGATACTACATTAATACAAATAAAATATAATGAACGGGATGGTCATTACTTATTACTAACAAATAAAAGATGTAATACTTTAAAAAATAATTTAAAAGATATAGATAAAATAGATATAAATGGTGTTAAAATAGATATTAAAGATTTAGTTTTTACACCATTGCCAACAAGTTTATATACAAAAATAACATGTAAAAAAATGAAAGAAATATCATTATCTGTAGTTGGTTTAAAAGTGGAATTAGCTAAACTAACAAAACAATTATTTATTCAAGAATTAGAAATAATAACAAAAGAATTTACAGAAATGTTGCATTATTGGTCTAAAAAAATATCATATATTGATTTTATTAATTCTGGTGCAAATTGTGCAATTAAAAATCATTATACAAAACCTATAATTAAAAATGAAGATATTTCATATTTTAAATCAATTGAATTAAGACATCCTATTGTTGAAAATATAAATAATAATTATGAATATAAAACACATAATATTGGTCTAGGTGGAGCAAATGAATTATGTGGAATATTATTATATGGAATTAATAGTTCAGGAAAATCTACATTAATGAAATCAATTGGATTAAATATAATTCTAGCACAAATTGGTTATTATACTGCATCAAAAACATTTGAATTTACACCTTATAAAAGTTTATTTACTAGAATTACTGGTAATGATAATTTACATAGAGGTTTAAGTTCATTTATGGTAGAAATGGTTGAATTAACATCTATATTAAAAAGAAATGATAAAAATACAATGGTAATAGGTGATGAAATTTGTAAAGGTACTGAAGAAAAATCAGCTAATATTATTGTAGCATATATGTTAAAAACATTATCTGAAAGCAATACATCATTTATAACTGCAACCCATTTACATAAACTTTCTAATTTAGAAGTAGTAAAAAATTTAAAAAATGTAAAAGCAAAACATTTAAAAATAACATGTGATACAAAAAATGAGAAATTGATATTTGATAGACAATTATCAGATGGACAAGGAGATTCATTTTATGGATTAACTGTTGCTAAATATCTAATGAAAGATAATATATTTAATGAGGTTACAAATAAAATATTAGATGATTATGATAATACTGAAGTTAAAAAATCAAAATATAATTCTAATAATTATTTATTTGAATGTGAAATATGCAAAACTAAAGAAAAATTAGAAACTCATCATATCAATTTTCAAAAAGATTTTGATAATAATAAAATTAATAAAAATTTATTACATTTACAAAAAGATGCTAATTATAATCTTGTTACTTTATGTACTAAATGTCATGATGATGTTGATAGAAATAAAATTCTTATTTATGGTTGGAAAGATACTAGTAATGGTAAAGAATTAAATTATGAAATAAATAGTACATATACTAAAAAAAATAAATATAATGATGATTTTATTAATTATATTAAATCAATAAAAACACAAACATTAGATCCTAAATATGCACGAATAATTATAAAAGAACAATATGATATAAAAGTTTCAACTAAAACAATAAATAGTTTATGGAGTAATAATTAAAAAAATACTTCTTCTTTATTAATTGTAATATTAGTAGGAAAGTCATTTAGTTTAATTAATGATATTGGTAAATCATCTACTTGAACTAATTCCACATTTTTAAATAACACTTTATTATCTTTTATAATAGCTTTTTGAAACATATTTTGATTTTTTATATTAAAATTATCATCAGGAACACTTAACAATAACACATCATTATTTATTGTTAAATTAGATTTTGGTAATGGTGTTACTATTGAATAATCTAATACAGAATAATATACATCATTATTTTCACCAAATAATAATTGTGGTTTAAAACTTAATACTTTTTCGTCAAGGACTCTATTTGATCTAACAGCTACTAATAAATCATTTATTGGTATATATCTAGAACCAGTTTCTATAGTTCTTTTTAAATAATCAATATCTAAAATTTTATTATATTTATCATCATTTTCATTTGATAATAATTTTTCTAAAATTGTTTTTTGTAATTTAAAATTTAATTGAGAAAATGTTAATAATTCATAATTTTTTGAGTCTTTATCAGTTAAAACATATTTAAAATATCTTTTTTCTTCTTCTACATTTTGAAATTTTTCTTGTTTTAATTTTTTTATTGGTTCAGTATTAAATGTAATTAATAATACTAAAAAAATTAATAATAAAATAATTAAATCAACCATTATTATAAATTATTTAGATATTTTTATAAAATAATTTATAATAATTATTCTTCAGTATTATCATCACTATTTTTACTATCACTATCATTATTACTATTTTTATTACTACCACCTTTTGGCATTATTAAGAAAAATACTAATAATAAACATAATAAACAAAAAACTACTGGTATTATTAACCCTATTAAACCTAATGATGTAAAACTTGCAAAAACACTTTTAAATCCATCGGCGATTGAATCTTTACTAATATCACGTTCTTTTATTTTAGTATTAGCTTCTAATGATTGACCGGCTGTTGCACTATTTTCTGCTTCATTTGTTGATGTAGTTTCATTATTACTAATTATATCATTAACTAAATTCGTTGTTTGTACAGCACCTAATATACAATTATTTAAAGCATTAACATTTGCAACTTGTGAAATACTTGCTTTACCACCTGCAGTTATATCAACATCACCTATTATTGCTGTATTATTACTGACTGAAGAAATATTACACGATGCTGCACTTTTTTGACTAATAGAATTTTGTACATATGATTCAACAATACTTGCTATTTTATTTTCACTAATATTTGTGTTTTTTAAACTATTTTTAAGTCTATTCATTATAAGTGTTTTACTAGTATTATCAACTGATGAGCCGGGTGTTAAAACGTTTTCCATTGCAACGGTTACTGTATTTAACATATCAGCTAAACCACCTGCTCTTTCTTTTTCTTTACTTAAATCAGATGCTTCTTGTAATGCCTGTGTTAATGTTGCATCATTTTGTACTTTATTCATTACATCTGCATTAATTTTTGATGCTAAATTAGCCATCGCACTTGCATCTTGTGTTACATTTACAACAGCTTGATTTGTTGTTTTTACATCTACCGATTGATCAACGCTAAAAACAGAATTTCTACCAGATACAACTATATTACCCCCCATAAATAAATTTGATCCTCCTGTACCTACACTTATACTTTGCGCATTCTCATTAACTACTGACATCATAGAATGTGTAATTTGTGTATTAATAATTTCAGTCACTGTTTTATTTAAATTTTCTATTTCCATGTCTACTTCATTTTGAATATCTGTTATTGTAACTTCTCTACGTTTTTTACCAAATATACCCATTTTTAATATATAAAAATAATTAGATTTTATTTAAAATTTTTATTAATTAATTTTTTTATTGGTTTATTATAATGGGAAATCAAATAGTTAAACCAGATCTTGTATTAAATACAGATACGGATTTAGGTAAATTTATTCATAATTGGGCTTTAAATAATTATAATATACATCCAGAGGTAGCTGGAAATATTAAATTTAAAGATTCATTAAAAAAAAGAGCTTGTTGTACTAAACAAGCGGTTGTTGGTATTGGTATAGCTGGTGTAGATAGTTTAGAAAGTGGACGGGCAACTAAAATAGAACAATATAAAGTTAATATTGCACCATTCAATGGACCTGATGGTAAACCAACAACATCTATTGATACAGCTATTACCCAAGCAAATTGTATGTTACCAGATAATACTAATATTAATGGTGTAAGTTTTTATGATAATGTATCTGTTCCTGCACAAAATACATCATCTGGTTGTGCTAATTTTTATCTTAAAAATTCTACAAATGGTAACCCCGGTTTTGCTGATTATGTACTAAGAAATAGATCTAATAATGATACATTTAAAGTTAATGATAGAAATGTTAATTTAGCTGTTGATACTACTAAATTATATTCTACCCCATTAGGTAATCAAATTACTGGTTTAACACCTGATTTATCAGATGGTGTTCAAGGAAATAATAATGGTAAACTTAATCCATATACTGATGTTAATTGTGTTAATAGTGTTTATATAGTACATAGTGCTTTGTTTGGTAGTCCAAGTGGACAGCTTGAACCTGAAGCTTTAGCACATACTAATGATCCTAAATGCACATTAAATAAAAGGGTTGCATGGGTAGCAGCTGACAAAAAGATGACTAATATTTGTTTTAATTTAATGACCACTGGTGGTATAGATAGTTCAAATGCTGGTAATGTTAATTTAAATCAATCATGTAGTGCAAGTGGAAGTACAACAAATCAATCACCATCAACACCTCCACCTCCACCATCTACAAATACACCAACAACATCAACACCACCATCTACAAATACACCAACAACATCAACACCACCAACTACCCAAACACCACCAACTACCCAAACACCACCAACTACCCAAACACCACCAACTACATCAACACCACCAACTACCCAAACACCGCCAACAACATCAACACCACCAACTACCCAAACACCGCCAACAACATCAACACCACCAACTACCCAAACACCACCACTAAATCCAGTAACACTTCCACAAATAGGTTCTACACCTCCAGAAACGCAAGAAAATAATTCACAGGAAGTCCGGGGAAATATAACAACTAATAATACTATGTTATATATAGGAATAGCAGTATGTTGCTGTTGTTTTATATTAATAATAATAATAGTAATGATAATTGTGTTGAGTAGTAAAAAATAAAAAATATTGAAAAAAAAATATTTAAAAAAATATGATTATAGATATAATGAAGCCAATATCTCCTTACAAAAACATTGCCCAATATACAAGAATAATGTTAGAACCATATCAAATTAATTCTGATATAAAAAATCAATTAAAAATAAATTTAAAAAAAAAAGTAGAAAAAAAATGTAATAAAAATGGTTTTGTAGATGAAGTATATAAAATTATATCATATGGTGATGGAATAATGCATCCAGAGAATTTATCAGGTAATGTTTTATATAATATAAAATATCATTGTAGATTATGTTTACCAATAGAAAATTCAATAATTATAGGTCAAGTAAAAGTAATAAATATTGAATTAGTAGTAGTAATGAATGGACCAATAATAACATTTATATCAAAAGATAAAATAGATACATCAATATGGGATATGAGCGATAGCTTTAAAAATAAAAAAAATAATCAACAATTAAAAGTAGGTGATTATGTATTAGTTCAGATAGTAAATAAAAGAATAAATTCTGGTGATACACAAATAAAAACCATAGGTAGATTAATAGATTTTGCAACAGATGATCAAATAACAGAATATTTTGAGAAAAGTAAAGAAGAAATATTAGGAGTAGATACAACCAATCAAGATCAATCAAATTTTATTATTTAATGTGATTACAAAATTTTTGAATATTTTTTACAAATTTCGTTATCAATTTTTTTAAGAATAGAATCATCATAATTTCCAACAATCCAATCATTAATATCTAAATTATATTTTTTTAAATATGTATCTCTTAAATCAGTAACATTTTTACTAAAATTTCTAATATAATTTTTAAAATTGATATTTTTAAGTTTTAGTTCTTTGATTAATTCTAAAGCAAGTTTTGATGATTCAATATAAGGTGTTTTGAGTTTTTGATAAATCCACCAAATACACCAAATACCACAAAATCCATTAGGATCACCAATACGTTTACATTTGTTTTCGTAAATATTTTCGATAATTTGGAAACCAATAATAGGTAAATAATTATGTGGAACATTATATGTAATATTTGGATCTATTTTAGAAAATTTAGTAGCAATTAATTTATCAAGTAATGTAGAATTATAATAAAATTCTTTTGGTTCATTAGCACCATTAGGTTCAAATCTTTCTAATATTTTATTTTTAACATCATAAAATAATATATTAGCATGTGAACCTTTACTAGTTTCAATACCAATAGGAATAACAATATATTTACTTTTTTTAATAAGTGTAATAATATTTTGTTCAAAATTAATAGGGAAAAATAATTTTTGAAAACTCCATAAAATTTCAAAATTAATAAAATCAAGTTTAAATTCAAAATCAAGACCAATACTTTTATAATATGATACTAAATTATCATTTTCTGTTAATGGACATTCTAATACTAAATTTAATTCATTATTATATTTATTATTTAAAAAAAGTAATCCAAAAAGAATATCAATAGTACTTCCAGTATAATAACATGTATTAACAAAAACCCCATTATCAATAATTAAATTATATGAATTAATATTAGGTATTGATTTTTTTTCTTCAATAATAACTTCTTTAATTTTTTGTTTACAAATTTCTTCATTATTTTTAAATTTATTAATTGTTTTAATTTTATCAGAAATATTATTACCACACCAAATTTCCCAATCTAATTTTAATTTATCACTGTTATTCAATAAGAAATTATAATAAGAGTCAATAATATAATTAATAATTATATTTTTATTATTATCTTTTTGTATTAAATCATAAATAGAAATATTATTTTTATCATAAATAAATATATTTAATTCTTTATTAGCAAGAATATCATAAAAATCTAAAAATAGTTTATTTTCAATTAATAAATATAAACAAGATTTACCATTATTATTTTGTATGTTTAAATCTGTATTTTTAATAATTTTTGATATTATATTTTTTGGTAAATTTATATTTTTTGTTAATATTATATGTAATGATGTTTCCCCATCAATATTTGTTAAATTATAATTTAAATTGTCATATGATAATAAACAATTAAATAATTCAATATTAGTTTCTGTAGAAATATAAATTAATGAAGTGTTACCATAAAAATCTTGTTGATTAATATTTGCTCCATAACTAATAGCTTTTTTGAATAATGTAATATTATTTTGAACAATTAGTTGTTGTAAAACAGTAGTACCAAAATCTTTTTCTGCATTATTTAAATTAATTTTAGTATTTTCAATTAAAAATAAAGAAATAATATTATTTTGATAAGATACAGCGAGTTGTAATAGTGTTTCTCCTGTTTTAGTTAAAAAGTTAATATTAATATTTTTATTAACAATAAATTCAATAATTTCATTTCTATTATATTTAAGACCCATATGTAAAACATTATCACCTTCATTATTTCTAATTAAAGGATCTGCATTATTATTAATAAGATCTTTAACCATAGAAAAGTTATTTAAGACGACAGCATAATGTAATGCAGTATTACCTAAATTATCTTTAATATCAATAATAGAAATACCAATAATTTTTTTATTTTGTTCAATTAAAAGATCGAAAATATTTTTATAATTAAATTTAATTGGATAATATAAAATAGTTCTACCATCAATATCTAGAACATCTAATCTAATATTTTTTTCGAGAGATAATTTTAATAATTCATATTGATTAAACATAATTAAATAATGAATTAAATAATTATAATTTTCATCATGAACATCTAATTTTATATCATCATTTTTTATAATTAAGTCTTCAAGTTTTTTAAATTTATTTTCTTTAATTAATGAAAAAATTTCTTTTATTGACATATTATAATAAATTAGAATAAAATATCTAATGGACCATGATGAACTCTTCTATAAAAAATACTGTATCCCGATGCAGAACTTGGTCGTATAATTTTTATAATATCACCAACACTTGCATTATAATATCTTGCCATTTTATCAGTACTATAAATTATAGATAATTCATCTTGATTAAATTTAGTTAACAATTCATTTACTTCTTCTTTAGATAGTATTACATGTTCCGGTATGATTGTTTTTAACGGAATATCTTCTAACATTTCGTGTTCAAAAAAAAATTCAGCATTAGTATAATCTGAAATAATTTGTTTTACTGCTTTTTTTGAACAATCTTTAATAACAATAATTTTATGCATATCTAGTTTATTAGATAAAAACTCATCTAATGGTGTACCTTGTGCAATCGATGTAATTTTTGCATTAACAATATAAATACAATATTTAATATTATTTTTAGTTAAAAATTCAATTGAAGCTTTATTATTAATATCATTAAAGATAGATTCAAAAACTTCTTCGCTTGATTTAATAACATTTCTTCTTTCTAACATTTTTAAAACATTTTTGCAAATTTCTATATTAATTTCTTTAGAATTAAGTTCAATATTTAGTGACATTATAATAAATATTATAAAACTTTTATATTATATTTTCAATTTTTTTTATTTAATTAAAATATTTAAAAAAAAAAATCTAGTTTTTATTATAATGGTTGACTTAGTAAAAGTTATTGTTGAAATATTAGGAACTTTTTTCTTTTTATCTGTAATTTTAAATACCTTAAATGATGCATCAATTGGTGCTATTGGTGTTGCTGTAACTTTACTTGCTGCAATTTATTTCGGTGCAAGTACATCAGGTGCTCATTTTAATCCAGCTGTATCATTTGCAATGTTTATGAAAAACAGAATGGAATTAAATCTTTTAATTGTTTATATATTATCTCAATTAATTGGCGCAGCACTTGCAGTTAAATTTAACAACTTTGTTCTTACTAGAAAATGGTAAAACACACAATTTTATGTAAATTATCTTTATCAAGTTAATTTACTCAAAATTCATCTAATTTTTTATTATAAAAAAAATTGTAAAACATATTTATAGATAATATCATACTAATATTAATGTATTCATTGTTAATATTTGATTTATCAAAAAATGATAAAACCAATAAAATTCTAGAAAGTGAGGATTTAACTATATATTCTCCTTTTAAATCTCATCCATTATTTAAATTAGGGTATCACCATTTTATAGATCGTACTCGTGAGGCTTTAAATATTACAAAAAAATTAGATACTAAAAACGAATTTTACTATGTTGTTAATGAATTTGAAACAACAATACAAGATTATGATGAAACCATTGAAAATTTATCAAAAATATATCTTAATAATAATGAATTAAAATTTGGCAGAGATTTTTATAAATTTTGGGAATTATTATTTATATTTAATATAATTGATAAAAATACTAAAACTATTACTAATATAACTAATGATTCTAGTGATTGTTTAGATGCAATTGCATATTATTCTGAAAAAATATTAAGTTATGATTCATCAAAATTTCAAATAAACAATGTTAATGTTAATCAAGAAAAAGAATTTGAATTTGATAAAAATAAACAAAATCAATTTTTAAATAAAATTACTAAAAAAGAAAATTATGTATCACCTGCTAAATTTATTAAAACTAATAAAACATCAGATATTATAATTGCTAATTCAGAAAATATATATTCATCAATTAATAATAAAGAAGATGAAAGTTATAAATTAATTTTAGGTGAATTACTTATTATATTAAAATCATTAAATAAAAATGGTAATTGTGTTTTTAAAATTTATGATACATTTACATCAATAACATTGAAAATTATTTATATATTAACAACACTATTTGATGAATCATATATATATAAACCATTATTATCTAGATTAAGTGAATCAGAGAAATATATTGTTTGTAAAAAATTTAAACATGATCCAAATGATAAAACTACAAAAAAATTATCAGACATGATTGAAAAAATTTTAAAAAATATAGATTCTAATGAATTTTTAAATGATATTTTTGTTGATATTGAAGTACCTAATGATTTACAAAATATTTTAAAATTTATAAATACAAAATTAGTGAATAAACAACAAATATTAATTAATGAAATTGTTAAATATATTAAAGAAAATAATTATTTTGGTGATAAATTTCATGAAAGTAAAAGTAAACAAATTGAAGCTACAAAATGGTGGATAAAAATGTTTTATCCGCCATCTAATAATATTTATCAAAATAATAAAGAAACAATTGATAAATTAGTAAAAACTACTATTGAAAAAAATAATATGGAAAAAGATAAATTTATTTCTACATTTATTTAACTAAAATTTTATTTTGGCTTATCTCCACCTAATTTATCAACAACGGGATAAACAAATTTTTCTGCTAATTCAGTACCTAATGATAATTCTACAGCCCCTAAACTAGTATTTCCATTTTCTACTTCTTTTAATAAATTTATCATTTTATATAAATATGTATTATCTTGATTTTCTTCTCTACATAATCTTTTTATTATAGATGGGTATTCTTCGTAAAACTGTGGCATATTATTCATAAAATCCATTTCTAAATCAAATGGATCTTCAATACCCAAATTTCTCATTATTTTTAATCTTTTCATAACAACTTTTAATTGTTCTTCAAATAATTCTATTTTACCACTCATATAAGAAATAATAAATAATTATTTTTTATATAGTTTTATTTTTTTTTATAAAATATAAATATAAAATAATAAAAACTAAAATAATAAAAAGACCAATGTATTTTATAAAATCTGAATTATTATTATTTTTTTTGACTTGTTTTAATATTTTATTTTCAATTAATACTTTATTAGGTGTTTCAGTATGTGTTTCAATATGTGATTCTTTAAAATTATTTACAATTAATTTTAAAGCTGTATCATAATCAATTCTTTTTTTTCCATTAATAATATTGACTTCATTATGCATATCAACTGACCAATTAAATAATTTTATTCTATCAGTTAATATATCATCTGTTATAGGATATTTTAATAAATTATCCGCAAAATGAGCACTACAAATAGAACAAGGTAAAATACTTGGTATTAACATAAAAAAAGTTTTATAATTTAGTTTATCTTCTTCAGTAGGATTTTTTGGATATCCTAAAGCAACAAAATGTATAAATTTCCAACCATATGGTCCCCATACATCAGGTCCTAATCCCATTATAATTATTATTAGATTTTAATATTAATTATTTAATAATAAATCTACTAATTCCTTTTTTAACATTTTAGTATTAACTTTTAAATTTTTTGTTTTACATAATTCTAATAGTTCGTTTTTATTTTTTTTATTTAATAACATTATTTCATTATTTACATCTATTTCTTTTTTATTAATAAATGTTTCTAATACATCAGTTATCTCATCTACAAAATCTTTTATATTTTCATTTATTTTATATTTTTTAGTATTATTTATATATTCAATATTACCTTCTAATAATATTTTTTTTATTATAGGATGATTATATGAAAATGTTCTTTTAGATTCAGACATTATTGGTTCCCATAAATCTTCATAATTTGATAATAAAAATATTGGTTTCCATGGATTACATACTTCATTTGAATATACTGATTTTATTGTTTTATTTTTAAAATCAAAAATTAATATTGTACAATCTAAAATATCACAAATTAATTGTAAATTATTGGTTGGCTCATTTGAAAATGTTGTATAATTTTCTTTTAATGAACTTTTAAATTTATTCATATACACTATTTCTTCTTCAACTGTAAAAGTAATAAACTCTTTATTTATAAGTGTTAATATTGACATATATAATGATATATTAATTTTATTTTGATCAAATATTGTTATACCATATTTATAAAATTTATTTTGAAAAAATGTTGAAAATATTTCAGGAAATTTATCACTATGTTGTAAAATGTGTTTTTTATTTGAAAAAGTTTTTTTATCATTTTTTGATAAATATTTTATAATTATATCATAAGTTATTTCCATATAGTATATACTATTATTTTATCTTTAAATAAATCAATTTTTTTACACATATGTATATTTTATATTTTTCTTATTTGGAATATTGATTGTTGTTATTTTTAGCTTTTCTAATAATGATATAATAAAAAAATATGTTTGATTTATTACATCTAATTTGGTTATATCATAAGATCTTATTAATTTTAATGTTTCATCATATGTATACCAACCAATATTGCCAACCTCATATGTGTCATTAATATCATTTATTTTATCGCTGTCTGAACCAGCAAAATAATATATATGTTTATAATCTATTAAATTTGTTCCCTTAAAAGTCTCTTCCATATAATTTATTCTGTCTAATAATATATAATTTTTATAATTTGTTTCTTCTTCAAATTCTCTTATTGCACAATCTACATTTTTTTCAAATTTATTTCGTCTACCCTTCGGAAATCCCCATTCGGGTGTTTCATATTTTGTTTCTAACTCGTCAAATAAATTATTTTTTTTACAATAATTAAACTTATTTTTAGAAATTGTTAATTCTTTTAAAAATGTTTTACTTCCTGCTGTTTTTTTCCATAAATCATCCCATAATGTTTGAAAATCTTTATTTTTTATATCAGATACTTCTTTTTTTGACATTAATGAAAATAAATATTTTATTTTATTATTATCTTTTTCATTATATCGTCCTCTTATAAATTCTATATATGACAAACTATGTTTTCTCTGTATTAATAAAAATTTAATATCATCTTTATATTTATAAAGTTTATTTAAAAATTTTAAATTTTTATAATTAAAATCTTCTATATCAACAAACTTGTTATATAATATATTTTCTATTTTTTGTATTGGAACATTTTTAATATTAAAACATATTATACCACATGATATTATAGGTTCTGTACAATTTTTAGTTGTATGTCCTGATTTCCCACAATTTGTACAATAATTATTCATCCTACATATTATGAGAACTATTTTTTTAAGTATTTAATATTATTCTATATTCTCTACAATTATTGTATCTGAATTTATTTCATAACTATTATTTAAATCAGTTCCATCATTATTTATAAATATTGATTCATCTTCTGTATCTGAATTATCGGTCTTTATATCATTTTCTATTAAATCATCATTTTTATTAATCATAATATTATCATTTATTAAATCATCATTATTATCATTTATTAAATCATCATTATTATCATTTATTAAATCATCATTATTATCATTTATTAAATTATCATTATGTATTAAATCATCATTATTATCATTTATTAAACCATCATTATTATCATTTATTAAACCATCATTATTATCATTTATTAAACCATCATTATTATCATTTATTAAACCATCATTATTATTTTTAATAATCAAGTCATAATTAAAACCAAAAATGATATTATTTAAAATTAAATTATGTTTTATATTTTGAAAAATAATATTTAAATCTATATCAAATATTAGTTCATCACTTTCTTCATATTCTTCTGAATCTAATATATTAATAAATATTTTTCTTTTATTGTTTTTACATTTATGAATAAAATTAATAAAAGGAATAATATAATTAATAGTAAAAAAATCAAAATAATCTATAAAAAAATATGGAATTAAATAAAAATTAAAAAAAGTAAAAAATAAAAATAAAGAAATCATTAGTTTATTTAACAAATATTTTTTTAAGTAATTATTAGTTTTTCTTAAAAAAAAATCATAATTAATATAATGAGAGTATATTCTTATAGCTTACAGGGAAAAAGACCTACCCAAGAAGATAATCATTTTTCTTTTATTAATTTAAATAATAGTAACACCGAATACAATCCAATTAATTTATTTGGTGTATTTGATGGTCATGGTGGATCTAGAGTATCTAAATATTTAAAAAATAATTTACCCGATTTTTTTTTAATAAAACTTAAAAATAATATTTATAAAAATAAAAAAGATTTTGTTAATTATGTTAATGAAATTTATAATTTTTTACAAAATAACTTAAAAATGAAACATCCAAAAGCTGTTGAATATTGTGGTTCTACTGCATGTGTTGCACTAAATTGTATTGATGAAAAAAAGAAAAATACATTATGGTTAATTAATGTAGGTGATTCAAGAGCTGTATTATGTAATAAATCAGGAGAAGCTGTACAATTAACAGTAGATCATAAACCGAACTTACCAGAAGAAAAATCTAGAATTGAGCAATTAGGTGGTAAAATATATTATGACGGTTCTGATTGGAGAGTTAAAACTTTATCATTATCTAGATCATTTGGTGATTTAGATTGTTGTCCATATGTAACACATGTGCCAAGTATAATGAAATATAAAATTAATCAAAAAGATAAATTTTTAATAATTGCATGTGATGGTTTATGGGATGCATTAACTAATCAATCCGCTATTGAATTCATTAGAAATTTACAATTTAAAAATTACAATGGAAATTATGCAAAAGAACTTGCTAATTATGGTCTTGAAAAAGGGTCACAAGATAATATTACTGTTATTGTTTATTTTTTTGATTAAAATTTAGATTTTAATGTGTTTGATACTGAATTAAAAATAAAAGACGGAGTAATAGGTATAAATTTATTTGTTAAATTAGTAATAAATAATAATAAGATTATACCTACAATTATAAATGTACTTGAACATTCAACTAATAACATAAATACTTGATTAGTTGTAATAGAATTGTTGTTTACTAATGTACTAATAAAAACTATAGAAAAAATGATTAAAAGCAAGTTTACCATTTTAATTTGACTAAATAATTTATTATTTTCATTTTTTCTAGTGATATTATCACTATTAAATAATTTTAAATAATAATCAAAAGAAATATTTTTAAAATATTCTGATAATTCATTGATATTAAATTTTGGTAAAATCAATCCAGACCGTAATGTTGATAAAGCACCAATTGGTAATGAATTTTCTAAAAATGTTAAATTTTCTATTTGTACTTTTAATTCATTTAATTTTTTATATATTAAATTATTTTTTGTTAATGTTTTAATTGCTTCATATTGTTTTAATAATTCTGAATATTCTGATTTCAAATCATTAATTTTTTCAATGATTTTATCTTTATTATTAATTAATGGTTTAAATGTATCATTAATAACATTTTTTAATTCTTTATTAACAACATTTGTAGCGTTTGGTGTTATATAATATATAAATAAATTACTTAAAATAGTGTATAAAATTGTAATATACAATAATATATTAACTATTAAACTTGTACTAAATATTTTTCCAGACATTATTATTATAATTTATATAATAAATTATTTTAAATTTATAGAATTTTTTTATAAATCATAATATAATGTCAATAAATTTTTCAGAATTAAGTATTACCATAATTATTAATGTCATCTTTACTTTACTGTTTATATGGGCTTTCTTTTTTTATTATTTTGATAATTTAGCAAGTGAAATCATACAAAACCAAGTTAATTTTTTAACAGATGGAATAATTTCCCCTATTAAAATATTAGGGCCAGATATTAATGATGGATTTAAAGATTATGTAAATAATTTATCAAATACTCATTTAGAAGAAGCTGATAAAATAGTTGAAAAAATAAATAAAACAGTAAAATATAATGTTATAATATCTAATTTAGGATTAGTGTTTTTAGTAATTGCTATTGTTTATTATATTTTAAGTAGATCAAATAATAGTTTTTCAATAAATGATATATTAATAAAAAATTCTATAATACTATTATTTATTGCTTTAACTAATTATGTATTTATTAAATATTTTAGTACTAAATATATCTTAGTTAATCCAAACACTGTTATTTATAATATAATAAAAAAAATTAAAGAAGTCGTTGTTTAAATAATATTTAATGGAATCCATTTTTGAAATTTGTTTGAAAATACACAATTAATTTGAACTGGTTTTGTTGTAATATTTTTAAAACAATAATGTGAAATTTTTAAATTTGGTATATGTGCTATACCAATTTTTGGATTTTCTTTTTTTTCATATAAATTATATACATCTGGTATATCTGTTTTTTTTATCCATAATATTTTTTTCTTTGGTTCATTTTCATAAGAATATGTTCTTGAATATAAAAAATCTTTAAAATTATAAATAATATCAAATGATCTATTTATTATTTTTTCATCTTGTTTAGAATCAATATCTATTTTTTCTACTTTTTTCTCTATAAATAATACAACAATACCTGATGTTTTAGGATAAAAAATTAAACCATTACTAGGTATTCCACAATTTGGTATTATATCATAGACCAATTTTTCTAAATCATTATATTTATAAAGTTTATTTACTTTAAATCCAAAATTTTCACAAATTGTATCACCCGATAAATTAGATTTTATTATATCATTTATATATAACATTTTTTGTTCAATTTCCATTTCTAATAATTTTTTATTCATTAAACAATAACAATCTTGAATTAAAAAATATGATTTATTATCTTTTTTTACTATTTTACCTTCAAAAATACTTCCTGAAAACATATTAATATTTGTATCAACATTAATTTTAGGTAAAAATAAAGTATGTAAATCTACTTGATTTTTATGATATGATAATTTTTTTCTATCAATTAAAAAACAACTAGGTTTATTAAATACTGTCATAAAAATTAAAAAATAACTATGACCTTTATAATTTGGTGATACATAATGTTCATTTTCTTGTAATGATTTAAGTTTTTGAGAATTATCTAACATAACATATCTATATTTTGATAAATTTAAAGTATTATATAAATAATCTACTACTTTAGATTTAACATCTACCTCCGAAATTAAAAATGCATCACCTCCACCAAGAACTATTTTTTTACCCATTATATTATATAATAAGGTTCTTTTAAGTTATTTTAACAATTTTTTTATAATAAAATAACAATAATAAAATATTTATTTACTTGATATAATTTATAATTTAAATTATTAAATTCTGTAAAATCATAATTAAAAGGTAATTTATATATTAATAATTTATTTTTTTCTAATTTTTCTGCTAAAACATCCAAACTATAACCACCCATTTTGAATCTTAATTGTTTATGTTTTTTATAATCAGGTCCACCCCATGGTGGATCAAAAAAATATACATCAAAATTTTTTTTATTTTTTAATAAATATTCTACAGAATCAGTATTATGTATAGTTACATTTAATAGTTTATAATGGGTAACATTATGTATTAACATATTACATCTTTCTTTATTAAATTCAATTGTTGTAACATTTTTAAAATATTTAGAAAATGAAAATGTATTTCCACCTAATCCACCAGTTCCATCGAATATCTTTATATTTGTATTGGGTTCAAAATTATTTTTTATTATTGTTGATATAATATCTGCTTCTTTATAATTTGTAATTGAATATAAACCTTCTTTATCATGTTGTAACTTTTCATAATTTGTTTGTGGAAAAAGTTTATTTAACATTATATATTTTACTTTCATGTCTTTAATTCATAATTTCAGTTTTTTAGTATAAATAAATAAATTTGAAAAAAAAACTTTTTAGACCTAAAATATATATATTAATGAATACTAAAATAATTGATGAATTTGACAGATTACTTGTTTATCTTCAAGATGAAATAGATAATAACAAAAATGCTAAAGCTATTACTGCTAATCAATTTAGATTAAAACAACTTAAAAATGTTACTAATATTTTAAAAAATTATCCTAAAAAAATCACAATAGATAACTATATTGAATTAAAAGATATTAATGGTATTGGAAAAGGTACTATTGATAGAATTAAAGAAATTTTATTAACTGGTAAATTATCTGAACTTGGTGATTTTGTTAATAATAAAAAAGAAAAAAATAAAATTATTGAAGATTTAGAATCAGTTGTTGGTATTGGTCATACACATGCTATTGAATTATTTAATAAAGGTATTACTTCAGTTAAAGATCTTAAAAAAAAAATTAAAAATAAAGAAATTGAAGTTAACGAAAAAATAGAATTGGGTTTAAAATATTATGGTAAATTTGAAGGTAATATTCCTAGAAATGAAATTGATAAAATATATAAAATTTTTACTGATTTAATTAAAAAAATCAATAAAAAACTTAAACCTGAAGAACAATTTCTTTTTGAATTTTGTGGTTCATATAGAAGAGAAAAACCAACTTCCGGTGATATTGATATTTTAATTAGTAAATTTGGCAAAATTAATGAGGATAATAATTTTTTACCTGATATTGTTAAATTATTAAAAGAACCTATTAAAAAAAATAATGATTCACCATTATTGGTTGATGATTTAACAGAACTTGGTAAAACTAAATATATGGGATTTTTAAAATATAAAGATAATCCTGTTAGAAGAATTGACATTAGATTTATTCCTTTTGATAGTTATTATTCCGCTTTGTTATATTTTACTGGTTCTGCTGAATTAAATAAAAAAATGAGACAGATAGCTAAAACTAAAAAGTTAAAATTATCTGAATATGGATTATTTAAAGATAATGGTGATAAAATTCCTATTAATAATGAACGTGATGTTTTTGATATTTTAGAAATAGAATATTTAGTTCCTAGATTACGTTAATTATTATGTTATTTTTATACTGTTATTTCTTTATTTTTTACACCCTTGAAGATTTAAAATGTCGATTTTATTTAGCATAAAAATTTATAAAGTTTATTCATTTCAGAAATATGTAAATTATGATTTTTGTTATGTCGTCAAACATAACTGAATTTTTAAATTAGGTTTAAAAATCTTTATTATTGCATAAACTTTTTATAAGTAATTACAATAATTTCATAGATAAGGATGCTCAAAAACCTAAAAAACCCTTTAATTAATATATAGTAATTAAATTACAATTAATTAAAGATAGAATTAACTTAATAACTCATCATCCTAATTATATATTATAATTATTTTTTTAAATTGTTTTAATTATATTTTTTAATAATCAGCATTTTAAATCTTCAAGGGTGTAAACTAATATTATTTAGATCATGACTTATTAATTTTAATACACGACTTGTAAAATCTGTTGAATTTTCAATATTAAAACCTGATGATTGTAATGCTAGATCATATAGTAATTTCACTAAATCTGTCATATCAGCTTCACTATTATAATCTAATTTGGTTTTCATTTTTTGTACAATTTCATGTTTAGGACTTATTTCTAATATTTTTTTACCCATCATAAATTGCATCATATCTTGTTTTCCAAATGTTTGTGCTTTTGCTATTCTTTGCATATTTGCTGTCCAACCAAATTCACTTGTTGATAATAAAAATGGATATTTCTCTAATCTACTAGACACTACTACTTTTTCTACTTCATCACTTAATACTGATTTAACATAATCACATACAACTTTTAATTCTGTATTGTTTCTTTCATGTTCTTGTTTTTCATCTTCATTTGCATTTAAATCTACATTTTCTTTTGTTATACATAATAATTTCTTTTCTTTATAATCTCTTAATTGTTGAGTTATATATTCATCTAATGGATCTACCATAAATAATACTTCATAATCTTTATTCTTAAAATAATCTAAAAATGGACTGTTTTGTATTGATTTTATTGAATCACTTGTCATATAATAAATATTTGTTTGACCTTCTTTCATATTTTCAATATATTCATCTAATGATATTAAATCACCATCACTTTTTGATGTTTCATATCTTAATAAACCAGCTAGTTTTGATCTATTTGTTGAATCTTCATGAACACCTAATTTAATATGTTTACTATATTGTTCATAAAAAATTCTAAATTTTTCTGAATCTTCACTCACTGTTGTAAACATTTCTAATACTTTCTTTACTATATTTTTACCTATTATTTTCATTAATTTATTTTGTTGTAACATTTCTCTACTAATATTTAATGGTACATCATCCGTTTCAATAACACCTTTCACAAATTTTAAATATTCTGGTATTAATTCTTCAAAATCATCTGTTATAAATACTTTCTTTACATATAATTTTATATCACTCTTTCTTTTTGTTTGTCCATCAAATAAATCATATGGTGCTCTCTTTGGAATAAATAATAATGCTTTAAAATCAACTTGACCTTCTACTGAAAAATGTAAATGATCTAAGTATGTATCATAATCACCAGTCAATGATTTATAAAAATCTGAATATTCCTCTTCAGTCACATCCTTTGGATTTCTTGTCCAGATTGGTTTTGTTTTATTTAATTGTTCCATTTCTGTATATGATTCAGTTTTGGTTTCTTTCTTTACTTCTCCATTTTCATCTTTTAATAATTCACCATTATCGTCTTTATCTTCAGTTTCTACTTCATATTCTCTTGTTTTTGAGGTTTGTATATTTATTGGAAAATCGATAAAATTACTATGTTTTTTTATTAATTCTTTTATTCTTGATTCTTCTAAATAATCATACATATCTTCTTTTAAATGCAACATTATCTTTGTTCCTCTTAATAATCTTTCATTTACTTCATCTTTACTTATTGTAAATGTACCATTACCATCCGATTCCCATACATATTGTTCATCATTGTTATTTTTAGATACAACCCTTACTTTATCTGCTACCAAATAAGCAGCATAAAATCCAACTCCAAATTGACCAATTAATGATACATCTTTTGAAGTCATACTTTCAATGAATTTTTTAGTACCAGAACTTGCTATTGTTCCCAAATTATTAATTAATTCATCTCTAGTCATACCTACACCTGTATCCATTATTGTTAATACTTTATTTTCATGATCAAATAAAATATTTATTTCTAAATTTGTATTTGTATCTAAACATGATGAATCTGTTAAACTTTGATATCTTATCTTATTTAATGCATCAGAACTATTTGATATTAATTCTCTTAAAAATACTTCTTTGTTTGAATAAATTGTATTAATGATTAGTGATAACAATTGATTGATATCGGCAGAAAAAGCATATGTCTCGGTTTCCATTAAGACATTAATAACAATATTTTTTTAAATAATTTAACATTAATAAAATACTTAAAAAATTGACAAATTTTTATATTACAATATCGTACTTATAAAATATGTATGAAAATAGTATAAGAGCATATCAAGATAAAGAATTTTATTATATTAATAAATTTTTAAGAGAAAATCTTTCAGAACAAGAATTTGCTAATAAATATAACATAAATTCAGAAAAAATTATCGAAATCAAACAACATATATCAAATATAGACAAAGAATTTAATATTCCAATTAAAAATATTAAAATTCTTTATAGAGGTATTCATGGAAATACTATTTACAGTGGATTAGATTATGGTTTTGTGTCAACAAGTAAAATATTAAATGTTGCACAAAAATTTGCTGGTAAAGAAGGTATTATTTATGAACTAAGATTAGATGATGATATTCAATATATTGATTGTTCAATAAATAATATTAAAGAACAAGAAATTTTATTACAGCGGGGATTAGTATATACAATTATATCACAAAAAAAAATTAAAAAAAATATTTATGTTATAACAACAGTAAGTAATTCATAAACTTATTTATTGATTTCATCTTCCAATGTATACGCCATTAATTCAAGCGGGTGTTCGTATTTATAATCATTAACCGGATAATACATTACATCATTAATAGTTAAAGGTAATTCATTATATTTTGACATTAAAATATTATTTTTTTTGTTTTTATAAATATAATTATTTATATCTGGATTTGCTCTAATATTATCATCTTTTGTTCTTAATTTATATTTTAAAAATCCATTGTTTTTAATCCAAATATTTGCATCTTCTGGATACATTTTTTGATATATATGAATTTTCTCATGTATTAATACACCTAATAATATTTCTTTATTATCTATTATACTTTCTGGTATTACAATAATATAATTTCTTGTATGAGGTAATCCATATTCATATTTTTTACCACAAGTCATACCAATTATCCATTGTATTTGTGATGCTTTTTTCCCATTAAAACCAATCGCACTTATTTTTTTTATTTTATTATCTGCTTTTACTGTTATTTCATCTAGTAGTTTAGATGTTTTATTATTTATATTTTTACAGGATGTTTTTATTATTTCATGATAATCTTTTATGGTTTCAATATTTCTTACTCTTAAATCATTATCATTAAATGTTTCATAATATTTATCTTTATTATTTATTAATGTTTTTTCTAATTCAGTTTTACTTAAATATATATTTTTTGTAAAATTTTCATACTTAAAAATTCTATAAATTATATAACAAATAATAATTCCTAAAATAATATACATTATATTTATTTACAAATTTTTTTTAAGCATGTTATGAGATTTAATAAATTATACTTTTTATGTTCAAATTTAATAATTGACGCAATTATTCTATTATAATTAGAAGCACAAAAATAAAAAATATCTAATTTTTAATATATGTATTTATCACATAATCTTTTTTATATGTTTATTTTTTCTTTTATCATAAATATGATTATTTTACCATTAATTACATGTAGATCAATTAAAGATATTTCTATTAGTATGAATAAAATATATTTATCAATTATTTTCGGATTACTTATGGTTTTATCACAAGTTTATTCTTTTGATATTTTACATGGTACTACAAGTAAATTTGAATATATTATTTATTCTTTTTTATTATTTACTTATATTTATTTATTTAGATATCAAGTATTTATTGATGACACTAATTTTCTTAGATATATTAAAGAAAAAAATTCATCAATTGCATTAATTTCTTCAAGAAAGAGTAAAAATTATAGAATAAATACTTTTTCAAACTATATTAGTAATTCTACTATTAAAGAAAATGATTTTATTAACAAAATTATCTAAAAAAAATTGAAATTTTTTTTTTAAATAATCACTGAGTTTACTTATGGATTCCGATGATGAATATGTAAGACCACCCGTACCCTCTTATAATGATACATTACTTCCTAATAATAATATTCCTGATAATGATGATTCTGAATTTAATTCTATTATTAAACAAAGTTTATTAGAATATGAAGAACAACTTAAAAAAAATAGAGATGAAGATATTGAAAAAATTCTACAACAAAGTTTAAAAGAATATGAAGAACAATTAAAAAAAAACGAAGAATTACAAAACAATTCTATTATCACTAATATTAATCAAAATTATGAAACTAATATTAATCAAAATTATGAAAATACTATTAATCAAAATTATGAAACTAATATTAATCAAAATTATGAAACTAATATTGATAAAAATATACTCAAAGAAAGTTTAATAGAGTATGAAAAAAATATTCAAAATTGTGAAACAGCTGTTTTAAATAATACATATTTAGATTTTATTAATACACAATATGAATTAAAAAAATCTTATATTGAAAAATTAAATCCTTTTATTTCTCAACTAAAAAGAATTAATAGTTTACAAAAAAATGAAATATTAGAAAACTTATTAATTGCATTAGAAAGTTATGTTAATAATAATATTAATGAAATTACATTTCATAAAGATGTATATAAAAAAACTTTTAACGAAATTAAAAATATTAGACATACGTCTGAAATTTTTGAAATTTTACAAATAATTATTCATAGTAATAATGATATTGAAGTATAAATACACTTTTTTATTAAATTATAAATACTCTTTTTTTTATTAAATACTAATTTTTTATTAAATTAATCATTTTATTTATTTATAACATAAAAACATAATTTAATTAATATATTAATCTGATCTAAATTTATTATCTATTCTAACTCTTTTCATATTTACATATATAATTGATCACAAATATTATTTATTCCAATTAACCAAAAAATATTTTATTTGTTATTCCTATATAATATTGTTTTTGTTAAAATAGATTAAAATTTTTGAATTTATCTAATATTTTATCACGAATAGTTATGTTCCATTAATAAATTTTTATCTTTAACTAAAAATTTATATTATAATATATATGTTAAAAACTTATTATACACACGATAATGGTAATAGACCATTTAAAGTTGACATTAATAATATTGATAATAAAATAAGCGTATATGATAATGAAAATAATAAACTTTTATATTCAACAAAATATACAAAAATTTGGATAGGAAAATCTCCTAAAATTAAAATGACTATATTTAGTAAAGGGTATGGTAAAGCTTTTGACGGCAATAGTATTTTAATTGAAATAAATAATTTAGAATATGTTTTTATAGGTAAATTAATTTTTAGTTTTAAATCATTCTCACCAATTAATCATTTTGTTTCACCAGTTGGTAATAATGATTATCCTTATCCATATGCTATTGATTCAAATAATTTATATTATTTATTAATCGAAAATGTTGTAATAAAATCACATAAAGTTGATGATCCATATGATGTTTATTATAAATTAAAAAAAATTAGCGAATCTAGTAATAAACCACCTAAAGAATATTTTAATTATGATATCATTGGATTAATAATTGGTAAAGATCAATATAATTTTAATTTTTCACCAATACCAAATAAAGAATATGATAGATTAATAAAAATAAATGATAATAAAAATGAAAAAATATTTATAATAAATTCAAATAAAAAAAAAATAAAAATATCAAAAAAAGATTTTATTGATATTAATAAAAAATGGGGTAAATTTTATGGATTTCAAAAAATTAAAAAATATTCTATTATAATTAAATAAACTTTTTATTTTAACTTAATTTTGATAATTGTCCTTCAAATATACCACAACCGCCATGTACTGCTAGTGCCCAAATAATATATAAATGAGGGCAACAAAATGCAGCTATAAATTGTAAAGCATCAAATTTTGACCCACTGCATCTCCATGAAAGATAAAGTGCAAAAAATGATAAAATTAAATGTGTAATAAAATAAAGTGGTGAATATTGTGGTTTTTGAGGAACTACTTTTTCAGTTTCATCAGGTTGATATTGAGCGTTCATATATATTATAATTTAGATATTTTTATATTAAATTAAATTTTATCAATTATTTTCATTACATCTTTTATTGTTATATCTTTTATTTGAATATTTTTTGGTATAGATATATTTTTTAATACTTTATTTTTTGAATTTAATAATTGTAAATATGGTCCATATTGACCTTCTTTTACATTTATTGTTGTATTTTCTATTTTAAATGTTTTAAGTGCATATTTATCACCAGATTCCATTAAATTTTTACAATATTCTATATCCACTTTTTCTATATCATCTTGATTAAAAGATATATTTTTATCACCACATTTTAAATAATATCCAAATTTTCCTGAATAAATATACACTTTTTTTTTATCATATTTTCCTAAATATTTTGGATATTGTATCAAATCTAATACTTCTTCTTTAGATACTTCTAAATCTGGTATTGATACATATTTTATTTTTTCATCTTCATCAGTAAATTTAACATATGGACCATATTTTCCTGAACCGATATATATATCTACATCTAATGTAGGATGTTTCATATAAAATTTATCTTCTTTTTCTTTCTCTTTATCTTTTATCATTTTATTTGATAATTCAATTACTATTGGATTAAACATTTTGTAAAATTTATCTAATATATTAAACCATTTTGCTTTACCTTCTGCTATCATATCTAAATATTTTTCAAATTCTACTGTAAAATCTACTTGAATTATCGGTGAAAAATTTGTTATCATAAAATTATTTACATTACTTCCTAATTCTGTTGGCACTATTTTTTTATTTTCCTTACCTAATACTACTTCTTTTATTGTTTCTTTTATTTTATATTTCTTATCTAAATCAATATTTATTGATTCTTTTTTTATTCCTTCTATATCTTTAACTTCCACATATTTTCTTTCTATTACTTTATTAATTATTGATGCATATGTTGATGGTCTCCCTATACCATTTTTTTCTAAATATTTTACTAATCCTGCTTCATTAAATCTTAAAGGTAATTTTGTATATTCTTGAGTTATCTTTATACATTCAAAGTTTAATGATGTATCATTTTTTAATTCTAATTTTTTATCATTTTTATTTATTTCACTATTTGTTTCATCATCATCATTTTTATCATTATATATTTTTAAAAATCCTTCAAATATTATCGATTCAAATGTTGATAACCATAATGCATCTAACTCTTTTAAAATACTCTTATTCTTATTTTGTGTGTCTATTTTAATCGTTTGAATATCTAGTTCGGCTGGACTCATCTGTGATGCTAACGTTCGTCTTAAAATTAAATCATACAACTTTTTACAATCTTTATCTAAACTGTCTGATATTTCATAATTTACATTTGTTGGTCTTATTGCTTCATGTGCTTCTTGTGCACCCTGTTTATTTATATTATATGGATTCGGCTTTGAATAATCTTCTCCATAATTCTTTTTAATATAATCTTTACAATTATTTATTGCATCATTAGATAAACATGTTGAATCTGTTCTCATATATGTTATTAACCCTTCTTCATATAATTTTTGTGCTACCTGCATTGTTTTTTGTACACCAAATCTTAATTTTGTTGAAGCTTCTTGTTGAAGTGACGATGTTATAAATGGTGGTGCTGGTTTTCGTGTTGACTTTTTATTTTGAATATCAATTACTTTAAATACTGATTCATCATTTATTTTTTTTAAAAAATCAATTGCTTCATTAGTTGATTCAAATTTATAAATTTCATTTTCTTTATTTTTTGTTAATAAACCATTTATTTTATTTTTTTTATATGTTAGTGTTACTATTGATTTATAATAAGGGGTATTTATTGAATTTTTAATTTCTTCTTCTTTATCATTTATTATTTTTAATACCACTGATTGAACTCTACCTGCTGATTGTACACTAGTTGTATTCATTTGTTTCCATAATATTGGACTTATCTTATAACCAACTAATCTATCTAATAATCTTCTTGCTTGTTGTGCATAAACCATATTCATATCTATTTCACGTGGGTTTTCTACAGCCTCTTTTATTGCTTTTTTGGTTATTTCATGAAATACTATTCTTTTTGGATTTCTTAAATCTAAAATATTACTTAATGAATATGCTATCGCTTCTCCTTCACGATCTTCATCTGATGCTAATATCACTTCACAATTTTTTGCAAGAGATTTCAATTCTTTTACAACTTTCTTTTTATCTTCTGATATAACATAAATAGGATTGAAATTATTTTCTACATCAATTGATAATGTTTTTTTATCTAAATCCATACAATGTCCAAATGATGCTTTTACTATATAACCATCGCCTAAATATTCAGTAATCTTTTTAATCTTTCCAGGCGATTCAACAATAACTAATTTATTAACCATATTATTTATACTATAATAATAATATATTATTTTATCAAATTTTTTTCGTTAAAGACATAATTTTATTATAGTATAAATATATGGGTAATTTTTTTGGTCTTGAATCCGGGTTAGATTCTTTTACTTCAATTAACGATATTGTTACATCAATGGTATATATGCCTCCACTTAATAATAAAAATAACATAATTCAATTATCAAATAATAAAAATGTTAAATTATTTAATTTATCATATAATGATTTATTAATTAATGTTTTACATATTAGTCCAAATAATTTAAAACATGAAAATAAAATAATTATTTTTTCTCATGGCAATGCTTCTGATAACTATGATATGTATTCATATTTACAATTATTATCGAATAGTTTAGGTGTTGATGTTGTATCTTATGATTATCCAAGTTACGGTTTATCTGAAGGAATACCGAATGAAGCTACATGTAATTTATCATTATCAATAGTAATGTGGTATTATCTAAAATTAAATAAAAAAATACTTTTAGTTGGACAATCATTAGGTACAGGTGTTGTTTTAGATTATGTTTATAATACCGATTGGATACTGCCTATTATGTTAATTAGTCCTTATAAAAGTATTCCAAAAGTGGTTATTGATAATGATCTTGTTGAATCATGTATTTCTTATAATAAATTTCAATCTCATAAAAAAATTACTAATATTAAGTGTCCTACTAAAATATTTCATGGTACAGATGATAATGTTATAGATATTTCACATAGTAAATATTTATATAAAAATTTACAAAATAAAACACTAAAACCAATATGGTTTAATAATACTAGTCATAATGATATATTAAATAAAATAACATTAAATGAATATTTAAAATTATTAAATTTAATTTCTTAATATATTTAATATATTTAATGTGTATAGATTTTGAAACATCTATTATTTCTTTTTTAATTGGTACATTATCAGGTTTCATTTTAACTTGTAAAACTATTGAAAGACAAATTCTTGGATATTTTGTTATTTTTTATACATTTATTCAATTATTCGAAGCTTGTATATATTATACAAATAATACTAATCCATTTTTAACACAAATGATTTTTATAAATCTTGGATTACAAGGGTTAATATTTTTTTTATTATTTAATCAAATATTTAAAATTAATAAGTTATATTTAATTATAACTGTAATTATTGCTATTTATACATTTATTGTTTCATTTAATAATCAAAATATACAACTAACAAGTTGCTTATATTGGAGTTTTAATAAAAATTATCTTAGACAAGTAATGATTATAATGTACGGTTTGATGTTATTTTGGTATTTGTTTGATAATAAAATAAAAAAAAATAATAAACAAAATATTGATAATAATTTTATTATCATTTCTGGTTTATTTTTAACATCAACATTAATATTTTCATATTTATTTTTATCAAATATGCAATGTTCACCAAGTATGTGGTGTTTATCTTCCGCAATAACTGCTCCTATATTATTATTGTAATATAATAATGACTTAAAAAGACATCATATAAACGTTATATAAATGGAACATATTTTTAATAATTTAATAGATGACACTAATAAAATCAAACAAATATTTGATGAACCTTTTAATGTAGATTATAACTTGTCACATTCAAATTCACATTTTATAAATGCATATTTTATATACAATAATAAATTATCAGTTTCCAAAAAAATTAAAATTAAAGATAATATAGATTGCTTTTATTTTGTTTATGTTGATTATGGAATGAAAAGATGGGATGATAAATATTGGTTTTGTATTGGTAAAACTAAAGATAATTTATTTTTTTCATATGAATCAACTTGTTGTGGTACAGGGTTTGGTTTAGGTTCTTGTACAAAAATTCATTATTCTAAAGACAAAGAACTACTAATAACATATGGAATAGAAAATAAACATAGAACTTTAATTAATGAAAATAAAAAGTTATTTCTTCGTCTTGATTAAATTAAAGTAATTGTTAACCATTTATATGAATATAAATAATACGGATCATAATACTTTTCACTTTCAATATTTGCTTCCTCAAAAATTCTTCTAATTTTAGGTGTTAACAATTTAGATTTTTGAACAATTAGTTCTGTTTCAATTTTGTTTTTTTTATTATTATATAATTTTCCAAAACCCCCAGTTAATAAATCACTTAATGCATTCAAATTTCTTCCAAAACCAGATTTTCCCTCACATAATACTTTTTCTATTTCATTATAAAGTTCAGTTAAATTTTCTTTTGCAACGATTTTAAATACTACTTTCATTATTTATTTTATAATAAATAAATCTTTATATAAAAAGATAATTATATAATATTTAATGTTAAAAAGATCATTTGAAGTTGGAAAAATATAACTTTTATTGGACTAGTTTTAATTCCCGTTGAAATAACTAGAGTTGTTGGTTTTGCAGTTGGTATAAGTTTAATACCATTATTAGCTTGTGAATATATTGCTTATGGCAATACCGATACATGTGAAACTATTAGTATACTTATAGAACATGGTGGAAAAGAAACTGTTCTAAATATTGCTAATGAGTGGAATATAAATAAGTTAGGACCAATTTATTAAAAAAAATAACTTAACAAAAATACAAAATTATTAGTATGAAAGTTTAATTAAAAATAATAAATATAAGATAGCTTATAATCAATATTGAAAATAGTTATTATGAATCTATAAAATTAATTTAAGTTGATATTAATAAAGCAATTCTTTTATCATAATTATTATAAAGTAATATTTTTAATAATTATAATAAATTAATGGATAATATTAAATATTCTGATTTTACAAATATCGGTAAATCATGGTATGCTGATTTAGATGCTGAATTAATAAAATTATATAATGATGATAAAAAAGATATAATATAATTAGCTGTTAGATTCAAAAGAAGCCCGGGTGCTATTGGTTCAAGACTTATGCAACTAAATGTTATTCCACACAGAACTTCTGCACGTGGATATGAAAATTATAAAAATAGTAAATTATATCAAGAAGCTTGTGAAAATAGTCATTTATATAAAAAAAATAAAACTAATTCAAAATATGATATTGTTAAATCGTTTGACAAATTAACTAATCATGTTAAATTATTAACTGAAAAAATAGAAGATTATAAAACTACAATTAAAGAAGAACAAAATAAAAAATTAAATGAAAACATAAAAACGCTTACTGAAAAAATACAAAATTATACTGAAAATTCTGAGTATAAAACAATTTTAATTAAAAATAAAGAATACTTTTTAATTGAAAATAATATATATAAAATAAAAAAAGTAAAAGGGGACTTTTATGGTATTTATGATCCAACAAATAATAAAGTAATAAAAAACAAAAATAAATTGATATCAATAAAGTAATTTAATTTATTTCTATAATATTGTTTTTTCATATTCTAATAATATTTCATTATCAGTCATAATTTAATGATTATTATAATTAAATTGATATAAATAATAACTTAATATTACAGAATTAGTTAATCAATAGGATAATAATACACATATCTATGATAATGATAGTGTTTATTTTTATCATATAAGGATATTTTATTATTGTAAAAATATATATAATGTAAATCACAGTGAATAAATTAATTTAAGTTGATATCAATAAAGCAATATCTTTTGTAATTTTATCACAATTATTATAAAGTAAAATTTTTATTTTTTTTATTTTATATGTTTTATAATTTGGATATGTAACATCTTCTTCTTCATTTATATATGGATCATCTGATTGTATTTGGTCTAAAAACTTTTGAATAATTTTTTTAGTTTGATCATCTATTTTATTTGCTTCAGATAATTCATCATAAATTGCTTCTAAATCAAAAACTCGACTTGTTATTAAATCATCAATTAACTCATGTTTTGTTCCAGTAATAAAATATCCTTTTATTTCATCATATTTATATGCTAAATCATCTTTTAAATTTGTTACTAGAATATTTTTAAATTTATTGTATTTACCACAATGAGTAATTTCAATTAATTTTTCTAAAGAACAAAATCTTGAATCCATTATTTGTTTTTTCTCTTTATTAGTTAATAATTCTACTATGTTTTCTTTTCCAATAGAAACCAAATTATAATTGTTATTATTAACAATATTTTGAGTATTATTAGTATTAGTTGTATTATTACTATTATTCATCATCATTTTATTAACTCCTTTAAACGTTATTGTTGTTGTAGATTTATCTTTTTGAATTTCTAGTTTTGTTTTAACAGTTTCTAATTTTAGTTTTTCTAATTCTAATAAAACTTCCATATCTTTTTTTGATTTACATGTTTTTTCATGTCTCCATTTATTGTTATAATAATTAAATTCTTTTTCACAATATTTACAATTATAATCATTAACTATAACTATTTGTTTTTTGCTTATCTTTTTATTAATCTGTTTTTGTTGAATAGTATGATATTTTTTATTATGTATCCATAAGCTTTGATATGAACTATATTTTTTATTGCATTTATCACATATATATTCCATAATTATTTTGTGTTTTATATTGATAAATAAATTTAATTCCTTAAATGATTTAGTAAAAAGTTATATATTTTATAGTGTTAAAATTTTAATGTATCAACGCATAGTATTTATAATAGTATGGTTGTTTTTTGGTTGTTTTTTGGTTGTTTTTTGGTTGTTTTTTGTGTATTATTATAAAAAATATATATGATATATATGAATCGTAATATATATGTTTTATTTAATTATAAAAATATTATAACTATTTTATATCTAGCAAATTCACAA
>JACCDT010589927.1_pt1 | contig 33713 bp, 23 predicted proteins | sample 7446291 | NCBI WGS metagenome assembly JACCDT01 (sample SAMN15323446, study PRJNA562643) | freshwater metagenome | isolation source: river surface water | place: USA:Blue River Watershed | collected 2017-08-17
GGTGAAGACCGATCCGCTGATCGCCGCCGAGGCCAAGACCGCCGTGGGCGACCCGCCGGCCGCCGGCGCCATCGAGGCCTGAGCGTCATGCCGGCCGTTCTGATGGTCAAGCAGCTCTGCCGCTTCGAACCCTGGAGACGTCCGCCGTAGGGACGATTCCATGGGAATCTCATCAAGTAGCGTTGCCCACGCTACACAACCAAGGAGCCACAGCATGATTGCTGTCCATCCCCCCTAGCTTGTCGACGTATGCGTCGACGCCGCCGCCCTGGAATCCGAAGGATTCCGGGGCGTCATCATTTCTTGGGTATCTGTGCCCTTGACAGGAATTTAAAGAGGTGCTATAATGTATATTACAGTTCTTTGAGTTACAGGTACTTTGATTGGTGGACACGTGTGGCTTTCTGGCCACAGTTGCCCGCTAACCAAAGGAGTGCCTATGCGCAGCCTGCAACTGTAGAGTCAAGACGCCAGCGGCCTGCCAAGGCAACTAATCTCAACCTAACCTCTTGGAGGTTCCTATGAGATGACGAATGATTCCGGGGAGTTTGCGCCGACCCCCACCTGGCCCGAGCAGTCACTGATTGCCCGGGCCGAGTCATTTTTTGACACAAAAGCCTGAAAAAGCTACACTATCCCTACAGAGTCACCTCTGTTTTTTTATGCCTGTTTTGCACTGATCATTGACGAAGGAGGAACGTATGGCCAATTTCACTCTCGTATTCAAGGAACGGAAAAACGTCGCTCACGGGACGGATATGTTTGTCTTTGAGAAACCGGCTGATTTTGTCTTTGCTGCCGGTCAGTACGTTGTCCTCCGTCTCTCCAATCTGGTCGCTCCCGATACGCGAGCCGGTGTACGGTCGTTCTCTCTTTCTTCCGCACCCTCGGAAGACCATGTGGCCTTTACTATGCGTCAGGGAGACAGTGGATTCAAACAAACCATGTACGCCTTGAAGCCGGGTGATACTATCATGGCCACTGGTCCGGTCGGTCACTTTACTCTCTCCTATGCGGCTGATGGTCTGCCTATCATTTTTTTGGTGGGTGGGATTGGTATCACGCCGGTGCGGAGTATTCTGAAGCAGGCGGAGAAAGAAGGGGATGAACGGTCTTTTACCGTCTTTTATTCTAATCGCTTTGCTCAAGATGCTGCCTTTCATGAAGAATTAAGCGCGCTTCAGGTGAAAAACCTGCACTACATCACGACCTTATCCCAGGAAACCACTCCCTGTGCTGGTGCCAATGAAGAACGGGGATATATCTGCGAGGCCATGCTCCGCAAGTACGTGCCGGATGTGGTAAACGTGTGGTACTATCTCGTAGGTGCCCCTGCCTTTATCCAGGGTATGGAAGAGATGCTCACGGCCATGGGCGTGGCCAAGGAACGACAGGTGTGTGATCCCTTTGCGGGACTGACCGGCGCACCGAAAAAGTAAGCTGAACATTTGAAAACAAGCGGGTATCGTATAATGGTTCTTATGTCAGCCTTCCAAGCTGAAGATGGGGGTTCGATTCCCCCTACCCGCTCTAGAGAAGTAAAGAACTTGGATTTTCCCAAGTTTTTTAGTTTTTGGGTAGGGGGAATCGAAGGGCGTGAGTTGAATACGAGCGAGCGAGTATTCTGTGTGTAGCGCCCCGGCTTTTTGTCGGAGCAAAAAGGATTCCCCCTACCCGCTCTAGAGAAGTAAAGAACTTGGATTTTCCCAAGTTTTTTATTTTAAAACACTCTTTCTTCATACCGTGTATAATAGGTATACGTGTATGTTTCCCTTTTACTACCAACAGAATCATCGTTTGTTTCTCCGCAACCTCCTGTGGCTGTTTGGTGGCGCCACCTTGGTGGCGGCGCTCCTCTACGGGATAGTCTTTCGAGGTGGATCGTCGGAAGAAGTGTTGTCTCCGGCAACCGAAGAAAATACTTCCACGCTTTCTGATTGGGTGGACACCCAGCCGCAACCAACGGATAAGGCAGTCAATGAGCCGACGGTGACCGAGAAAGAATATCCCGTGCTGCCACCGCCTCCGCCGCCCTCCATGGCCAAGATGAAAACGCACGGGTGTGTGGCGGATGGGTTTTTGTCCGGGTACGGAGGCGATACCAATAGCTCGGTTGCGCTCATCAATCGTTCGCAGTGCTACTACCTCCATCGGGCACTCGAGACCTGGCTTGATCCGCCTGACTTTGGTGATGCTCGTGACATTATGCAAAAAGTGACCAAACCAAACACAGTGTATGGGATGTTTATTGCGGAAGCTATCGATACCAAGGCCGACTACTACTATCCGGCTGAGAAGCGTGATTTTGATTTTGGGGCCATGTGTCGCGAGGGGAGCAAGAACTACTGGGGAGAACATACCTGCAAGCCGTCATTCGAGCGTCCGGAGTATCGTAAGTACGTGGAGTATATTACGGAAGAGGCGATGAATATGGGCATTCAGAGTTTTCTCTTTGGGCAGGTATTTTATCAGGATAACGCTGATCGGAATGCCACCCGTATGCCCGAGATGATTCGTCATATGCGGGAACACGCGGAGTATCTGGGACTTGAGATTGTCATTGGGGCGCAGACCAATGACATCGAAGACGAATCATATCTGCGTCTGTTTGACTACATAGAGGGCGGTGTCGGGCTGAAGAGTGATGGCAGTATTGAAAGCGGTGCCTGCTTTTCTCGCTGGTGGAAGGAACCGGGGGATTGGTGCTGGGCGCTTCTGTGGCACGAGCGGTTCAAGGGGAAAGCACAGAACGTCCTTATCCACTTCGACTGGAGTGGGAAGTTGGGTGATGACATGAGTGTCTTTACTCGGATGGACAAGAACGAGCGAACGGCGACCTTACGGAGGCTGCACGCGTATTTCAATGAACAACGAGTCGGTTTTCTCATGCCGATGCTTGCGACACTCCACAAGGATAATGGTGGGTGTAGTGGTCCCAAGAAGCGTTTTTATTCGGCTAGTCGCAAGTATACCTGTCAGGATGAGGAAGCTATCAATGATATTCTGCGTCGTTCTCGGTAGACAGGCAAGGTAGGAAAAAAACTGCTATACTGGAGAGGGATTTTTCAATACTCATGACTGAAAAAATATTTCAAAAACGAAAGGAAGATTTTTCTTGTGAGCAGTGTGGATTTTTTGTATCCGGCAATGGATATACCAATCATTGTCCTCGCTGTCTCTTCAGTAAGCATGTCGATATTTTTCCGGGAGACCGCCTGGAGGCCTGTGGTGGACTGATGGAGGCTGTCTTGTGGGAGAAAGAACAGGGTAAGGAGCGTTTGGTTCATCGCTGTGTGCGGTGCGGCAAAATTCGAAAGAATAAAATACAGGAAGAGGATGATTTTGAGGCCGTACTCAGGTTGGCTCAGAAGCGTCTGACGGAAATATAAAAAAAGAACACAAACAAAGCGGCCGTATGGTTTGGAAAAGTTTCGCAGCTGAGGACGGAGCAAATGTTTTGGCCGGACTGGAAAGTTCCCAGGTTGGTTTGTCGTCTCTTGAAGCCAAGCGACGGCTAAAGGCACATCCGGATAATCGTCTGCACCCCGGGCCTTCGGCGCTTATGAGTACGCTCAAACAGCGACTCTCCTCATCATTTCTGTACCTGTTGTTGGCCGCGGCTGCTCTGTCATTTTTTTTGGGCGATAGACTTGAGAGTGGATTAATCGTGCTCTTTATCATTATCAACATCAGTCTCGAGACCTATCAGGAGTATCATTCTGCCCGGGCAATGCGCCTGCTCAAGCGCTATCTCGTGGTGCATACCAAGACCTATCGTGATGGCAAGAGGGTATCAGTGGAAAGTGCCAAGATTGTTTCTGGAGATGTCATTGTTGTGGAGGCAGGGGATCGTCTGCCGGCTGATGTGCGATTTTTGCGGACCAAAGGACTGCAGATGGACGAGAGTGTGATGACCGGTGAGTCCGTACCGACGAGCAAGAGTGCTGGACTTTTGCAGACACCAGCTGTCCAGATGTTTGAGGCGCACAATATTGGATTCGCCGGAACAGTAGCCACCAGTGGCTGGGGGGAAGGAGTGGTGTTTGCAACCGGTCAGGATACGGCATTTGGAGACATTGCCTCTTTGACGGAAGAAACCGACAAGGAAACGGTTTTTGAGAAAGGGATCCGTCAGTTCAGTCGGTTTATTCTGAAGCTTGTTTTGTTTACGCTCGCTATTATTTATGTGGCCAATATCTTTATTCGTGGCGACAGTGTCAGTAGTATTGAGCTGCTCATTTTTTCTTTGGCGTTGGCGGTTTCTGTGGTCCCGGAGGCGCTGCCAGTCATACTGACCGTCGCTCTCTCTCGCGGGTCACTTCGTTTGGCGCAAAAAAAGGTAGTCGTGAAACGTCTGTCAGCGATAGAAGATTTGGGCAGTATCGAGGTACTCTGTTGTGACAAGACGGGCACACTGACAGAAAACCTGCTTTCAGTCACGGGGGTACATGCCAAGGATAGTCGTCACTGTCTCAAGCTGGCCTTTGCCAGCTGTTTGGCTGTGCCGGAAGATCGGGGAAAATTGCACGATGCTTTTGATTTGGCACTGTGGCAGGCGCTGACCCCCAAGGAACATCAGGAGATGAAACGAGGGAAGCGGCTGGATACGATTCCGTTTGATCCGGAACGTCGTCGTAACAGTGTTTTGTTTGAAAACGAGGGCAGTCGAGATATTATCGTTCGGGGAGCGCCAGAAGAAATACTGAGACGTTGCAATAATATTGAGAATTTTTCGCGGCAGCAATTACTCGAATGGGTAGGGCAGGCAGGGCGAAGAGGGGAGCGTACGCTCGCGGTGGCAGTTAAACCGTTTTCGAGTAAGAAAAGTTATACGCTCTATGATGAGCAGGGGCTTTCGTTTGTTGGGCTGATTTCGTTTGTGGATACGCTCAAATCAACAGCCAAAGAGACGATTCTTCGGGCCGAAGCACTGAATGTGCAGGTGAAGATTATTACGGGGGACAGTCGTGAGGTGGCGGGAGCAGTCGGCTATGCGGTGGGCCTCTTGAAGCGTCCCGAAGATGTTGTGACCGGGCAGGAACTTGAGGGAATGTCGGAAGAAAATCGACGAAAGGCTGCTAGTGAAGGGGTCGTCTTTGCTCGCGTTTCTCCACGACAGAAGTATGATTTGATCAAGATGCTTCAGGAAAAGTACGAGGTAGGGTTTTTGGGTGAAGGCATCAATGACGCGCCAGCGCTCAAGCTGGCTGATGTGGCGATTGTTGTCGAGAGCGCTTCCGACATTGCCCGAGAGGCAGCTGATGTCGTGCTCCTTGAGAAGAGTCTCGAGACGGTTGTCGATGGTATTCGGGAAGGCCGTACTATTTTTGCCAATATCTTGAAGTATCTTCGTGTGACGTTGACCTCAAATTTTGGCAATTTTTATTCGGTAGCCTTGGCCTCTTTGTTCCTGCCCTTTGTACCGCTGCTCCCCATTCAGATTTTGCTTCTGAATCTTTTGTCTGATTTTCCCATGATTGCTATTGCGACGGATACCGTTGATGATGGAGAGCTTGAAAAGCCGAAAAACTACCAGGTACACAGCGTGGTCTTGATGGCGACCCTTCTCGGGGTAGTCAGTTCTGTTTTTGATTTTATTTTGTTTGGAGCACTGTTTCAGTTTTCTCCGGAAACACTTCAAACAGGGTGGTTCATGCTATCTCTCCTCACGGAAATTATCCTTATCTTCTCCCTACGCACCCGGCTGACCTTCTTTCGGGCGCGGCATGCTTCTGCCACGCTCGGCTTTCTTTCGGGGGGAGTCCTGCTGTTTGCTTTGGCACTGCCGTTTATTCCCTACATGACCGGATGGCTTCATTTTGTCATGCCGACCCCCGAGCTCCTCTTGTTTATCGCTGTCTTGGCCATAGGGTATTTCTTTGCTACCGAAGCCGTAAAAAACTTCTACTATCGTCATATACACGAAGGCTATCGGACCACTTGATTCTTTTTTTGGGAGTAACAGAAAACCGGCTCAAGGGCCGGTTTTCTGTTGGGAGAGTTAGTTTTTCTCAGTAATTGATTGAACGATGATGGTACTTACCTCTTCCAGGGTTTTACTCCCCAATTGTCCCAGAGCGCGATGTTCCAGGGAGACAGTGTGGGCGGCTACTTCTTTGTCGCCCACCACAATAAGATAGGGGATTTTATTGACCTTGGCACTGCGTATCCGTTTGCCAAGTGATTCATCTGATGCATCGACTTCGGCTCGAAGAGTTTTGATGCGTAGCGCAGTCGCCACTTCTTCGGCGTAGGCTCGATGACTCTCACCAATCGGGAGTACCATAGCCTGTACTGGAGCCAGCCAGGTTGGGAAAGCACCACCGTAGTGTTCGATGAGGAAGGCGATGACGCGTTCGATAGCTCCTATTGATGAGCGATGAACGACCACTGGCCGTTTCTCGGTGCCGTCCATGGCAGTGTAGGTCAGATTGAAGCGATCGGGCATACAGAAATCATATTGGACGGTGAAGGCGGTATTTTCTTTGCCGCGAGCATCCTTCATTTGAATATCAATTTTTGGACCATAGAAAGCGGCTTCTCCGGCAGCTTCCACAAAGACACCATTTCTTTTTTGGAGAACAGAACGGAGCATGGCCTCGCCTTCATCCCAAGCGGTATCATTTTTGTAATATTTTTTGTCATCTTGTCGATCACCAAGAGAAAGGCGGTAGGAATAATTTTCTCCCAGCTTGAGGCCAAAAACCGTGGCGATGTGCTCGATCAAATCAAGCGCCTTGCTTACTTCGTCGGCCGCCTGTTCTTTATCGGCGCAGATGATATGAGCATCAGCCAGGCAGAAGCTGCGTACACGCACCAGACCAGACAGTTCTCCTGATCCTTCGTAGCGGTAGAGCTTGGCCAGTTCGGCGATACGAAGTGGTAGGTCGCGATAGCTCTTTGGCCGATCAGTATAGATCTGGAAGTGATGAGGGCAGGTCATGGGTCTCAGCATGAACTCATGGTCATCAATCGTTATCGGGGCGTACATGGAATCTTTGTAGTACGGGTAGTGGCCGGAGGTTTTGTAAAGATCGAGTTTGGCGATATCGGGAGTGTAGACGTGCTGGTACCCCCATTCGATTTCCGTATCAACGATAAAGCGTTCCAGAACACGACGAAGCGTAGCTCCTTTGGGAAGCCACAAGGGGAGTCCAGAGCCAACTAGGTCAGAAAAGGTAAAGAGGTCGAGTTCCTTTCCGAGGCGACGGTGGTCATTCGCTGCAAGAGCGCCGAGTTCTTCTGGTGCAGGGTTTTTTTCTTCGGACATAAGCATGGGGAAAAAGGTTACTGTTGTATGATAGCTTCTCTTTGGCGTTCTAGGCAAATGACGTGGGGTTGACAAAACAAAAAGACGTGCTAGTCTTTCAGTAGTTCTTCCATTCGCTTGTCTCCTCCTAGCACATCCCCTGTGCTTTTCGGCCCCCGTTGGCACATTCTGCCTGGCGGGGGTTCTCTTTTTTTCTTACTTCTTTTCTTCGACTTCCTGAATGGTCAGGGTGAGATCCTTTTTGAGCTCCGTTGTTTGGTCATAGGTCTTGCCATCCTTGGTTTTGATGTGAACATTGACCGGTAGCGTACCGACGCCGGACTGCTTTTGAATAAGGAGACGATAGTCATTTTCTGTGACCGTTTCGGGGAGTTCGTATTTGATCATGCCTTCGGTTTGTCCTCCAATCAAAACATCAACAAAAACACCGAAGTATGTTTTTTCAAAGGCCTCATCAGTGAGAGGTGACCCTACCAATTTTCGCTCAATGAGCTTTGATCCCTTGGGAACATAGGCCCGGAGGTAGGTGTGGTAATCACTGGTGCGCCAGTCTCCATAGGGGGCGGTGTGCTTGTAGGTGTAGAGGATGGTGGCAACGGGTTTTTCGCCGGTGAAGTCAACGGTGTAGTCAAGTGAACGCCGCATATAGTAATCGGACTTGAGGGCTCCCATGTTGGCATCAACAAGCATCAGATAGTCACCAGTCCAGTCGGTCGCTACCGAACCATCCCAGTGGACGCTTTCGACGAGATTCTGCAGATTTTCATCGGCAAACCAAATCATAATATCGCGATTGCGCAGTTCGTTTTGGGTGAATTCTGCCAGTTTTGGGATATTGGAAACCGTGGCGACGCGCGTCATGATTTCAGCCGCCAGTTTTTTCATGATGGCCTTGCGGTTTTGTTTCAGTTCGGCCGGAACATCCTCGCCAAGATAGGCACGTTCTACCCGCTCTTCCAGTTTGTAGGCACCGTCTTCGCTGGTATAGGTATTGGAGTCCCCAGGAATTTTGATGGGACCACTGATAGCCAAGATATTATTGAAGACGTGAGAGTTGACTCCGATAACGGCATCAAATTTTTCTCGACCACCGGCGAGACGATAGAAATACTGGGCCTTTTCAGCGTTGGTCGGAAAGTCCGGAGAGAAGTTGGAATCACGAAATTTCCATTTCTTCAGTTGGAGCTTGCGGAGGAATGGGTAGGGAGGAGTGATTTTGGCCACGATGCGCTGATCAAGCAGGTTGGCATCTTCCACGAATGTCGAAAGCACCTCGCCATTTTTGACTTTGACGATGGCGTACTGTCCCAAAAAGCCACCTCCGGGACGGAGCTCATCAGCGTTTTGGAGGAGAATCAGGAAAACGCGCGTGCGATCATCTTGTTTGGTTAATTCGGCGACAAGTTGATTCACCACCTCGATTTCTTTTTTGGTGTCGGGAGCGAGTGGGAGCAACTTGGAGACTTTTTGAAAAATATTGAGGGAGCCGGCAGCAAATTCTGTTGTATGTTCTTTGGCATAGAAAAAGGTAAAATACCCTCCGATGGACACGATGATGACGACGATAAGGGCGATAATCCACCCTTTTGTGAGAAAAGCAGGCATGATAAGAAGAAAAAAATTATGACCTCCCTAGTATAGCAGAAAAAAAGAGAAATGGGCGACGTTGCCCTTCCTCTTCAAATACGATATACTGGCACCGTTTGGCGCACGTGAGGCGGGTGTAGTACAGTGGCAGTACACTAGCTTCCCAAGCTAGGGACAGGGGTTCGATTCCCCTTACCCGCTCAAAAAAGTAAGACCGCCTCGCTATGGGGCGGTTTTGCTATTTTGCCAGGTATTGAGGCGAGCGTTCATTTCATTGAAGATGTATTCGAACCAAGAGGAGAAAGAACGTTCGTTCTTTGGATGAATTTCCGAAGCAGGAGGTGCCTGAGACGGGGTAGTAGTGGTCGCGCCCAAGACCTGCGCATCATCTGGAATATCGTGTTCTTCCTCAGGGGGGAGTGCCTCTGGGAGGGCGGTGTTTTCGAGTTCATCAGGTACATCGGAAGGCGTTGGTGAAACAGTGGAGAGAGATAGAGCAGACGTTTCGTCGGGAGGGAGCATTTCTTCTGATTGAGGAGGAGTAGGGGTATTTTTTTCAGTTGTTCGAGGTGTTGTGTCCTGCCATGCCCAGCGTTTTCCTTTTTCTTTGGTATATGTTACATCCTCGCCGACCGCCCGAGGGAGTTTGTACTTGATAGTTTGGAGCGTTTTGCCATCTGGTGCACGGAGCTCAATTTTTCCTTTTTGATTGGGCAGGGTGAAGAGGGCGTGTTCCCGAGTAAGCGTGATGGTTGATTTAGGAGCGATAACGACACTGTTTTTGATGGGATGATTGACGAGTTTCTTCCATCCGGTCGCAATACTGAAGTCTTTGAGATCAATGGATTTTTTACTGCGATTTTCAATACGGAGCCATTCATGGTCGGCGTCTTTACCCGAAGGATTTGGGACCAGGGCGGTAATGCGAACGTCTGGCTCAGGGAAAGACTCAATCGTGAGGGAAAATGTTTCTGTGACATCGTCTTGTCCGTCAGTGGTGGTGAGCGTTACCGTGTATGTGCCATTTTTTTCGTAGGCATGGCGAGTTTTTTCTTTGTAGCTTTTGTGGTCGTCGCCAAAGTCCCAGGTGTATTTGAGGGTACTGCCATCGCTATCCTTGCCCCGGGCATCAAAAGCAATGGGAATGCCACGGTACCCCTTTTTTGGGATACGCTCTTTTGTTTCCGGAAGAGTGTTGAGAGCGTTGGCTTCTCCTGGAGTAGGTGTTCCGCCACGCCAGTGTTCCCCGATGCGATTTTGGGAGACTCCTTCTTTTGTTTTGGTAAAGTGGACCGAATCAATGAGTGTGCCTACGGTATCAAAAAGAGAGAGGGATTCGTTGCTGTTATTGAGGGATATTTTTGATACGCTTCGGAAGAGGACGATACGCCCGTGCTCTTTGATGAGAGAGGGAAGAGGGAAGGAATAAGTGCCTGTTTTTGAAGCGTCCTGAATATGGAAGCCGCCAATATCGACGGGGGCATCGCTGTCATTGAACAGTTCGATAAACTCTCCGATGGCTTCGTCGCCGGCAGGGTTGGAGAGAATTTCATGAAAGCGAACCGGTGAGGGAGACGCTGGTGTGGGAGGAACGGGGGCGGGCGGATCAGGCGGCGAAAGAGGTGGCTCTGGCAGCGTGGGCTCCGGTGAAAAAAGAAGACCACTTCTATTGGTGGGAGTAGGCGTCAGTGTTGTCGACCACGCTCGGGTGAGTGGATCTTGGATAAGACTGGTACCTTTCTTCGGATTTGACACAAGAGGAGTCTCTGGAAGAAAGGGAGCGCCTTTGCCCCAGCGTATGCTATCTAGGAGTACGCCTGCTCCTCCTGACTGGGTAAAGAGTCCGATACTATTGTCATCAGCCAGCGAAGAAGACGCGGTCTCGCTGTCTGCAAAGGGAGGTGCGAACAGGCTCTCTTTGTGTGCCCAGAGGAAGTAGCCATGCGCCGGGATGGATGTATTTTTTGGAAACACTTTGAGAGAGCTTTCGCTTCCCGAGGCAGTACGTCGGCGAAGTTGGAAACCGGAGAGGTCAACAGGGTTGTCACTTACGTTGTAGAGTTCTACAAATTCATCGAGAGGGTGTGTACCGGCCAGCATAATCTCATGTAGGATGACGTCTGATGAAGATGCTCGGACTTGAGAAACAAAACAAAAAAAGAGAAACAAACTTCCCAGGAGTCCTGACCAAAAAGAGAAAGGAAAACGCATAGTGAAGAAGGCTCGATATTTTTTTCATACCACAAATGTGAAAAAAGAACAACCCCTGTTAGTGGTAGTTTTCGAAAGAATGTGCTATACTGAAGAAAACAAATTCTTATGGCACGTGAAAAAAATACAGGAGCAAAAACAATGGAAACATTCGGATGGATGACTTCCATGGTGCAGGGTATTTTTGGGGGAGTTCAAGGGGTACTTGATCATGTGCGCCAGGGAGCACGGGCTATCGGTGCGCGTATTATTCGTCGGATGGGGTTGCTGTTTTTTGTCGTCTTGGGAGTGGTTTTTTTTCTGGTGGGATTGGCACGATTCTTGGATGAGGTGTACCAGGTGCCAGGTGCCGGAGAAATGGTGGTGGGCATCTTTGTGTTTTGCGGAGCACTCCTCATATATCTGATTGATTCACAAAATAATTCATAATTTCATTAAGGAAAATCGTATGGCAAAGAAAACGACCGATGTAGAAGTGATGGCAGAAGCACTCAAAGACAAGGTGGTAGCTCAGGTGGACAAGACGAAGGTGTTGGCTGAAAAGGAAATGACGAAAGTGAAGAAGCAGCTCGAAAAAACCTATTCAACTGTGGAAGGGTATGCCAAGAAGAATCCAGAGAAAGCAGCTGCCGTGGCTGCTGGTATCGGAGCTGCCCTTGGTGCTGCCTTGGCACTTTTGGTGACAAGCGGAAGCAAGAAGGGAAAGAAGAAATAGTCTGCCACTCTTTCAAACACCCACCGTACGGTGGGTGTTTTTTGTTCTGCGTACGGGAGACCTATGCTCTCAGAAAGAGGAAGGTGTATACTGGTTGATATGGGACTACTCGGACTGCTCATCACGTTGTTGTTCATAGCCTTGGGATCAGGGTACTATTTTTTCAGTGTGCCAAAAACAACGGTGACGATTACCAACAGTGTTCCGGTGCCGGTTGCAGAGGGGCTTTCTTTGTATCAAGAGCTCAAAACTGAAGCGGAGGACATTAAAGAGGGAGAGGAGTATCGAGTGGAAGAGGAAATACAGCAGCTTGAAGAGGCGCTGTATAACGAACAATTAAGAACGAACAATCAACAAAGGGATACGGAGCCTGATACGGTGAAGGCGCCACAAGAAGCCAAAATGGAAGTAATAGAGCGACTGATGACCACGGGATTTGCTGTACCAAAGAAAGCACGGACTATTGATACGATTGTGCTCCATTCCTCCTACAATCCGAATGGCGGAAATGCGTATGGAGTGAGTGAATTGGTCAACATTTATGAGAGCTACGGTGTGAGCGCTCACTACTTGATTGATCGGGAGGGCACGGTATATCGGTTGGTGGAGGATAAGAATATTGCCTACCATGCCGGCGCGAGCAAAATGCCGGATGGTCGCCAGGATGTGAATGCTTTTTCTCTTGGTATTGAGATAATGAATAAGGAAGATACACAGTATACCAAGGCGCAGTACGAAGCAGTGAACGATCTTGTAGCAACCCTCAAGCAACGCTATGGCATCAAGTACGTCGTTGGTCATGGAGATATCGCCCCCACTCGTAAAACCGACCCCTGGAACTTTGATTGGAAGAAGCTGAAATGAGATACTGTTGAAAATGAGGGGCATTTTAGAATTTTGAAACTAAATCATGGGTGATTGTTTGGAAATTGGAAATTGATAATTAGAAATTCTGCCTATGTCGTACGTATTCAGACTCAAATTAGAGAAAACGAAGTCCGAATTGGCTCTCCTTGAAGATGGATCAGTCAGGGCAGTGCGGACTTGGCCCGAGGCGCGGGATATGGGGACAAAGCTGTTTGAGGCGCTCTCGGAGCTCCTGGAAGAGCAGGGACTGAAACCGACGGCCGTAGAGGGCTTTGTGGTGGAGTCAGAGCTTCCTGATGTCTATACATCGATGCGCATTGCCGAAACCGTCAAAAAAGTGTATGCTTTTGGTGTGAAGCAGGAGTAATCATCCCAATTTTTTTGGAGACAGTGTGCACTCATGTGAAGTACCTTGTGAGGCTAAAAAACCAATACATTTTTATACTAAGGCTTTTTTAGAGCCATTTTTTGGTTTCTATTTGACAGAAAAAACAAACGTTGTTACACTGAATCGTACTGTAGGTATTGACTCTTCGAAAGGCCGGGAATTTCCCTCGAGACCTCGGAGAGAAAGTGACTGACTTTTCTAGCCTCGAATCGCCTTTGGGTGCAAGGTCTGCGGCGAGACCGAGAAGGAAATGGTTGCTGAAAAGCAAAGGCTAACATTTTCCAACCCAATGGAGCGGATCCACCTCCTATCCATAATTGAATAGTTTTATCCGATAATCTCATCGGCCCTACTTGTTCAGATCTGCCAGCGGCGGATTCCTCGGACAAGGAGTGTGCACATGAGTGTCTTTTTATGTCCAAAGCAGAAAAAGCATTGCGAGTGAAAGAAAGCATCAGCAAAGAGTCTTCACTCTCGAAGCGTCGGTTTTTCAATAATCGTATCACGGTATCATTGCCGGACCTGATTGAGGTACAAAAAGACTCGTATCAGTGGTTTTGGGACAAGGGACTGAAGGAGTTGTTTTCAGAAATCAATCCTATTGCTGACTTTACGAGCAAGGATCTTGAGCTGACCGTCACGGATTACTATCTTGATGAACCAAAGTATCCGGCGCTTATTGCTAAAAACAAGAACATCTCTTACGAGGCGCCGCTGCGTGCCAAGGCCACGCTTCTCATGAAGAAGACCGGAGAAGTGAAGGAGCAAGAAATTTATCTGGGAGATTTCCCTATCATGACGGAACGGGGCACCTTTATTATCAATGGTGTCGAGCGTGTGGTGGTTTCACAGCTTATCCGCTCTCCTGGTGTCTTTTTTACGATGGACTATCAGAAGGGAAAAAAGTTGTTCGGAGCTAAGATTATTCCAAATCGTGGCGCCTGGCTTGAGATTGAAACCGATCTCGACGGTGTTATTTCTGTCAAAATTGACCGGAAGCGTAAGCTTCCAATGACGGCGCTGTTCAAGGCCTTTGGTTTTGATGAAAAGCGTTTGCGTACGGAGTTTTCTGCTATTGATATCGGTGAGCAGAAGTTTATCGACAATACGCTCCTCAAAGATCCTTCCAATAATCAGGGAGAGGCGTACCGTGAAGTATACAAGCGGCTCCGACCAGGAGACTTGGCGACAGAAGAAAACGCCAAGCAGATGATTGATGCCATGTTTTTCAATTTTGAACGCTACGACTTCGGATCGGTGGGTCGCTATCGTTTGAACCAGCGATTGTCTATTGAACGCGCTGATACGGAAGAAAACCGAATCTTGAATACGGATGATTTGGTCTTGATCGTGCAGGAGGTTATCCGCCTCAATAATGATCCAGAAGGTCGCGCTGATGATATTGACCACCTCGGGAATCGTCGTGTGCGTGCCGTGGGTGAGTTGATTCAGAATAAGCTCCGTGTCGGTATGTACCGCATGGTGCGCAATATCAAAGACCGCATGAGTACCTGCGATCCAGACACCGTCGTGCCTGGTCAGCTCATCAACCCTCGTCCTGTCGCTGCTTCGGTCAAGGAATTTTTCTCAAGCTCCCAGTTGTCCCAGTTCATGGATCAGGTCAACCCGCTTGCTGAGCTCGAACATAAGCGACGTCTTTCTGCTATGGGTCCTGGTGGATTGACCCGTGAACGCGCCGGCTTCGAAGTACGTGACGTGCACCATTCGCACTACGGACGCATCTGTCCGATTGAAACACCGGAAGGTCCAAACATCGGTCTCGTTGGGCACTTGGCCAGTTATGCCCGTGTCAATGAGTATGGATTTTTGGAAACACCGTATTTGATCGTCAGAAAGGAAGTAACAGCCAAGGCAGAAGAGCTCGAACACCGTATCTTGGGTGAGGCAGTCGCCGGCTTGAAGATCGGTGAGAAGCTGACGCTCGAAACCGCCAAGCAAGTGGCACTCGCCAAAAAGGGTGAGACCGTGAAGGTCAAGCCATTCGTGACGCTCGAAATTGAATACTTGAATGCTATCGTTGAGGACCGGAAGATTATCGCTCATGCCCGTATCTCACTTGATGATCACCGGAACATCAACGAGCAGATGGTTGGAGCACGCGTGAAGGGTCACCCGGAAACGATTGAGGCCGAAGCTCTCGACTATATCGATGTCTCGGTCAAGCAGTGTATCTCTATTGCGACTGCCCTTATACCATTCCTCGAACATGATGATGCCAACCGTGCTCTCATGGGTTCAAACATGCAGCGTCAGGCTGTATCATGTGTGATTCCACAGGCACCGATTGTCGGTACGGGTATCGAAGACAAGGCCGCACGTGATTCCGGACAGGTGGTACTTGCTCTCCAGGCGGGAGAAGTAGTGGCCTCTGATGCCAATCATATTGTTGTTCGTTCCAAGGCACCAGCCGGAGCGAAGAAGGATCATATCGATACCGAATACCTCCTCCAAAGCTTTGAAAAGTCGAACGCCTTTACGTCGATGAACCAGGTGCCACGAGTCCTCAAGGGTCAGATGGTGGCCGAAGGAGATCTCTTGGCTGATGGTGCCTCGACTGATCACGGTGAGTTGGCGCTCGGACAGAACATGGTCGTCGCCTTCGTTTCTTGGGAAGGATTCAGCTATGAAGATGCTATCGTCGTCTCTGAAAGAATCGTGCAGCAGGATCGTTGGAGCTCCATTCATATTGAAGACTTCTCTATCGATGTCCGTGATACCAAGCTTGGGCCGGAAGTGGTCACGCGGGATATTCCGAACATTGGCGAGGATCGTTTGAAGAACCTGGATGAAAACGGCATCATTCGTATCGGTGCTGAAGTTTCTTCCGGTGATATCATGGTCGGGAAGATTACTCCGAAGGGAGAGGGTGACCTGACCGCTGAAGAGCGATTGCTCCGTGTTATTTTCGGAGAGAAGTCCCGTGACGTGAAGGATTCTTCGCTGTATTTGCCACACGGTGAACACGGCAAGGTGGTTGATGTGAAAATTTTCTCCCGTGAACGGGGTGACAAGTTGCCAATGGGTGTCTTTGAACAGATTCAGGTTTCGGTGGCGCAGATGCGCAAAATCTCTGTCGGTGACAAGTTGGCCGGTCGACACGGTAACAAGGGTGTTATCTCCATGGTGGCCGCTCAAGAAGACATGCCATATCTGCCTGACGGTACACCGGTGGATGTGATCTTGAACCCGCTTGGTATCGCTTCCCGTATGAACATTGGTCAGATTCTCGAGACGCACCTTGGATGGGCGGCTATGAAGCTTGGCTATACGGTGGCGAGCGTGGCACTCGATGGTGTCTCTGAACAGGATATCAAGGGCGAATTGAAGAAGGCCGGACTTCCAGAGAATGGCAAGATTCGTCTGATTGATGGTAAGAGCGGCGAAGCCTTTGACAATGAATCAACCGTGGGTGTCATGTACATCATGAAACTGAACCACTTGATTGAGGATAAGCTCCACATGCGATCCATCGGGCCCTACTCCCTCATTACTCAGCAGCCGCTCGGTGGTAAGGCACAGTTCGGTGGCCAGCGCTTCGGAGAAATGGAAGTGTGGGCACTGGAAGGTTATGGTGCCGCATATACACTGCAAGAAATGTTGACGATAAAGTCCGATGATGTTTTGGGTCGTTCCAAGGCCTATGAGTCGATCATCAAGGGCGAGCCGATCAAGAGTCCGAACCTGCCGGCATCGTTTCACGTGCTCGTGAACGAACTGAAGGGGTTGTGTCTCAATGTCGAATTGAAAGGAGCCAGGACAGAAGATGATCTCGCTTCAGAAGAGGCTGATATCGAAACCGTCTAACTCACTTCCAATCAATAGCTTTACCAAAATTCTATGGAAAACATTACTAAAGTAAGCGATTTCGACAGCGTGAGACTGACTCTCGCCAGCCCGGATCAGATTCTCGAGTGGTCAAATGGTGAAGTCACCAAGCCGGAGACCATCAACTATCGTACCCAGCGGTACGAACCAGATGGTTTGTTCTGTGAAAAGATCTTCGGTCCTTCCAAGGACTGGGAGTGTTACTGCGGAAAGTATAAGCGCATCCGGTATAACGGTATCGTTTGTGACAAGTGTGGAGTCGAAGTGACTCGCGCCATCGTTCGTCGTGAGCGCATGGGCTATATCAAGCTTGCCACACCGGTTTCTCACATCTGGTTCCTCCGGGGTGTTCCCTCCAAGATTGGCTTGGTACTCGGTATTTCCCCACAGGATCTGGAGCGTGTCATCTACTTCTCTTCGTACATCATCATGAGTGTGGATGAGAAGCTGAAAGAACAGTCACTCGATGCTCTCGAAAAAGAATACAAGAGCAAGCAGAAAGAAATGAAGTCGGCCGAGAAAAGCGAGAAGGCTTTGGAAGAAGATCTGGAAGAGCTGAAGGCTCAGTACCGTGATACGAAGGAAGATATCAAGAACGTTCGTCCATACCAGATTCTTTCTGAGGTGGATTACTTCAATCTGTCGAGCCGGTTTGGTCAGATTTTTACCGCCGGTATCGGTGCAGAAGCGATTCGTAAGATTCTCGAGAAAATCGACATTCCTTCACAGGTCAAAATTCTGAAAGAGGAATTGTCGGCCGATGAGTCTGTTGATCAGAAGAAACTTTTGCAGCGTCTCAAGGTATACCAGGGATTTGAAAAGGCCAACCTCCGTCTCGAGTGGATGCTCCCGACTGCTATCCCGGTTATTCCACCGGATCTTCGTCCGATGGTGGCGCTCGATGGTGGCCGTTTCGCTACCTCTGATTTGAACGATCTCTATCGTCGTATTATCAATCGCAACAACCGTCTCAAGAAATTGATGTCGATTGGAGCACCAGAAGTGATTACTCGCAACGAAAAAAGAATGCTCCAGGAGGCTGTTGACGCGCTCTTTGATAACTCGGCTCGTCGCGGTCAGGCTTCGACCGCAGCATCGACCGGTCAGCGTCGTGCCCTTCGTTCCCTCGCGGATGCCTTGAAGGGCAAGCAGGGACGTTTCCGTCAGAACTTGCTCGGGAAGCGAGTGGACTACTCTGGTCGTTCCGTTATCGTCGTTGGTCCAAAGCTCAAGCTGCACCAGTGTGGTCTGCCGAAGAAGATGGCGCTCGAACTCTTCAAGCCATTCATCATCAACAAGCTCATCACCAAGGAGTATGCTCACAACGTCCGTACCGCTGGTCGGATGGTAGATGCCGAAACCGAAGAGGCCTATGAAATTCTGGACGAAATCATCGAACACCACTACGTACTCCTGAACCGCGCTCCGACCCTTCATCGTCTGTCGATTCAGGCGTTTCAGCCGGTGCTGATTGAAGGAAAGGCTATTCGTTTGCATCCGATGGTGTGTCAGGCATTCAATGCCGACTTCGATGGTGACCAGATGGCCGTGCACGTGCCGCTCACCGATCAGGCTCGTCACGAGAGTGCGACTATCATGCTCTCATCCAAGAATCTCTTGAAGCCAGCTTCCGGAGAGCCAATCGTGTCTGCTAGTCTCGACATGGTGCTCGGTGCCTACTACCTGACCCACATGAAGGCAGGGCAGAAGGGTGAAGGCAAGGCGTTTGGTACCATGGATGAAGCCATGCTCGCCTATCAGAACAAGATTGTGGCCGTCAATGCCATCGTCAAGCTCTCGTTTGAGGGCAAGCTCATAGAGACATCGGTAGGACGCATTATGCTCAATGATATTTTGCCGGAGAGCCTTCGTTTCGTGAACGAAGAAATGACCAAGAAGGATCTCAAGGGACTGATGTCACGTATTTTGGAAGCGCTCGGACAGGATGAGGCGGCCAAGTTTGCTGACCGGATGAAGGATCTGACCTTCAAGGCTGCTTCGAAGTCAGCTATCAGTTGGGGTATGAATGACCTGATTGTTCCACAGGAAAAGCCGGCCCTTATGGCGGCTGCCGAGATACGTATTACAGAAGTGAAGGATCAGTACAACATGGGATTGTTGACGAACGAAGAACGCAAGAACCGGGTGATTGAAATCTGGAACGAAACCAAGAACAAGATTACGGATGCCGTTCGTCTCCATCTCGACAAAGAGGGTCCGGTCTACGCCATGATCTATTCCAAGGCTCGTGGTTCCGAATCCGTTGTCGTGCAGATGACTGGTATGAAGGGATTAATGGCCGGTCCAACCGGAGAGACTATCGAACTCCCGGTGAAGAGTTCGTTCAAGGAAGGATTCAATGTGCTCGAATACTTCATCTCGACGCACGGTGCTCGTAAGGGTATGGCAGACACCGCTCTTCGTACCGCGACCGCCGGGTATCTGACCCGTCGTTTGGTGGATGTGTCTCAGGATATTATCGTCCGAGAAGAAGACTGTCATGATACCGAAGGTACCTACCTCTATCGTGAGGATTCCGATGCTATTGGTCAGAGCTATGGCAGCCGTATCGAAGGACGCGTCACGGTAGAAGCGATCAAGGATCCGGAGACCAAGGAAGTGATTGTCAAAAAGGGTATCCTGATCAACCGTGAACAGGGCAAACTGGTAGAGAAGATGAATATTGCCAAAGTAAAGATTCGTTCGCTCGTGGCCTGTAAATCTCGTCGAGGAGTCTGTCGTATGTGTTATGGTATCGACCTCGGTCGGAGCGCGCTCGTGGAACTCGGTGCATCCGTCGGAGTGGTGGCTGCTCAGGCTATCGGTGAACCAGGAACACAGCTGACTATGCGTACCTTCCACGTCGGAGGTGTGGCGGGGTCGGACATTACTCAGGGTCTCCCTCGGGTGGAGGAAATCTTTGAAGCTCGTGTACCGAAAACCGAATCCATCCTCTCTGAGGTGGACGGTCAGGTCAAGTCTATTGCTCGGGACAGCGCCAAGGTGGTGAAGATCTCTGTTATGGACAACGAACAAAAGGAGCATGAGTATCAGGTGCCACAGAATGTGACGCTCAAGGTAAAGGAGGGCGACCTCGTTTCCGTGGGAACCATTCTCTCCGAAGGACATATCGACTTGCGCAAACTCTTTGCCATCATGGGTGAAGAAGCTGTACATCGCTATATCATCCGTGAGATTGAAGAGATCTATGCCACTCAGGGTGAAGCCATCAATGACAAACACATTGAAGTGATTATCCGTCAGATGATGTCTCGTATCCGGGTGACTGATCCGGGTGACACGCTTCTTTTGCCAGGGGATATCGTCGAGAAGGATCAGTTCCTCGAAGCGAACGAAGAAGCGCTCGGCAAGAAAGGACGAGAAGCTGTCGGAGAAGCCATGGTTTTGGGTATTACCAAGGTGGCACTTTCGACCGAATCCTTCCTCTCCGCCGCTTCGTTTATGGAAACAGCGCGAGTCCTCATCAACGCGGCTGTGGCCGGCAAAGAAGACCGCCTGCGTGGTCTCAAGGAAAACGTTATCATCGGACGCCTCATCCCGGCTGGTACGGGGTACCGCGGGCTCGATGTCAACAAGAAGGCTTAAGATACTTTGGTGTCTGGTCTGCAAGAAACGCCCTCTGCTTGTCAAAGGGTGTTTTTTGTGCTATAATATAAGAGCCAGTGGTCAAAAAACGGGTCAACAGCCCGTTTTTTGTTTTATTCAGATAAAAAAGGCGGTATAATGAGTGAAAGACAAAAGGGAGTAAGAAATTAATTTCACATACTATGGCAGAAGTACCAAGCATAAATCCTCGAGAAGAAAAACACGAGATTGATATCGATCTTTCAGACGGAACCGTACCTGAAGTGCTTGCTTATCGTGGTACCGAAAGAACTGCTGCGGATGAGAGAAATCTCGTGCGACAATATCGGGCAATGCAGTCGCAGTATCTCGGGCTCGCGAAGGCGTATAGGGATTTACAGGAAAATATAAAAAGGGAAGGGATAACTTTTGCTGGCTTCGGTCTGAAAAAACAGTTGCTCACGACATATGCAGGGTATTTTAAGGAGTTTGATCTCTATGCTAGCGTTGATGAAGCAACCCTGATAAGAGAGTTGGAAGAGTGCGCAGAAAACGATGCGTTCACTCAAAAAATAGCCTATCTAGATACGTTGATTGAAGCATCGTATGAGCGATTGAGACGGATGAATGAGCAGGACGGGACAGTCGCTAACCGTGCCAGAGAGGCGGCGGATTTGGCGGCAGATATAGCAGCGGAACGAGCGAGCGCGCAACAAGAAGAAGCAGCAATAATACGGGGGATATTCAGGCGAACACCGTCTGAGACAGTCTCTCCTTCTCCTGTGGCTCCTGCTTCAGTGCCGGTTGTACAAGGGGGTCTTTGGAGTAAGATGAAGAAGTTCTTTGGCTAAAGAACATACTATAAAAAATAATTGCGGATATTTTTTTTCTGAAATATTGTTTGTTTATCTAAAAAGTCCTATACTGAAAGAAGAGACATTCTTTTGAGGATTGCATTTGAAATTATCATCCTGAAGGGCAGGAATTTTTAGAGAAGCTATGAGGCTTGTCAAAATCGCTACGGTCTTTTTTACCTATCTTGTCTTGTATCCGGTAACGAGTTATCGGAAAGCAAGTTTTGGTGAGCGACTTCGTATGGCTTGTGAAAAACTCGGACTGACCTTTATAAAAATTGGCCAGATTCTTTCCATGCGTTACGACATCCTTTCAGCAGAGGATTGTCTCGCCCTTCAAAAGCTACTGGATAAATCAAATCCGCTTTCTTTTGACGTTATTGAAGAAAGGGTGAAAGAAGAGTACGGAAAACCATACACGAAAGTGTTTAAGAGTTTTTCTCGGGATCCCATCGGGTCCGCTTCTATCAGTCAGGTACATAAGGCCACGCTGTTTAACGGCAGAGTGGTAGCTGTAAAGATCAAACGGCCCTTTGTGGAGCGACACCTACGTCCCGATATGCGGGCGCTGAAAAGTATCGCTTTCGTTGCCATGTTGTTTTCTAAAAGATTGCGCGACTTAAGATTGCTCGATACGATAACCTCTTTTGAAGGGTGGTTGCGCCAGGATATTGATTTTCGTCTTGAGGCGGCAAATATTCGGCGATTGAAAGAACAGGAATATTCGGGGAAGTGTGCAGACAGTGAAAAAATAGTGTGTGTTGATATTGTTGAGGAACTCTGCACGGACAATATTATCGTCATGGATTTTATCGACGGTATTCCCATGAGCAACAGACAGGCTCTTCGGAGCCATGCACAGTATGACGTAGAGGAAAGTATCAAGACTTTTGTGAATGCTGCTATTCGAATCTGGTTCCGTGATGATCTGACGGAATATCTTTTTCAAGCAGATCCGCACCTTTCAAATATCATAGCTCTTCCCGATGGGTCAGTTGCCAATATAGATTGTGGCCTCATTGCGACCCTCTCTAAAAAAGAAGCACGCATGTGTAAGAAACTTCTCCTGGCTTTTTATCTCAAAGACACACAGCGGGTAGTGAGGTTGGCGACTGAGATGGGCAGGGTTGAGTACACCGTATACAAGCCGATTCTTGAAGATGATATTGAAAATTTCCTTGATAGGATAGACGATGAAGGTATTGGGTTCTGGTTTTTTGAATTTGCAAAAATTCTCATGAAGCACCATATTAAGTACCCCCATTATCTTATTGTTGTAGGAAGGGCAAATATGGTTCTTGATGGACTGGTTGAGGCGTATATTCCCGGTCATACCAGTCTTGATCTTATTGGCAATCAGCTGCACACTTTTGTGTCCAAGCGTCTGCGAAAACAATTTGAGGGGGTGGAATTATTGAGAGCCGGACACGCCTTTATTGAAAACCTGAAGCATGTTTCGAACAGACTGGATTCGGATTCATCCAAAAAAACATCAGCATTCTCATCGCTCTTTCATTGGAGTCCAGAGAAGGTTTGACACCAGATATCGTTGCTTGTTATTCTATGGCTATATATAGATTCGATTCAATTGGCTGAATAATCGAGAAAGGGTCGATTTCTCGGATGCGAAGTTTGAGGGTGAATAAAAATTTCATAACATAACACTATGTCTGTAGTAAAAGATGAGAGCACAAAAAGCAAGTCTAAGAAGTTTATGGACGAGCAGCGGGAGAGATTTGAATCAATAGTCGATGATCATGTAGATTTGGCCAGAAAGACTACTGACAAATTTTTTGATTTTCTTGATGACGCAAGAAAGGAGTTTTCTAAGTAATTTTTTACCCAGAAAAAATCCTTAAAAACCACCCTTTCGGGTGGTTTTTGCTGTGTGCTATACTAGGTGTATTGTTGGTTTGTTATAAAAAATATGGGACGAAAGAAAAAAGGAGTACCGGAAAGTGACGCAGCAGAGGGGTTTCGTTGGGAAGATATTCTCCACAGTGATGCCAAGCGTAGCATCGCGGCGGTTTTTTTATTTGCGTTTGCGGTGCTGTTTCTTTTGGGCTATTTTGATGCGGCCGGCGTGCTCGGACAGTGGCTTGATACCGGACTTGGGATGCTCCTTGGCTATGGGAAATGGCTCTTACCGCTTGTCTTGTTGTCAGCCGCGCTTATGTTTTTGCGCCGGCGCACCACCACGCTTGCTGATGCTGTCAAATTTGTCGGACTAGCGGTAGGCTTTGCGGCTCTTTTGGGGCTGCTTCATTTGTACAGTGGTGACACAGTGAAGGAGATGCTCTCGGTCGCCAAGCGAGGTGAAGGGGGCGGGTACCTTGGGTTTGGTTTGGCCTATGTGTTGGGAAACTTTACGGGGAAAATTGCCGGCACCCTTATCGCGCTGTCGCTTTTTGCTATTGGCATGATTGCTGCGTTCAATATGTCGCTCATGAAGACTTTTGAAACAATGAAGGACCGTTTTGTAAAAAAGTCAGACGGAGGGGAAGAAAGCGAAGAGGAGCTCGCTGTGGAAACAGCGGAGCCTTTACTCTCGTCACCGTTGGCGGATGAAGTAGTTGTACCAGTCGGTGCTCCGGAACCTGTTTTGACGGAGCACAATATCGGAAAAATTGAATTTAAAGGAGAAGAGAGCGTAGCAGAAGGAGAAAAAGAGGGAGAAGAAGAAACGGTCTTGGTGCCCGCTTTTATTCGACCCAAGCGGTCACTACGAAGACGGGCATATCAGTGGGAGCTCCCTCCAGTGGATCTCTTGGAGTCAACGACTGGTCAGGCCATTGGTGGTGATACGGAGCGCAACAAACATATTATTCAAAGTACCTTGAAGCACTTTGGTATCGAAGTGGAACCGGGGGAAGTGCGAGTGGGACCAACAGTAACCCAGTACACTTTCCGGCCAGCTTTTGGTGTGAAGCTGTCTCGTATTACGACGCTCAACAGCGACCTCGCCTTGGCCTTGGCTGCCAAGTCGGTTCGTATTGAGGCGCCAATCCCCGGACAATCATTGATCGGTATTGAAGTGCCGAACCAGTCGGTAGCCACTGTCCGGTTGAAGGCCGTGCTTGAAAGTGAAGACTGGAAGAAACGTCGTTCTGACCTCATGGTGGTGCTTGGAGAAGACGTGTCGGGGAAACATATTTTTGCCGACCTGGCCAAGATGCCACACATTCTTATCGCTGGGCGCACCGGTTCCGGGAAAAGCGTGTGTATGAACACCTTTTTGTTGTCGCTCCTCTATCAGAACTCTCCCGAAGACCTGCAGCTGATCCTGGTGGATCCGAAGCGTGTCTCGTTTTCACGCTACCGGGGGATTCCTCATTTGAAGACGGATGTGATTGTAGAAAACAAGAAGGTTATCAATGTACTCAAGTGGGCCTGTGGACAGATGGATCATCGATACAAGATTTTGGAAGAGGCTCGGGTACAGGATTTGGCTGGGTATCATGAATTGACGGAAAAAGGAGAAAAACGGCGCGTGATGGATGCTGAAACAGGCAAGGTGACAGAAGAATCTTTTCCTCATTTGCCTTACATCGTCATTATGATCGATGAAATGGCTGATCTGATGGCAACACATGGCAAGGAAGTGGAAGTGCTGATTGTTCGTCTGGCATCGCTCTCGCGAGCAGTCGGTATTCACCTGGTCCTCGCGACTCAACGTCCGGAAGCAACCGTCATCACGGGTCTCATCAAGGCTAATATCCCGGCTCGTATTTCCTTTCAGCTGAAGAGTCAGATTGACTCGCGTACTATTTTGGATACCGGCGGGGCAGAGAAGTTGCTCGGTAATGGAGATATGCTCTACTCGGCCGCTGATGGCAAAGAGATGAAGCGTATCCAGGGTGTGTTTGTCTCGGATGATGAGGTGAAGCGAGTAACCACCTTTTTGGAGCAACAAAAGAAAGACCGGGGAGAAGATGAACTGGGAGATGACTTTGGTGATGGACCGGAGGAGAGTGATGGGATTACGGATGCCATGAACGCTTTGGATGAGGGAGGGAAGTCAGACGATTTGTACGACGAGGTGAAACGAATTGTTATTCAGTCTGGACGGGCCTCGACGACCAATCTGCAGACAACCTTTGGCATTGGCTATCCTCGGGCAGCTCGTTTGATGCACCTGCTCGAAGAAAACGGCGTAATTGGTGTGGTGGACGGGAAGAAAAAAGTGCTTCTGTCGAATGCTGCCAATACGACGCTCGAAACGGAGGAGCCTCGCCAGTATGGGGATGATCCGCTTCAGGATCAGTCGGAACGCGACAAGTGGCAGGCCTAGGTATCACGTAACCGATTTTCTGAACAGATGTATATGGCAGATGGATTTACGAGAAAAAAAGTGGAGTCGCTCACGCTCGGTGAAAAGCTGCGCAAGCTGCGGAATGAATTTCGTATGAGCCTGACTGATGTTTCAAAGGCGACACGTATTCAGGTCAAGTATCTGGAGTTTTTGGAAAGTGGTCAGTACGAGAAGCTTCCGGCTGAAGTGTATGTGCGGGGGTTTTTGCGGAGCTATGCCCGCTACCTCAATATTGATGAACAGGCTCTTGTCAAACTCTACGAGCGGGAACGGAATATTCGGGAAAACTTGGGCCAGGAGGCATCAGCCCGGCCCCAGTATGCCTTTCAGCCACTTTCATTTGTCCTCACATCTCGCTCTCTTGTGGTAGGGGGGATTGTGATACTGGTGTTTGGAGCATTTTTCTATTTGTTCCAAGAATTCAAGAGTTTTGCCGCGGAACCAAAACTGATTGTGGTGGAGCCACAAAACGGTGCCGTGACGGATCTTCAGGAGATAGAGGTGACGGGGAGGACGGACAAGGGCGCCCGAGTGACCTTAAATGGGCAGGGGGTGTTTGTGGATGACGAGGGAGGGTTTTCGGACACGCTTTTGGTTCGGACCGGCGTCAATACCATCGTCGTCCGAACGGTCAATCGTTTTGAAAAAGAAAAGTCAGTGACACTGTCTCTTGAGTCCCGCTACACCCCAGCCGTTATAGAAGAAACATCGGCACCCGAAGCAAATCCCGGGGAAAGTGTGCCGGTAGCCCCTACTAGTGACCCGGTGGAGTAGACAGGTTTTCTCATGCATGATAGTATGTAAGAAGAGTAAACATAAATACACGTGTATGGCCAAGGCAAAACAGTCGGCAGTGGAGAGCAAGGACAAATTGAAGAACGTGGTGGACACCATGGAAGAAAAATATGGTGAAGGGGTGATTATGAAACTCGGTGATATGCCGAAAGTTGATGTGGAGGCTATTCCGACCGGATCAGTCTCTATCGACATTGCTCTCGGTATTGGTGGTGTGCCACGAGGGCGTATCGTGGAAATCTATGGCCCGGAATCTTCCGGTAAGACGACGCTCTGTCTTCATATCGTAGCGAACGCGCAGAAGCAGGGAGGCATTGCTGCTTACGTTGATGCTGAACACGCGCTTGATCCCGAGTATGCCAAGCGTATCGGTGTGAAAACAGCCGATCTGCTCATTTCTCAGCCGGATACCGGTGAGCAGGCGCTCGATATCGTCGAGACGCTGGTACGATCGAACATGGTAGACGTCATTGTCATCGACTCGGTGGCTGCTCTGGTACCGAAAGCTGAAATCGAAGGCGAGATGGGTGATCAGCATGTCGGTCGTCAGGCACGACTGATGTCACAGGCGCTCCGCAAGCTGACAGCTATCATTGCCAAGTCAAACGCCACGGTCATTTTTATCAACCAGATTCGCATGAAGATTGGCGTCATGTTTGGTAATCCCGAGACGACGAGCGGTGGCCAGGCGCTCAAGTTTTACTCGTCGGTTCGTATCGAAATCAGGCGCAGTGCCCAGATCAAAAAAGGGGAGGAAGTGGTCGGGAACCGGGTCAAGGTCAAGGTGGTCAAAAACAAAGTAGCAGCTCCGTTCCGCACCGCTGAGTTCGATATCATGTACAACGAAGGTATTTCCTTGGCGGGAGATGTACTTGATTCAGGTGTGCGGTTTGGTGCACTCAAAAAATCGGGCAACTCATTTCTCTATGGCGAGGTTAAGCTCGGGGCCGGTCGTGAGAGTGCCAAGGCTTTCCTCAAGGAAAATCCCAAGGTGCAAAATGAAATCGAGAGCCTTATTTTGAAAAAATCCAAAGAGGTTGGTGTAGTATCGGCCGAAGACACAGAAGAGGCAGCCGAAGGAAAGTAGAGACTGTTTTCTGTGGTAAACCCCTCGACTACTCTCAGGGTAAAGAATAAAGAAAAGGGCGCCACGTAAGTTCCGTGGCGCCTTTGTGTTCGAGTGATGCGTGATGTTCAGATGTGCGTGTTCAAGTGATTGGGATCATGACCATTTCCGACAACATGGCCATGATGCGGGTGACTACCGCGATGCACGCAAGGAGCACCATGATGGCTGCTTTCCGGTACGTGTGGAAGTAAGGAGCGTGCTTCATCAATCGTGACGATTTGTCGATCTACGGTCAGGATGATGCGTACATCGAGCTCTGGAATACTGCCATTCAGGCCGGAAAAGTAGCCCATGGCACCGTTCAGCATCTTCTCAGCGCTTGTTACGTGAAAGCGCAAATCGCTCCGGCTGCCATTCCCGAGCTTCTCCTGAAAATGAATGCCGCAGTATTGGCAGTTGGTGTGCGGAAAGAGATGAATCACCTGTCGTCTGGCGATATCGCGCAAGCCAGACATCATCTGATAGAAGGCTCTCCGACAGTCGGTGTGGCCAGCCAAGAGATGAACACCGCCGGGGGGACGGATGATGTCTTTGTCGCGGAGCTGCCCGCCCTCCATGCGGATGCGAGCAACTTCCATTTCGATGAGTTCATCGAGCCGGTCGTCATAACACGTCAGAATCGCGTGTGTGATTTCATTTGGTTGCAGAGATTGCACCTTCTCACTCCTCGTTTGGGATTGGTAGGAACTAGAAAACAAAAGTTTGATCTTGCCACGGCAGTGTCCCTTGGAGATTCTCCAAGTGTCGACTGAGGTAACAGGACCAACCTGAGCAGTATGCAAAAGAATTGAAATCCTGTCAAGAAGGAAATATGGTATACTGAAAACTGCTATGAACACTACCAAAAATATCTTGGCATCTGTTTTGTTCCTTCTGATTTTCGGAGGCCTTTTCTCGTTTTCTGTTCCGGATGTTCGAGCAGAAGAAGACCCCGATGAGATTGAAGATGATATTGCTAAAACAGCAAAAAAACTGAAAGAAGCGGAGAAAAAGTATGGTGTTTTGGAAAGTAATCTCAATCAGATTGCCTCGACACTGACCTCGACGCAGCAGGCAATCCTGCGGGTACAAAACCTGCTCAAACAAACGACCCAGACCATCGATCAGAAAGAAGCGGAGATTGCCAATTTGGATCAGCAGTTGGTGCTGGAGCGCAGAGTGTTGGGGAATCTGATTCAAGAGCTCTACATGTCCGATGTTCCTCCCTTTGTTGAGGTGATGTTGACCGAGGATGATGTGACTAATTTTTTTCAGAACGAAGATGGTCTGCTCTCCACACAGGAGCGCATGACGGAGATTATTGAAAACATTACCGCTACCAAGGCCAAGATGGTGACAGAGAAAAGCTCGCTTGAAGAAGCGAAGGAGGATCACGAAGAGCTTTTGACTATTCAGAGTCGTCAGAAACAGAATTTGGTTGCAGCCAAGGCGGATGTGCAGGAAGACTTGGAAGATCAGGCGACGACCGTTAACCGGCTGAAAAAGGAACTGAGTGAGTTGCAGGGGGACTTGAGTAAGATCTTGGGGAAGTCATATAACGCCAAGGATATTGAGGATGCGGTGGAGTATGCGAGTAAACGGACCGGGGTACCAAAGGGATTTTTGTTTGGAGTGCTCAAGATGGAGACTAATCTCGGTGCCAATGTCGGTGGCTGCACGTATGCGGAGGTAGAAGATGGCGCTGAGAAGAACTACAAGGCCAAAAAACTCGGCAAGGTGGCCTGGGCAACATTTTTGCGCCGTCGTGATACGTTCAAGACGATTACCAAGGAGCTCGACATTGATTATCGCAAGCAAAAGGTATCCTGTAACCCGAGGGGGTACGCAGGGACAGGAGGCGCTATGGGGGTAGCACAGTTTATGCCGGACACCTGGGTGGCCTACAAGTCCGCTGTGGCGAGTGCTACCGGACACAATCCGCCGAGTCCCTGGAATCTAACGGATGGCGTGATGGCTATGGCACTCAAGCTCGATAAAATTCCCGGTGTGGACAAAGGGGAGCGCTCGGCCTGGAAGCGGGCGGCCACGGCCTACTTGGGCACCAGCTATGCCCCATATATTAACGGTATTCTCTATTGGGCAGACAACTACAAGAAACTGCTCTAAAAAAGCCTTGTTTTGGGGATAAATATACTTGACGAAATCTGAAAAAGATGCTACGGTGAGGGCAATCAGAGAGAGGGTAAAGACCCTCTCTTTTGACCTCGCTAGTCAGTCCCTTCGGGGATCTTGACAATTCGCAACTAAACTTGGAGACCATCATGGTCACTTCGGCTACTCGCTCCCTTCTTCAGGCGGCTTTGGCCGCCGTGTTCATCCTGGTCTCAGGCTGCGGTGGTGGCGATTCATCAGTGCCGCAAGGCATCGAGAATGTTGCCATTGCTGTGGCGCCGGCTGCTACAGCTGGTCAAAAGCGTCCTTTGTCCGCGGTGACAAATAGTGTCCCCGTGCCGTATTTTCAGGTCAGTTCCAGGTCAGTTTCGACTGGTGCTGCTTCTGTCGAAGTACGGGTCTTGGCGGCTGAAGTGGCCGTCTCCCAAGAAGAACGACTGCTCGCATGGGCCGAGGTCACCTATCCTGAATACTTCCCCACCAGGGAAGTCACTCAGGCGGGTGAGTACCAAGGGCATCAGTACGTTTTCCGCCGCTACCAAGTGTCGGGAGGCTACAACTTTGCTGCTGTCCGGGAGGATGGCACGGTATGGGGACTTGGTCCCTATGTCGGGAGCGATGAAGTCCCTCACTACTTTGGCACCGTTGCTGAATTCGGGTGCCAAGTCGAGCCGACCTCTTGCGGGCCCAAGCTCGTGAGTGCCACGCTCACCTTCGCAAATGGGGAAGTCCGGGTTCTGACGGCTGCGGGAGCAGTCGGTATTCCCGCCAAGGGCACACTCCTCACGCTCACCTTTGACCAGGTGCTGAACTGCACCGGAGTGAGTGGGCGGCGTTTGATTGGTAACCTGACCGTCCTCGTGACGTGCAGTGGCCAGTCGATCAGCTTCTTGCCAGGTAACACTGGTGAAGAACGCTGGCCCTTCAGCTCGGAAAACGTCGTGACGGCCGGGGGTCTCCCTGGGGCAACGGGCTTTCCGAGTGCTCCGGTGACGGTGCGCTTCACCACCGCCAAGGTGGCCTTGACGGGAGTCAAGGTGTTCGTGACCAACTTCGAGGCGAAAGCCGACAGTGGAAACGACGTGTCGATCATCGATGCGGCGACGAGCCAGGTGCAGCCAGTCAATCTGGAAGATGCATTGAATTCTGTCAGGCCGCAGCGTTTGGTAGTTGACTCTGTCGCCGGTGTGGTCTATGTCGGGGCGGGCGGCATCAATTTGTTCCGCTTTGATCTCGAGACGGGCCTTCCGCTCAAGCCGATACGGATTGACCCAACAGACACCGCTTTTCAGGTCTGGCATACCATGCAGGGCCTGGTACTGTCTGATCGGGACATCTGTGCGGCCATGGGACGGCAGGATTTGACGACGTATCCCTACCGCAATAAGCTCCTGTGTTGGAATCGGTTCAGTGGAGCTGAGTCCTTCCGGAGTGCGGTCGACTATGTGGCCGGCGAGAAGATGGTGGTGATGGATCTTGTTTCGGTGCCCGAGCGGAAGAAGTTCTACGCTGTGGCAGCCGAAGCATTGGCCTATGGCTTCATCGTCGACTCGAGCAATGGGCAATTGAAGCAGGAGTTCACTCCGGGGACGATGGGCACGGTTGTTGAAATCGATGCTGATACCAAGCAAGCTGGGCGGACCTTTACGGTCGGCGCCGGACCACGCTCGGTGGTCTATAACGCAGCGCACGGACGACTCATCGTCGTCAATAGCGGCTTGACCCTGGGTGGCGAACGGACGTTGTCCCTCATCGACCTGGCAACAGGAACGGTGACGACACAGACCCTTCCGGGGTTTGTCGGTTACCAACGGCCACAGAGTGCAGTACTCGTGGAGGGCTTCCTCTACGTGACCGACTATGTGAGCCAGGTGGTCAAACTCGATCTCGCAACTTTCAAGGAAGTGGGTCGGGTGACCGTCGGTGCCTACCCGGTCTTTCTCGCTCATGCTGAGGGTCAACTCTATGTGCCGTTGCCGCGTTTCCTTCAAGGAGGAGACAGGGTGGCGGTCGCACGGCTTGACACTCTGACGCTGATGCAGGCCATACCGGTCGGTAAGGCGCCTTGGTACGTCGCTGCCCAGAAGTTCTGATGTATGCTCGCACCCCTGGAAGTCTCAGGGAGGCGAGCTCTTTTTTTTCTTACGAAGATATGGTATACTTTGGGCAAACTAAAATACATATTTTTCTATGGATTCTTTTTCGAGAAAGCATTTTTTGAAGTCGTTGTTTCTCATTCTTTTTGTGGCCGGGGTTTTCGGTGGTTTAGTCGGAATTGTCCGAGCAGAAGAACTGCTTATGCAGGAAGCACCTGAAGGCGTAGATGTTGGATCTACCACGCGGAGCGCCGTGATAGCTGATGTCAATGTCGGTGATGTCGTCGTAGAGTCACAAGACAGAGGAGTTAAGGGTTCTTTTTCTATTGTCAGTAGATTGGGTCAACAAAATGATATCGTCTATGGCCTCAAGGTGACCGATGCCGAGAATACTCTTGTTGACTTGCAGTACGTGGGAAAAATTGACTCTTTACATGAAGGCGAAATTCGAACGTTTCCTTTTTCGTATACGTATCCTGCGTATCTCCGAGGGAGTGTTTCGCTCGCAGCGTATGCTGAAACACTAGGAGGTGTGCCTCTGGGAACTCAGGTGATAGAAACAAAGGATTTGGGTGAAAAATCAGGGTCCCTTCTTTCGTGTGTCGCTGGGGACAAAACAGGAACATTTTCTTGTCTTTCTACGGCAGACGGTGTTTTGGATATTTCGTATCGTAAAGAGTCATTTTTTGGGACAGAGGCAGGAGTAGAAAAGGTGATGGTCAATGCTGGTCAGTCTGTCTCGGTGCAGCCGAAGCTTTCAGGTGGAGAATATGTGGCCGTGATACGAGGAACTGAGGGTGAACTTGCGACACGCTTTGTTCGTATTCCTGGTGGGGCGGGCACAATCAAAAATATACTTTTGTATCAGGACCCAACAGGTGATGGCAGAGTGCTGGTGTCTGTGGCACTTTCTCGTCCCGAGCAAGGTTCGCGGATACAACTTATCTTGAAAAATGATCAAGAGTCATGCGGAGAAGCGACTGGAGAAGTAGTGGGTATGGTAGCAGAGATTACCCTAACCACAAGCTGTCAGTCTGGAATGGTGACAGCCACGCTTCTTGATGCTTCAGGCAAAACGGTACAGAGCGTAGAACAGTCATTTTCTCTTGAAAAATTTGAAGAAGAGAAGACGGGAGGGGAAACACCTTCTAGTGACAAAGTGACTACTCCGAAAGTGGAAGAGGCATCATTTTGGAATATGGGGACGATACTCCTCGCAGTACTTGGGATTATCGTGCTGGGAGTGGCTGTCGTTTTTCGTGCTCGTATCTTGGTGCGTCGAGGCAGTATCGTCAAGGTTGGATTGTTTTTCCTTGTCGGTATGGGGATTATGGGGAGTGGTTATCAAGCACAGGCGTTGACGCTTCACACAAATACTCTGGGGCCTGCCAATTGCGGACCATGCGAGATAGAATTCTCTGCTATTACTACGATATCATCGAATAAAGCAACATATGTACCCGGAGAAACCATCACTCTGACGGCGACACATGCTATTAGTGCTGATGTGGGGGCGAGAGCTAGCGCACCTGCGGCTAGTCCAAATATTACTATTGGGTTCCCAACTACTCCGGGTTGGCCAAGTACTTTTGATTATGATTTACCAGACACCGGAGGAGCTAATGCCTATGCTGGTGCGCGTTTTACGCTCGCTGATTTACCAATGTCAACTGCTCCGAGATCAGTGAGTCTTACTATTCCTGGAACTATGTCTGCGGGTAATCATTTTATTTCACAACGCGTATTATTAGTGGGATTAAATGCTGCGGGGTTTCAGCCTAGCCGGATAGATATTGGTCGAGTGAATTTTACTGTATCAGCCCCAGCCCCCACTGCCACCATCACTATCACACCCGTTAGTCCTGTTGTAGCAGGCACAAATATTACCTATCGGCTTTCTTCAACCAATGCCCAAAGTTGTGAGGTCATTGCCGACGGAACTACGA
>JACCDT010703600.1_pt1 | contig 33703 bp, 36 predicted proteins | sample 7446291 | NCBI WGS metagenome assembly JACCDT01 (sample SAMN15323446, study PRJNA562643) | freshwater metagenome | isolation source: river surface water | place: USA:Blue River Watershed | collected 2017-08-17
ATAACAGGGAATCGGTCACAACTCTTTTCTTGCTAGAAAAGGTTGCGACCCCTCCTCGGCACGTCTGCCTCCGGCCTTGCGAACTGAGGTTTGCTCAGTTCTCACCCCGCTTCCAGGCATGAGAAGCTGCTAAGCCTCCCGGCACGATGTGCTCATCGCCTAACCGTTAGACGAATCAGCAGATTCGTGGCTTGGCCCGATGAGGCCGCTTGTGCCCAGCCATCAGCTTTTAGCCGTTAGCTTGGACTAAAACTGGGTAGGGGAATAATAACACATATTTTTGTCCTTTGCAAATTAGCCTTATAAATCAATGCTTTTTTTGCAATAAAACTTGACACTTGGCTTTATTTTGTTGTGTAATACTTGACTTTTGGTCTCTATCGTGCTATAATTTCATTACACAATAAAATAGTGAGTAAGTAAAGTTACCGATGAGGTATTTTATTTTTCACTAAAAAATTCCAGCAACGAGTCGTTTAGGAGAGCGTAACTCCACAACTATGATAAAAAACTTCTATAAGGTTACCCAGGTTATCGCGTTTGTACCATTCATGGCCATGCCGAGCATCTCAGTTTCCTCTAATATTGGCTCACTCGAGACTGCACCCGTAACAAAGGAAGTTGTCTCGGTTGAAGATATCCGCGAAGCACGTGCTCTAGCTATTGACGCTTACTTTAAGGAACGTTCAATGCCGCTCCACGGAACCGGAATGACTTTCGTCCTAGTTGCTGAGAAGTACGGTCTCGACTGGAGACTTATGCCATCAATCGGTGTGCGTGAATCCTCCGGCGGTAAAGCTGCTTGCGGATACAACGCCTTCGGCTGGGGGTCATGTAAGCTACACAACTTCCACAGTTATGAAGAGGCGATTGAGTCCCTCGGACGTAACTTAGGTGGCGCAAACAAGAATACTGCACGTTACTATGCTGGAAAGTCTACTCTAGAAAAGCTCTACTACTATAATGGAACAGTTGTTCCTAGTTACCCGAATGAAGTGATAGCGATTATGGACAAAATGGAGAGAGACTACTTAGATTAATCTGAGGATTCTCCTATCAACAAAAAAGCCCCGACCGAGGGCTTTTTTGTTGAAGAAAGTAAGGAGTGTGATAGGATTCTGTTATCTTCAACTAAGTTCAGACGGAGGATGACATGCTCTTTTCTTTCAGGCGCTGGTGGCAACGACTACTCGACGGACTACGGCTTTTTGAGACTAGGCGAACCCCTTCGGAGCCTCCTCCACGTGAGGCATCGAGACCACCGTATCGGCCTATGTCGAATCGGCATGAGGTGACGAGATATCGCGCTCCGAATGTCGTGATCCCGGCTGGCTATAAGTTCATCCGCGCTCCTCGCGGAGGACAAGCGCTCGTCGTTCAGGCGAACCGCGAGAACAGGCCAAACACTCCCGGAAGCGGCGGCCGTAACGGCAGCCGATAGGCATCTGGCCTTAAAACAGAAAAGCCCCGTGAGCGGGGCTTTTCATTTTTTAAATTAACTTACTCTGGCTTCTTGTCTATCTTGTTGATAGGAGACTTCACGAATACAAAGTACACAACAGCGAGTACTGCAATAAAGTCGATGAGACTTGAGATGAATGCCCCGTACTTAAAAGTTATGTCGGTAAGAGGAAGTGTGTAAGCTAGTGAGTTCAGGTTACCTGCAGCTCCAGTTACGGCACCGATGAGAGGATTGATAAGGTTTTCCACAATACTCGTTACAAGTTTAGTAACAGCGCCACCCATGATAATACCGACAGCTAATCCGAGCACACCTTTCTCACGAATAAACGCAATGAATTCTTTCATATAACTAGTTAGTAGTTAATGGTTAATAGTTGTTAGTAAGTACATACACTATTTTATCACAGGTCTTATTTTCGGAGAATTAAGAAATATGCTAGAATCGATGGACGGTTTCAATGCCTGGTATCATGTTTCTGGCATTTGATACTATGATAAATATTGGAGAGTTGGCTGAGCGGTCGAAGGCACCTCACTGCTAACGAGGCGAGGGCTCACGCCCTCCGTGGGTTCAAATCCCACACTCTCCGCAAAATCGCGAGCACGTAGTGCGACAATATTCTTCCTCCGCAACACAAACAACATAATTTGCGCAGTGCAGAATGGCAAGCATATACGCGACCACATTCTGCCTCCGCAAAATAGTTTTCAAACACATGGAGAATTGGCCGAGTGGCTTAAGGCAGCGGTTTACTAAACCGCCGATCCCTCAAAGATCCGTGAGTTCGAATCTCACATTCTCCGCAAAATCGCGAGTGCGCAGCACGACCAGATTTTGCGCAGTGCAGAATGGCAAGCGTAGTCGCGACCACATTCTGCCTCCGCAAGGATATACAAAAGTTATCCCTAAAATCGACGGCTCTTTTTTTATGGCGGAGAATGAGGGCAATGATTACATTGCCCGTTGAGATTCGAACAGGGAAGGGTGTCAGGGAAACGGTAGTTTCCCTGTGGAGGAGAGCAGTGAATGTAGTCATGAACGTTGAGAACCGTGGGCCGTAACCCGCGAAGAGCAGGTGTAGGTTTCGAGTGTGGCAACACGAGAGGCTCAAAACCGGAGTGAGTGAAGCGAACATAGGTTGTTCGATTCTCGCACTCTCTCAAAAACAAAAGCCCGTCGCAACGAGCTAATGTCGTTTGGCGGGCTTGCGAAGATGATTCAAAGTCCCATGGCTTTCCGTTCCACAGCGCTCAGCTTGCTGGCAACGTTTGCCCTGATTTTCATCGTCATCTCTTCCTGGGTAAGCACGCCGACGGAGTCCGTCCGGCTGATGACATAGCCGATCTTGCCGTCAGTAAGGACGAAAACTTCGTCGGCCCGGTGATGCCCGCCGCCAGTGAAGGCTTCGGCAAATTCCTTGTCCAGGTTCGTAGAAAGGCCAAGGCTTTTCGTTGCCTTTCCATCGTCGTCTGTCTCACTGATTTCAAGCATGATGATGACACTGAAATCCTTCAGATCGCAGTTGGCGATCCCTTTAATGGGTAGTGAGTGCAAGGCTTTACTCCTAGGTTGGGTTGAGGGGGAAGAACTTTTTCAACTCTACACCATTTTTAGACAAGTTCCAACTTCCTCCCATAATCTCCGCAAAATAGTTGTTTTGTTTACAAAACGACATATTTTGCGCAGTGCATTTTAAGGAGCTTTAGCGACTATAAAATGCCTCCGCAACAACATATTTTGCCCAGTCCAAACTCGCGAGCGAAGCGACCAGAGTTTGCCTCCGCAACATGTCTATAAAATGTACGGAGCAATCTCACTTTTTCTTACATTTGTTCTCAGTAGTTTTGTGAATGTTTTTAGGTGACTCACATGTTTGGGATAATGTCACATTTTTAGATGACGCCGGTTATAGTAGGTACAAGGATTATAATCTTACTAAAATCAGGAAACATCTATGCAATTTATTATTTCTTTCAGCGCCCTCCTCTTAGCTCTTGTTATGGGTGCTACGCCAGCACATGCCCTTACCCCTAAAGAGACGAGTGCTTACTTTAATGGTCCTACCGTGTCTCGTGTTACTGATACTACTGCGCAGGTCTCACTCTCGCCAAGTGTATTAGCAGGTATAACAGACGAAGAAAAGAAAGGGGTTTATTTTGAATACTTTGAGACACAACAGATGTGTATCATGATCTATCCAACACCTGAGCACTGCCTCCCTAAGAAAACGGGAGTGGGTACGACAGATGTTACTCTCAAAAACTTACAACCTGAGACATCGTATACAGTAAAGTACAAGAGAGATAACACTATTATGTGTATAACAACACCATGCCCCGGGAATGAGTTCGAGAGTCTCTCGGTCGAGTTCGTTACCAAGAAGAGTGGTGAAAGTATTTCCTCTGCGACCTCTACCATGTACACCTTTCTTCGCAATCTTTGGGTTGGCAGTAGAGGAAAAGATGTCTTCTCTCTACAGGAGATGCTGCGAGAGGCGGGGCACTTTAAGGGTGAAGTTACTGGTTACTTTGGCGGAATTACTATGAGCGCCGTTCGCGCCTTCCAGAAAAAGTACGATCTTCCCCAGACGGGGTACTTTGGGCCTCTCACCCGAGATACCATAGCTAAAAAGCACTATCACAAGAATAAAGATGCTGTAATTTTTGAAGGGACCGTTACCGCGTACTCTACTGCGTGTTTTGCTGATGGTGAATGTAGTATTAGTGTTGATGGTAAAAAGGTGGTTACTACAATAGGTTGGTCACAGGCTGTAGTGGGTAAGGTGACAGGTATTCCAGACTTTGGGTCTATCGAGAATCACATAGGCGCTCATGCAAAGGTATACGCTAAGAAGACAGAAGATGGTTATACGCTCTACGGCAACAAGGACTACTACGTAAGCGTTACAGCAAAGCAAACCAAGCTCTCAGCGGGGAGCGCTCCCGCAGGTAATACAAAAGATGTTCAGGCCAATACATGGATGTGGCTGAAGACAGTAATGTCAGACGGAAGCGTAGTAACACCAAATAAGCCAGGCATGTTCACTCTCACATTCGGCACCGACGGGAATCTTTCAGGGAAGACTGACTGTAACGGATTCTTCGGAAGTTATACATTTGGAAGTGATGGATTCGTTAAGTTTGGACCATTTGGCATGACTCTCATGTATTGTGATGGCTCTCAGGAAGCGGTATTTTCTAGTGCAATAGGTAACGCAGATCGTTATAGTATTGATGGATCAGGTAACCTCCAGCTTCATCTTTCAAGGGGCGCCGGGACAGTTTTCTTTATAAAGAAATAATTACTAACTACTCTAAAATTGCTTCTCACTAATCCTGTTTCCTGATTGTCAGGGTTACTTATCAGCTCCTTCGTGTATACTTCTAGATATATGTCTACTCAGAAAAAACTTATTATTATAGCGATTGCTGCTATCATTCTCTTAAGCTCCGTTGTTGGGGCTGTTTACTACATACAGTCATCAAAGAATATTGACTTTTTACCACCAGAAGATGCAAAAGGGATTAGTCTTCTCTGTTCTAATGGCTATACAGGGAAAGCGACATACTATGATCCGGGCAAGGACGGCGTCATGAGGAGGTTGCTCGTAGTAACGTCGCAAGGTGAGGATATTAAACAACACCTAATGCTTACTGCGGTGTCAGCGAGCGGTGCTAAGTTCACAACAAGAGATGGAGCAACTTCACTTTGGGAACATCAGGGTGAATTTACTTTTGAACAAAACGGGGTATCAGTTGCTATCTGCAAGGACGCGAGTAAACAAACATTTATTGTAGATGGCGAGTCCGTTACTCTCACCGATGGAGTGCTCGAAAAGGAGGTTGCTCCAGGAAGTGTTGCTAAGGATATTATTCGCTACTTTGGTAACGAAGCGAAGGGCGATATAAACGGTGATGGTAAGGAGGATACAGTCTTTTTGGTAACAAAGGAAACTGGTGGAACAGGCCTCTTCTATTACCTTGTTGGAATGCTTGCAACAGATGTTTTGCCGAAGGGTACGAAGGCGGTGTTAATTGGAGATAGGATAGCTCCACAGACTACTGAAGTACGTGACGGAATTATTCTCGTTAACTATGCAGACAGAAAGACAGGTGAGGCTTTCACTGTGCAGCCATCTGTGGGCAAAACTCTTAGGCTTAAGCTAGATACCATCGCGCTAGACTTCGGTGAAGTGGTGCAAGACTTTGAAGGAGACGCAGATACAAGCAAGATGACGCTCAGTATGAAGGAGTGGAAGTGGATTAAGACTACATATGATGAAGACAAAGAAATTTTCCCAACCAAAAAAGATGCTTTCTTGGTGACTTTTACTGAAGAAGGTGAGGCTTCCTTTAAGACTGATTGTAATAGTATGAATGCGGAATATACAACAATTACTGACACGCTTTCATTTGGCCCGCTTGCATCTACCAAGATGTATTGTGAAGGGTCACAAGAGACAGAATTTGGGGCGATGCTTGCAGATGTAGAGAGATATTTGTTTACCTCAAGAGGCGAACTTGTTCTTACGCTTAAGAAGGATGGCGGGACTATGGTTTTTAGATAGTAATAGAGTTAACAGAAAGAAGGATGCGAGAAATTTTGGGTAATTCCCTGAGATAGGGTGATAGAGTTGGTTATGATATAGTTTTTTGTATGAATAAAGAGGTAACGATTGAGGAAAGCTGGAAAGAAAAGTTGAAAGATTTTTTTGAGACTGAGACATTTAATACACTGATCTCCTTCATCAAGGATGAATATCTCTCCAAAAAAGTCTTTCCCGCACCTAGAAACCTATTTAAGGCGTTTTCACTTACTCCATTTCCTAAGGTAAAAGTAGTTATCTTAGGACAAGATCCATACCATGGTGACGGTCAAGCAAATGGGCTATCGTTTTCTGTTCCGGAAGGAGTGCCAGTTCCTCCGTCACTAAAAAATATATATAAAGAGATTGAATCAGACCTTGGCATCAAGAAGGATTTTTCTAATGGAGATTTGGAGCAGTGGGCTTCACAAGGAGTTCTGCTGCTTAATGCTGTTCTAACTGTTGTCGCTAGTACGCCTGCATCTCATAAAGGAAAGGGGTGGGAAGAGTTTACTGATACAGTTATTAAAAAAATATCTGACGAGGGGGAGCATGTTGTTTTTATGTTGTGGGGGAATTTTGCTAGAGGTAAGAGAGGTTTGATAGATACTACTAAACACTTAGTTCTTGAAGCGCCGCACCCGTCACCTTTCTCAGTCCACTCTGGATTCTTTGGATGTAAGCATTTTTCGCGCTGTAATGAGTACTTGAGAAAACACGAGAAAGAGGAAATAGTTTGGTAAAAGTGTCACAAAAGTATCGCCAGTTTGTTATATAAGTATAAGGAGAATGTATGATGCGCAGTCACTGTCTCGTTATATATACACCACAAAAATCACCATGAAAAAGATACTTATCACAACACTAGTGTCATCTATTGCACTCACAACGAGTGCTTTTGCTGACACTGGTACTATTTATATTCCGCAGGCTCCTGCCTTTTCTTTTGTGTATCATGTTAATGAAAACAAAGAAGAGATAAAGGTTACTAATAACGAAGCAAAAGCAAAGAAAAGAGCTTCAAAAATAATTGACGAGAGAATAAAGTCTCTTGAAGGCAACAGTGAGGTAATTGCTAAGAATAAAAAATTAACCACAGAACAGAAAAGCGTACTTACTACCACACTGCAGTCGGAAGTAACTAAGTTAACAGCTCTCAATGTGTCTGTAGCTAGTTCTACAAGCGCAACTACCACCAAGATGCTTATTGATTCTGTTTTTAGTGATTACCGTATTTACGGAGTAGTTATACCAAAAGTACGACTAGACGTTCGTATCTATCAGCTCAAGAATCATGCTGCAACGCTTTCAGAAACGTTTTCTAAGTTGCAAGTAAAGATTGATGAGCAAAAGGCCAAAGGTAACGATACTACTTCTTGGCAGAAAGGATTAGATGATGCAAAAGTGCTCGTTGCTCAAGATATGTTCAAGCTAGATGAGCTCCTTAAGAAGACGGCGACACTTACTCCTGCTTCATACGGTACTACAAGTAAAGCTATTATAGAGTCAGTTGGTAGTGATATTAAAATAATAACCAAAGACTTTACTACAATAGTCAGCAAGGTTCGTACACCAGCAAAAATGAAGAAGGCGGCACCAGTGGCTACTGTAGCTACAAGTACAGTCAATGGTGCTACTACAACAATAGATTCGACAACGGTTAGATAAAATAGGCCACTAGCTGGCTTTGTGTAAGAAATAAAAACATCCGAGAAGTGGCGGATGTTTTTCTTTTGCAGTGCATAGTTTAGTGAGCTATGGTTACAGCATGCACCGAAGCTGCGCCCGCATCTACGAGTGCTTGGCGAGCTTCTCGTAGTGTTGCACCTGTGGTCGTAACGTCATCTACGAGCAAATAGTGTTTACCTTCTCCATGTACAGTTGCCCTAAAACTATTTTTTTGGTTAGTGAGTCTTTCTTTTCTTGATAGGGTCGTAACTTGACGTGATGGGCTTCTTTTTCTAACAAGAGCGCTACTATCTAACTCTAGCCCAGAGTGTTGCGCTAGAGCTCTTGCCAGTAGTTCTGATTGGTTGTACCCACGAAAGAGTTTGCGCATATAAGGCATAGGTATAGGGACTACAATATAATGAGAAGTATCTTTCTCATTAAGTGGCAGTGTCATTTCACTTGCTAGCGGCTGGATAAGATCTTTTCTGTGAAAAAATTTTATGGCGTGAATTATTTTCTTTACCCTTTTGTCTTTGTATGAAAAACGAGAAAGAATAAAATTCTCTGGAGTATCAAGCGGTCTTGGTAGTGACTGTAAACACGAAGTGCAGATAGTCTCATTATTTTTTTTGCACACAAAACATATGCGAGGAAAAAATAGAGTATCAAGTATTTTTAGAAAAGAGTGCATCATCCACATCCTTAATCGTAGTGTATAGAATTTTTTTACAATAGTAAGTGTATACTGAAGTACATATGTTCGACTTTATTAAGAAAGAAGAAGTAGCTCAAGCAATTGGTCTAGATATCGGCACGTCTTCAGTAAAGGTTGTGCAACTTCGTAAAGAGAAAAATAGAATTATTTTAGATACATACGGAGAAGTTGCTCTCGGTCCGTATGGAGGCCTAAAAGTAGGACAAGCTATTCACCTTGGAGAGGAGAAGTTGTTAGAGGCGATACAGGACTTGTTTAAGGAGGCTAAGGTAACTGCGAGAAACACCGTTGTGGCAATTGACCCAAGCGGAGCCTTTGTATCACTTGTTACTGTCCCCCAGGTCAGTGATGACGAGCTACGCACCATGATGCCGATTGAAGCCAGGAAATATATTCCAATGCCCCTTACTGAAGTCCAAATGGATTGGTGGCATATCCCGCAGACGGTGAGGCTTCGTGGTGATAACAAGTCGGTGAGTGTGGTGTTAGCCGCTGTAAGTAATACTATTCTTATGGGGTATGATAGTTTGGTAAAAAAATTAGCACTCACAAACGTAGAGTATGAGATACATGGGTATAGTTTGCTACGTAGTGCTCCACCCCATACCCATAAGATGGTTTTGTATGTAGATATAGGAGCACAGAGCACTGCGCTATCGCTCGCATACCAAGGCATCGTGCTTGATATGCATGTCATAAGTCGCGGCTCACAAGACGGCACTATGCAATTGGCGAAGGCTCTTTCTATTACATTAGATACCGCAGAGGAGTCTAAGAGAACTTTCGGCTACAAAGGAGATGAGTCAAACCCTTACTTTAAAGATGTGCTCGAACTATCTAGTTATCCACTGTTCGGTGAGGTTGCGAGGCTATCCTTGATGTTCGAAAGAAAGTATAATCAAACAATAGAAGGAATAATACTAACCGGGGGCGGTGCTAGGATTCCTGGTATGTTGCAGGCATATAGTAAAACTGTACACATAGCGGGAAGAGTAGTAACTCCGTTTGAACAAGTTGTTGTTCCTGATTTTTTGGCAGAGATGATGGAGCGCATCGGTCCTTCATATGCTGTTGCAGTCGGGTGCGCGCTCAAAAAACTCATTTCTTAAACTAAAACATGCCGTTCTCATTTAATCCAACTGCACAAAACGAAACTCCACAAGCTCAGGACCGTCAAGAGGCGGCGTTTGCTCCGTCTGCAACACCGAACACGTTAATTGCTGATGCGCCGGCCGTACCCGAGACACCATTTCTTTTTATTCAACAAAGAGGAGTGGACAAGACACTCGGAGCTTATGTGCAAGTATTACTCATCACTGTCTTTACGCTTGCCGTTATTTCGTCCATTACCCTTTTTGCGTACAGTTTTTACTTAAAGAAAAGTATTGAATCTAAAAAGTTACTAGTAGAAGCAAGTGAAGCATCCTTTAAAACATATCCTTACGAAGAGATGAAAGAAGTCTATCAGAAGATGGTTCTCTTAGATTCGCTCCTTAGGGAATATGCATCAGGAAGAACACCTCTGCTTCTTCTTGAGAAAGTGGTTGAGAACGAGGTGCTCTTTAGTAACTTTACATTATCTAGAGAGACATCTGGTAAGTACAATATGCGTCTTACTGCACTTACCTCGAACTATAAAGTTTTAGTTCAGCAGCTCGATGCGCTTAAGCTTGCTTCATACGCAAAAGTTGCGCCCTCACAAAAAATTAACAAGATAGAAGAGGATAAACAAAACAAAAATGGTCAAATAGAAGTAGAAATAGCAGTACCACTTAATATACAAGGTGTACACCCTGACTCTGTTATCTTCGAAAATATCGTTGACTCTAGTCGTCAGGTCGCCACGAGTACTACTTCTGTCGTTGAGCGTGCAGAGTCGGCTAGCTCAACACCCAACTAATTATGTCACCTAAACTTCCCAACATACTACTTGTTATCGCCCCAGTTGTCTTATATATGGTACTTATTAAACCACTAGTTACTGGGACTGGTACTTTGTGGGTACCTGAGATGTCTATTAAAGATTTACAAAGGGTTAATGCAGAGTACTCTGCGGCACTCAGTAATACTACTTTGATTGAGAACGGCATCGAATCTATTCATAAGGACTATCTCAAGATTGACGCTAATATTCTTAATAAAAACGCTCAAATGTTTCCTGACCAGATTGACGAAGCAAGGATGAGAAATGAAATAGTGACTATCGCAACTAAGCAGGGCATAGCAATAGATGCCCTTGATGTTGTTAAAGACAAGAGAGGGACCAAAACAGCCGACTTTTACACAATCACGTTTAACATAAGGTCAAGGTACCCAGCCTTTAAAAAACTTCTTGAAGAGTATGAAAAGAGTACTCGCTTTTATCATATAGAATCACTTTCAATTTCTCGTCAGAAGGATGTTGACGAGGCAACAACATCTCTTTCTGATAAAGACATTTTAAGTATTCAAATAAAATTCAGAGTGCACCAGGCACGATAATCTATATGAACATATCTCTATCAAAAGTAAAAGACGCAGGGGTTGGTCTAGCAGTTGCTGGCATTATTTGTTACACACTTTTTCTTGGATACGGTATCTTTTTCCCAGAAGAGCGGGTCTCTACTGATGTTGCTGCGGTAAACGCCGGACTTCTTGGTCCAAAGTTACAGAAGGCCGCTCTTATTCTCAATGACCCCAGAGAAAAAGTATCCTTTAAGCAAAAGGACACTCTCTTTACGGAAGGTGTTCTATACAAATCATTTGTTAACTTCCCTGAAAGCGTGCCTCTAAGTGATAAACGAGGACGAGAAGACCCATTTGTCCCGTATGTTACTCCTTGATCTTTTTGTTAGTCAAAACAAGTTAACTGAAATAGAGGCAAAAGAAATCGAAGCCGATCTCTCTCAGAAAGAAGGTCTCTTTGTTGATGACTTATTGTTTGCTAAGGGGATAACAAGCGATGAAATAACTGAAGTGAGAAGTACCCTCCATGGCCTCCCTATCTTCAGAGAAGATATTTCTAGTGACGAAGAGCTGGCGAAGTACATAGGCGTCGCTCAGTCTAAGCAGCTACTCGCAGTTCCTCTTGGTGTTAAAGAAGACGTTCTTTTGGTTGGTGTAGTAGATCCTGAGTATGGAAACGTTTTAAGCGGACTCCAGTTTCTTTTTGGAGCTAATCATCAACCGTACAAGGTGTATTTGGTTAGCTACGATGCATTTAAATCTCATTTTGGCATCACGGGGATAGAAAAGGTAGAGAAAGCAAGTGTGACAGATAAGGTAGACAACGAAGTTCTTTCCTATGTTGGTAAAGAGGATGATAAATTAGAAGATGACAAAGTGGAAGATGGTGAGATAGACCTCGCAGACACTGAAGGAGTGCTTGATAAAAATCTAGCCAAGCTCCCTGTGCCTGAAATTTTCAGTACCGTTCTTCGTTATGCAATTGATAGCGCAGCGTCTGATATTCACATTGAACATATCGGGCTAACTGTACGTATTCGCGTTCGTAAGGATGGTCGTCTTGAACAAATAGCAGTACTGCCAGCCAAGCTTCATCCGATGGTAATTGCTCGCATTAAAGTATTATGTGGCATGAAGCTTGATGAAAAACGTAAACCACAAGATGGTCGTTTCAGTACGAAGTTCGGTGAACGTAAGATTGATTACCGTGTGTCGTCATTCCCTAGTTACTACGGTGAGAAGATCGTGATCCGTATTTTGGATAGTGTTAAGGGGGTGAAGTTGCTTGATGATCTCGGGTTTTCTGAGTTACAGATGAAACATATTAGAGAAGCCCTCGGTGCTCCGTATGGAATGGTTCTTATTTCTGGTCCAACTGGTTCAGGTAAGACTACTACGCTCTACTCGATGCTTAACGAAATAGATAGAGATCACAAGAACGTGGTATCTCTAGAAGACCCAGTAGAATATAACGTAGGCGGAATGAATCAGTCACAAGTGTTTCCTGATATTGGATATACGTTTGCGTCAGGACTTCGTTCTATCCTGCGTCAGGACCCGGATGTAATCATGGTGGGAGAAATTCGTGACGGAGAAACAGCACAGCTAGCCATTCAGGCTGCCCTAACTGGCCACTTAGTATTTTCTACAATCCACACCAACACCTCTATTGGTGTAATAACACGTCTTCTAGATATGGGAGTAGAGTCATATCTTATCGCACCTGTGCTTATCGCAGCTCTTGGGCAGCGTCTCTCGCGTTCGATTGCCGAAGGGTGTGGAGAAGAGATGGAAATGACACCTTCATTAACTGAGATGGTGCAAAAGCAGTTTGCCGACCTGCCTGATGAGTTTAAGACTGCGTTTCAGATTAATCGTCCACTCTATCAGGCACGAGGTAATGCCGAAAATCCAACTGGGATGAAAGGAAGAACTCCTGTGTTTGAAGTTTTAGCAATCGACGATGACATAGAAGAAGCTATCTTGCGCAGTAAAGGCGAAGAAGAGATACGAAAGTTAGCACGACTTAAAGGCATGACATCTATTAAAGAAGACGCGATGCTTAAATGTATGTCAGGGAAGATTCCGTTTACTGAACTTGCTGAACTATAATACTAGCAGGTAGCAGGTAGCAGGTAGCAGGTAGCAGGTAGCAGGTAGCAGGTAGCAGGTAGCAGGTAGCAGGTAGCAGGTAGCAGGTAGCAGGTAGTAAGGATATATTTTTTTCTACAAGCTACAACTGCTCACTGTCCACTAGTAACTATTAACTATTAACTATAAACTAGTCATTATGAACTACGAAGTAGAGCTCGATGATTTGATAATGACTTTAGTAAAAGAAGGGGGATCTGATCTTCACCTAACAGTCGGCAGCTTCCCAACGCTCAGGGTCAACAGAGAGCTTATTCCGCTTACCAGAAAAGTGGAGCTTAAGGCTGAAGATACTCTAGGTTTTTTACGTCAAATGGTTAGTGAAAAAATCTTGACTGACTTTGTTGTCAGACAAGAGTTAGACTTTTCTTATTCACACCACGGGCAGTACCGTCTGCGAGGAAACGCGTCTTTTCAACGTGGGATGATTTCTATTGCGCTTCGCCTGGTACCAAAAGTGAAGGGAATCCAAGAGCTTAACTTGCCAGATCAGCTAGTGTCAATCGCAAGAGAAAGGCAAGGTTTTTTCCTGGTGGTAGGTCCGGTGGGGCAAGGCAAGTCAACGACACTCGCTGCCATGGTTTCTCTTATCAACTCTGAGTCTCGTCGTCATATTCTCACTATTGAAGATCCTGTTGAATTCCATTTTGATCAAGATAAGTCTCTCATCGAGCAACGTGAGGTCGGTATTGATACTGATGACTTTAATACCGCGCTTGTTCATGCGCTTCGTCAGGATGTGGATGTAATTATGATTGGAGAGATGCGCAATAAAGATACTATGGCAACTGCAGTCACTGCAGCGGAGACCGGCCACCTCGTACTCTCAACACTTCACACTAACTCAGCAGCACAGACTATCGATCGCATCATAGATACTTTCCCTGGCGACCAGCAAGGTCAAATCAGAATGCAGTTAGCATCTTCTTTAATCGGTGTTCTTTCCCAAAGACTTATTCCAACTATTCAAGGCGGTCTTATTCCTGCATTTGAGCTTTTACTTAACACGACAGCTGTATCTAACTTGATTCGTGAAAAGAGGACACACGAAGTTGATGTTCTCATTGAGACCGGGACCGATGAAGGAATGATTGACTTAGATAGATACTTAGCAGGGCTGGTGCGTTCTGGAATCGTTGCAAGAGATGTGGCACTAGGGTTCGTTAAGAGGAAGGGGCTATTTGAAAGACTAATCTAGTCAAATATAAAAGTATGCTCTACCACTATACAGGCCTTAATGATAACGGAAACAAAGAAGAAGGAGATGTCGAAGCAACATCTCTTGATAATGCTATTTTTATTGTTAAAAAGAAAGGGTTTACTTCAATAGTTGATGTCAGAGAGAAAGTAGACAAGGAGAATAATGCTATCAAGCTTATCTTTAAGAATTTTTTTAAACAGAAAATTACCAACAAAGACGTAGTTATTTTCTCTAGGCAGGTAGCGACACTTTTTGCCTCTGGTGTCTCCGCTCTCAGAGCTTTTAGGCTGCTTGGGCAGGAAAACGAAAATAAGTCTCTTCAAGAAGAGGTTTTTAATATTTCTGATGACATAGAGAAGGGAACATCACTTTCACAATCTCTTGGCAAGCATCCAAACCTCTTTTCTAACTTTTATGTGAACATGGTTAAGTCAGGTGAGGAAAGCGGAAAACTAAACGACGTGTTCTTGTACCTCGCTGACTATCTTGACCGTAATTACGAACTTAACCAAAAAATTAAGAAGGCGCTCACATACCCAACATTCGTTATATCAACCTTCTTCGTCATTATGGCGGCCATGCTAACTTTTGTGGTTCCAAAAATGGCAGCTATGTTCGCAGAAGAAGGCGCCGAGCTTCCATTTGTTACACGCGTTGTACTGGGTGCCTCTGATCTCTTCGTAAAATATTGGCACATTACGTTTCCAACTATTTTTATTGGCATCATTCTTTTTCGTCGCTGGGCAAAGACAGATGAAGGAGCGGAAACCATCGACACATATGTTCTTAAGGTTCCTGTAGTAAAAACACTCATTCAGAAGCTTTTCTTGCAACGTCTGTCTGATAACATGAACACAATGCTCACAAATGGTGTACCGATTGTTAAGTCAATTGATATTACTGCGTCTATCGTAGAAAATAGGGTGTACCGGAAACTCCTCGAAAGAGTTTCTATAAAAGTTCAGACTGGGAAGTCTTTCTCTAAAGCTCTTTACGAAGAGCCGCTTATTCCGAATATTCTTGTACAAATGGTGCACATAGGTGAGGAAACTGGAGAACTTGGATTTATCTTAAAGAACTTGGCTGTGTTTTACCAACGTGAGCTTGAGAACGCTATCGATAGCATGATTTCTCTCATCGAACCTGCGATGATTGTTTCTCTTGGTATTGGCGTAGGTATTCTCGTTTCCGCTATCCTCCTCCCAATGTACTCACTTTCAGAAGCCATTAAATAATTAAAAGTTAAGAACGTTAATCGCTAAGGGTTAGGATTTAATCTTCAGTACTTAAGAAAGGTATATCAAATAAGCTTAACTTACGACTCTGCTATCTGCTCAATGTATAAAAATTGCTGTAGTTTAGGCAGGATAGTAACCTAACTTCTAACCCCTAATCCCTAACTCCCTAACTTCTTACCCTCACTTATCCACACAGAGATTTCAAAAATCTTGTATTTACATGTTCTAAGGGTATATACTTTCTTGTATCTACAAAGATAGATTAAATATATGTTACACACATTCAACACAATTAGAACCCGCGGTTTCACACTCATTGAGCTTCTCGTGGTGATCGCTATTATTGGACTTTTGTCTACGATTATTGCAGCACCTATTCAGAACGCTCGCAAGAAGGCTCGTGACTCTAAGAAGATTGCCGAAGTTAAAGCTGTTCAGCTAGCGCTTGACCAGTATGCAGAGGCAAACGCCGGTCAGTACCCAACTACTACTAGCGCACTTGCTCCTACTTATATTCCGATTCTCCCAGCTTTTGCTTCTACTACTCTTACATCAGTTGCTGATAGAGATAAGTTCGCATATGCACCGTACCTTGTTTCAGGGTCAGGGGTATCAGATGAAGGTATTTACTTTGCTTATCACCTTGGTGTCCACCTAGAGAATAATTCACAAGCGCTTGATAGTGACAGAGACTGTCACGGCCCCTCTACTGCATCAGATTTTGAAATCATTGCAGGTACCTCTAGTTGTGCGTTCTATGGCGCAGCTGGCGCAGACGTTAACAGCTACTACATTGCTGGCCCTAACTACAAAACTGGTATGATGCCTGGGGTAAGCATCGCAGGTCTCACCGGCGCTTCCTCTACAGGCGCTATCACAGACTTCTCTGGTGTTGACAACAACAAAGAAACTTGTAACTCAATTACAGACTGTGTCTTTGATGTAACTGGACAGCAATAAGACATTCAAGTTAGCTAAGAGTTGATTGTGTTCTATATTCTATCTTTCATCTTAGGTGCATCAATCGGAAGCTTTACACAAGTAATTGCTACCAGATTACACGTTGCCCCTATAATTAAAGGACGTAGTAAGTGCCTCTCCTGCGGAGAGGCACTTCGCGCTTCCGACCTTGTGCCTGTCTTCTCTTACTTCTTCCTGAGAGGTAAGTGTAGGTACTGCAAAACCCCATACGGAATATCTTCGGTTGTTATTGAAGTTATCTTCGGCGCTGTCTTTCTTGCTCTCTATCATTTTATTTTGAGAGAAAGCCCGACACTTCTAGTAAGTTCTTGGTGGTTAGCTTACTACACCATACTGTTCATAGTTCTCGGTGTAATGGCTCTATATGACAGAGCTCATAGCTTTATACCTGTATCATTTTTGGCATCCTTTCTTGTTCTTACACTCCTAATGTTCGTTATTCACTTAACGACATCATTCTCTCTGGAGGTGTTACTAGCTCCGCTTATTGTTGCATTACCATTTTTCTTCGTGTGGGCAATAACAAAACGAAAAGGTGTTGGTTTTGGTGACGTTATATTATTCTTTGGTGTCGGAGCGTTCTTTGGGGTATATGAAGGACTCGCAGTGTTTATTCTTTCGGTATGGATGGGGGCGATCGTTGGACTTTACTACAAGTACGTGGTCACTAAGAATAAAACGAAGACAACTGCCATACCTTTTGTTCCTTTTATTGTCTTCTCATTCTTAGTTGTTCTGTTCACAGGCATCGACATCTTTTCAATCGCTTTTCTGTTTGGCTAGTGCTACTATGTAGCTATGATGTATGTGCCAAAAAAGCCTCTATCAATAAGAGCTTTTACACTTATTGAGTTGATGGTAAGTGTCTCAATTATGACTATAGTCTTAGGCATAACACTTATGCAAAGACCAGAGGCCACTATTAAGCTTTCTCTCGCTGATGTTATTTCATCCGCAGAGCTTATGGTAAGAGAGGCGCAGTTGCAAGGTAGTGCCGTTAATTCGCTGAATGATACATATGGAGGAGCTGGGTTCTTTCTTAACCTGGCCACTTCCTCACAAGCTCTTCGCTTTAGAGATAGGGTAGATGACAGTATCCCGTCGACATTGGGTATTGGGAATGGTCTCTACGAGTCTACGCCGCTTAACGAGCAGACTGAGATTTTAGAATTTATGCGTGGCAACAAAATAAAAAAGCTATGTGTTTCTACGGGGACATCCACTTTCTTTTGTAATGAAGAGAACGATCCTCAAATAAGAACACTAACCATTTCCTTTAATCGCCCTAGTCCAAACGCTAATATCTATATTAATAGTTCCAAGGATATTAATTATGTCTCTGCATGTGCACAATTTGAAAGTCTAAAAGCTCCAAATCAGGGGCACGTAAGATCGTTGCTTGTTTATCGCTCAGGCGTTGTTACTAAAACATTAACATCATGCAATTAAATTTTTATAAAAATCGTAGGTTAACGAGAGCGAAAGGACTTAGTTTAGTTGAGATTTTAGTCGTACTAGGTCTTTTCTCAGGTGTAGCTACTTTAGCACTCGGCGCTCTTTTTAACACGCAGGCTATTAATAATAAACTTGTCGAGAATCAGTCTATTCTTGATAACGTTAACCTCTCTCTGCAAACTGTCACAAGAGACATTAGGTACGGAACCGATTTTTATTGTTCAAGTAGTCTTACTGCTGCTACTACAACAAGAAGGAGCTGTGACTATGCATCAGGTGGGGGTGCTGTGCTTAGCTTTAGAAGCACAGATGCAAGTAATGATGATGATAGGGTTACGTATTATGTTCAAGATGGTGTCTTGTACAAGAGAGAAAATCCATCAGCAGGTGAGCCTTCTACATACCAAGTTACGGCAAAAGATATTTTTATTACAAGTTTACATTTATATGTAGACGGTGCGTATGCAACAGACCCGTCAGTTAGTTATGACGGGGTGTCTCTAGACTATTCTCAGCCAAGAGTTGTACTCCTCGTCTCGGGGAGGTCTAATTCACCGCGCCCATCCACTATCCCTGCTACGTTCAGTATACAGACGACAGTCTCACCACGCCTCTTAGACAATATTTGAGTATGAAATACTTTCCATTACAAAAAAACAAGCTACAAGTAAAAGGTCTTACCCTTCTTGAGACACTGGTCTCTATTACTGTTATAAGTGTGACTATTATTGGCCCACTCTCTTTTATTGCAACATCCTCTTCTTATGCACGCCAGACAAAAGATGCCTTAGTGGCCACGTATCTTGCAGAGGAGATAGCAGAGCTTGTACAAAATCAATACGACTCATTATATGTTTTTTGTTCTAAGCAACCAGGAATAGGTCCATGCGTTACAACAGGAGACGAGACCTCTGGTCAGATAGCATGGAGGGTCTTTAAGGAGCGTTTTTCTGCTGCAAGTGGAATGGTCTCGTGTTACTTGGATGAGAATGCAGATGGGTGCTCGTTTGACTATATAGACATGCAGACAGATATCGACACTCATCCTCCCAGGTATGATGCATCAGTCAACTCGTGTTCACAAGTGATTTCTACCAGACAAGCAGGTATCACCACATACGTATGCATGGGGTTGCCGACACACATTAATGGTGGAGTAAAAGGACTTTTTTATAAAAGATCAGTTTATCTAGAGCATTTGCCGACATTTGAGACAGAGCCATTCGTAGAGCAGGATTACGATGATGTTAGAGTGACAGCTGAAGTAACTTATAGAGCTGTAAATGGTTCAGCACGTACAGTAAAGATTGTTAGGTATATACATCCTAGACCATAATATGAAAGTAACGCCCTTATCCAAACTTGGTAAAAAAATACCAGCACTCCATCGTGGCTTTATTTTACCTTTTACCATGCTTTTGGTTGCTATTATTCTTTTGGTTGTTGGTACAGGCTCAAAAATACTTTCAAAGCAGCTTTATTTTTCTAAGGTTTACAGACAAAGTCAAACAGCATACTATGCGGCTGATGATGCTGTGAGCTGCGCCATTGCAATAGATGATGCATTCATTGGACTTGACGGGTATGGAATTTTTCCAGGAGGTACGTCAGCTGATCCAGATGTTTACATAGAGTCCGTTATTACAAATGTTAATGATCAGCGTTTGCTAGACGGACTCTCCACAATCACTCGAGATGATGTTGAGTGTGCTCAGGTTCCTGTGCTAGACGCTTCTGAATCTGGCTTCGATGTCTCTCTAACTGACTATGAGTATAATGGTCCTTCTGGGCTTGAGACCGGAAAAACGTCTACCTTTAACATGTCCATGCCTATAGGCGATGGGACGTTTAGGTGTGCAAAAGTGACAATTAATAAGACGCCATCATTCAGACAAATTATCGCACAGGGATATGCATTATGTGACAGCGCAGTAGGCTCTGTTGAGCGTGCTGTTGTGAATACAACAATAACAGAATAGTCTCAAAATCCTTTATAAAACAAGGTTTTGTGGTATACTTAAAGGTATATATATGGGTAAAAAAGAAGCAATACTAAGAGTGAGAGACCTTCGGTTATTACTTGAGCGCCATCGGTATCTATACCATGTGCTTGATCAGCCCACCATAAGTGACGAAACTTACGACTCACTACTAAAAGAGCTCGATGCTTTAGAAAAAGAGCACCCTGAGCTTGATTCGCCAATGTCTCCGACGCATCGCATTGGAGGAGAGCCGCTCGATCATTTTGAAAAGGTAAAGCACTCTATTAAGCAGTGGAGTTTCGACAATGTTTTTAACCTTGAAGAATTGCGAGAATGGGAAGAAAGAAACCTGTCTCTTCTCAAAAAAGAGGGCGTAACACAAAAGCCAACTTATATAGCTGAGCTAAAGATTGATGGGCTTAAGATTGTTCTTACATATAAGGAAGGTGTTCTTGTCTGTGGGGCAACAAGAGGTAATGGAGAGGTGGGTGAAGATATAACTGAGAATATAAAGACATTCAAGAGTGTCCCACTCACTTTGCCAGAACCAGTTTCTATAACTGTTATCGGGGAAGCGTGGATGAAGAAAAAAGACCTAGAGAGAATTAATAAGGAGAGAGAAGAAGCTGGGTTACCTTTGTATGCAAACACACGTAACTTGGCCGCAGGAACTCTTAGGCAACTAGATCCACGCATAGTTGCAACGCGAAATCTGCAACTTTTTGCTTATGACATAGAAGGTGGGAAGTATGAGACTCAGGAGGAAGAGCTAAAGGTACTTTCATCTTATGGTTTTTTGGTAAACAAAGATCAAAAGTACTGTAAGAAACTAGAAGAGATAGAAAATTTTTATACTGTATGGACCAGTAGTCGTGGCGATCAAGACTACGGAATCGATGGACTCGTTATAAAGATTAACGAGCGAAAGCTTTGGGATACGCTAGGGTATACCGCTAAGTCTCCGCGAGGCGGTGTTGCCTATAAGTTCCCAGCAGAAGAAGCTGCTACTAAACTTTTAGCTATTACTGTTCAAGTAGGAAGAACAGGTGCGGTTACTCCAGTTGCTGAGCTTGAGCCAGTGTTACTTGCTGGGTCTACTGTTAAACGAGCAACTTTGCACAATGAAGAAGAAATAAATAGATTAGATGTTCGTGTCGGTGATACTGTAGCTCTCCGCAAAGCGGGAGATGTCATACCTGAAATTTTTGATGTGTTTAAAGAGCTTCGTCCAAAGGGAACGCAGGCTTTTACTATGCCAACCTTGTGTCCCGAGTGTGATTCTACTTTAATGAAAGAAGCAATTGGCAAAGAGTCTTCGGCTGCTTGGTACTGTAAAAATGTAGAATGCCCCGCAAAGCATCTAGAAGGGCTTGTTCACTTTGTTTCTAAAAAAGGGATGAATATAGATGGTCTAGGAGAGAAAATTATTGCAGAGTTTAGAGAGATTGGTCTTGTGTCTGATTACGCTTCTATCTATCATCTTAAAAAAGAAGACATTGAGGGGTTAGAAGGATTTGGTCAAAAGTCCGCAGAGAATATACTCTTAGCCATTGAAAAGTCGAGACATGTACCACTACACCAATTTTTGTTCTCGTTAGGTATTCGTCATGTTGGTGAGACCACCGCAAAAGATATTGCTAAGTTTTTCAAGACTTTTTCGTCATTGCGAACTTCCGGTTACGAGGAACTTTCTTCCGTAGAAGGTGTTGGTGAAAAGGTGGCAGAGTCAGTGGTCTCTTATTTTAATGATGAAAGTAATAGTAAGGCCCTGGAGAGGCTCTTAAAAGAAATTGTTATAGAAGAAGCATATCAGGTTAAGGGTGCCAAGCTAAAAGGGTTAACTTTTGTTATTACAGGAACACTTCCAAGTCTTTCGCGTGATGAAGCTAAAAATCTTATTGAGGACAATGGTGGCAAAGTATCTGGTAGTGTTTCTAAAAAGACAGATTATCTCCTGGCGGGTGATGGAGGGGGCGGTAAGCGAGATGATGCTATAAAATTCGGCGTCACAATCATTGATGAATTTGCATTTAAGGATATGCTATAATCTCTTTATGCAATTTTCTAAAGAAGACCTCGCCAACCTTTCCCTCCTTTCTCGCATTACTGTAACGAAAGAACAAGAAGACAAGATGCTTGCTGATATGCAAGCAATTTTAGGTTATGTGTCAGAGATAAATGACGTTCAGGGCGAAGTCGCAGGGCGCGAAGTTACGGCTAAGCTATCAGGGCACTATAATATTGTTCGTGAAGATACTATTACTCACATACCTCGCTCTAATACAGAAGCTATCTTGAAAGAGGCGCCTGGCACAGAAGATGATTATGTAAAAGTGGCACAAGTTCTTAAGTAATCTTTCAAGTAAATACAATGCACAAAACATTACGACAAATTCAAGAAGAGTTAAAAGATGGCGTGATCACAATCGAGGCTTTAGTTGAGAATGCCAGGAAGACAATAGAAGAAAAAGATGGAGAAATCCATGCGCTCCTAGGTATGTACTCTGATAACTTTGTCTCTTCACAGATTGCTGTCGCTAAGGAGATGTTGCAACAAGGTAAAGGCACAGCTCTCACCGGTGTGCCAATTGTTCTTAAGGATAATATTGTTGTGAAAGGGGAGAAAGCAACCGCTGGGTCAAAGATTCTCGAGGATTATGTCTCGCCATATGATGCAACAGTCGTTAAGAAACTAAAAGAAGCAGGAGCGGTACTTATCGGACGTGCAAATATGGATGAATTTGCTATGGGTGGGTCAACTGAAAATTCAGCCTATGGCGTAACTAAGAATCCTCATGATATTACACGAGTAGCAGGAGGATCGTCAGGCGGAAGTGCCGCGGTGGTAGCATACGGAGGGGTGCCAGTTTCATTGGGTTCAGACACTGGAGGGTCAATCAGACAGCCCGCATCGTTTTGTGGGATTGTCGGGTTAAAGCCAACTTATGGAGCCGTCTCTCGCTACGGACTTATGGCTATGGGGTCATCGCTTGACCAAATTGGTCCGTTTGCTCACTCAGTTGAAGATACTGAAAGTGTTTTTAATATTATTTCTGGACATGACCCATTTGATTCCACTTCTGCTTTTCTAAAAGCTAATGACCAAGAGCTAAAAGCTTTGCGTAAGCGCATTGGTGTTCCCTGGTCCTTTATCAGACGTGATGGGATAGATAAAGAAGTGCTCACTAATTTTGAAGATTCAGTAGAAAAACTAAAGGGAGATGGTTACGAAATCATTGATATTTCCATAGACCACTTGGAAAAGACTCTTTCTGTATATTATGTGGTAGTTTTTGCTGAGATATCATCTAATATGGCAAGATATGACGGAATACGTTATGGGCTATCCATTCCAGATGATAATGTTATCAAGGGCTATTTTAAGACTCGTACTCTAGGTTTCGGTGAAGAAGTTCGCAGAAGAATTTTACTCGGGACATATGTTCTCTCTAGTGGCTATTATGATGCGTATTATAATAAGGCTAACTTGGTACGCGAAATGCTTCGTGAAGAATTTAAAAAGATTTTTGAGCAAGTGGATGCGATTGCTATGCCGACATCCCCAATACCTGCTTTTACAATAGGTGAGAAGTCTCATGACCCGCTCGCAATGTATCTCGCAGACATTTTTACTGTGCCGGTTAATATTGTTGGAGTTCCAGCTATTTCTATACCATCAGGTGTAACCGACGGCAAGCTGCCTTTATCGTTACAGATTATCGCACCACATTTTAGAGAGGATATATTATTCACTATCGGTCGAGACTTTGAAAAGCTATACTAGGGTAAAGATACTAGAATGTAGAGTATAGAAAGTAGAATTGTGTACTACTATGTTCTAGATTCTAAGCTCTGCGCTCTTCACAGTACCATGTATTCTCTTTCAATTGATTATCTTTTCAACCGTGTATACGACGTATTACTTTGGATTAAGTACACGTGGTATTTTACTTTGCTTAGAAAAGACCCTGATGCATATCTTGAAGAAGTGTCTTATAGGGATTGGGATGGTCTACGAGATAGGGGTTGGTTTGATTCTCATTTGGCAGCGAAAGGGGAGATAGTGCCTCAAGCGGAGGTGCACGTATCTCTTTGGCAGAGAATGCTTGAGAGTCTTGGTCTTAAGGTAAGAGACTCAGATGGCGATGGCATACCTGATATCACAGATGCTCGTCCGTATGATAGTGATAATCTTACAAAAGCTGAGCTCAAGGAGCGCTACGAAGAAGATTATTCGACATGGGACCATATTCGCGACGCTTTTGGTCTTGGTCCTGTAGACAGCGATGAGGATGGTGTGCCTGATAGCTATGAGAAGAACCATGGTCTTGATTCCGAAGATCCAGACACAGATCATGACGGACTGCTTGATGGGCAAGAGCTCTTGCTAGGCACTGACCCACTTAACCCTGATTCAGACGGAGATCTTGTTTTAGACGGGAGAGATGAGGCGCCGCTCGACGGAGCTATTTCATCTAATGGTCCAGATAGTGATGGAGACGGTGTTAGTGATGTTATGGAGAAGTTGCTCGGTTCAGATATTTTAAGTAAAGATACGGACGGAGACGGTATCTCGGATACTATGGATACATATATTCTAGACCCTGAAAACATAGGCCGCATCTCTCCTATTGATATAAATGGAGCAACAAGTGGTCTTAGCTTTTCTATACAGAACCCGGTGCTTGCATTTTTTGCTGACATGTTGTCTGTCTTTTCAATAGTAATCCTTGTTGCGCTTGCCTACGCTGCATTTAGGTGGTTCTTAATATTCGTCTCCGGTCTCAATCATTATGAGCATCACTTCCATCACGACGATCATCATGCTCACGGACTTCATACCATTAAGCACAAAGAAGAAGAGACTACAGCAGGTATCCCAGGACTATCTGTAGCAACTGAGGTGCCGGCCATCACTCCATCTATCAAAGACTTTGACGATCATCCTAAGTTTGCGATCATACAAGGATACATGAGTAGTACAAGTGAAGCTTTGTGGAGGATAGGTATTATGGAAGCTGATAATCTCTTGTTTGAAGTTTTAAGAGAGAAAGGGTATCAGGGTGAAGGGGTAGGGGAGATGCTAAAGGATGCAAGTTTCCGCACGATAGACTTAGCGTGGGATGCACATAAGATAAGAAATAGAATCGCACACGAAGGGTCTAATTTTGAGTTGACTGAACGAGAGGCAAAGAGGGCATTTGTGCTCTATGAGTCAGTGTTTAGAGATCTTAAGGTTGTGCGATAGTTCAAATAAATACACCTCTTGTAAAAAGAGGTGTATTATTTCTGTGTCAGTAGCTGGGATCGAACCAGCGACCTAAGGCTTATGAGTCCTTCGCTCTAACCAACTGAGCTATACTGACATGTTGTCTTTTATGTACTCATTTAATATAAGCACGTAAAAGAATACTACTATAAAATCCTCTCTTTTTCAAGAGAAATCTTGTAATAATAGTCAAATTGTGGTATCATTTTAAGTCTGAAAGATAGCGGAGTAGAGTAAAGGTAACTCCAAGCGAAGATAATAGCGCGAATAACCTCGAGGTTATGATCTTCTGTCACTTTTAGAATAACTAACATAGCGGAGTAGAGTAAAGGTAACTCACGAGGCTCATAACCTCGGAATGTAGGTTCGATTCCTGCCTCCGCAACAAGAATAATAAAATCCCCACTGTGGGGATTTTATTATTCTCACGCAAGAGGTAGAAGGAACCGAACCGGAGGTCCACATTTTCAAAGAGAGTAGCGACAATGAAAATGTAGGATCTCGACTGAACAAGTGAGGGAGAGGCGATTCCTGCCTCCGCAACAAGTAATACAAAAGAGCGCCGTACGACACTCTTTTGTATGTGAGGAGGTTAAAATCTAACGGCTATGACTCCCATTTTTTAGTTACATCGTCTTTTTCCTTCTTTGCTACCTCTACGAAACCTTGATATATATTTGCTTCTTTTAGAAGTGTTCGTGCAAACGCGTGATAAGGATAGATTGGGCAGAGAGAGACTTTGCTCCCTGAAAGGGTCACAGGTACATGTATGGTTTTTTCTTTGTTTTTCTGATTAATAAAGTACATTGAGAATGACACAGAGTCTAAACCAGTAGTTGGAAGTACTTCCCCAATCCCAATTTCTTTATAAAAAGTAAAGAGAGGGCTTAACCCTCTGCCTTCTTGTTTGGAAGGAAGTGCTATTTTTATCTTCTTTTTTGCCTCCTTTGTACCAAGAGAAAGCGTAACCCCTTTTATTTTCCAAGAAGTAAAAGGTAGCCCTTTATTAAAACCTGTGAAATCAAAACTTTCTTTTTTAAATGAAGTAAGGTCGTATGATTCTACTCTCTCTAGATATCCATCTTTACACACGACGCGAAGGAACGTATCTAAGAGTAAAAGCTTCTCATATTTTGAGCCAGTGTAGCTAATGATGATTTCTTTGTTTTCAGGCATGTAAACTACACGAACCTCATCTTCTCTTTTATTCTTACCAACCCCAGAAAGACTCATCTTAAAGTAGAGTTGACCGTTAAAGAGTTTGTGATCAGTTGCGTACTCAGCTCCCAGGTCATCCTTATCAAGAATTCTTTTGTACTCTTTGGTTAGTTCTGTGATCGCAAATACTGCATCTTTTAATTCAACTTCTTTTGCTTCGTAGAGCAAATAGCTAGGCTTAACAAAAAATGAGTGCAGAAATAGCGCTTCTTCATACAGTTCAGTGTGGAATAGATAATAGTACAAAGAGAGGTCTTCTCTTGTTTTGCACTCAACTGTAGTTACGGTCGACAAGCCTTTTCCCTTAAGGAGTAGGGGAATAATATATTCACCATGAGGAGTTGCTAACTTGTTCCCTTCCTCAAACTTTTCTTCAAGTTCAAGCTTCTTCTCTATTTCAAGAGAATTATAGAAGTCAGTGAGAATAGCGATAACATTTTTACGAGTAGTTTGTTCAGTTATTTCAAAAAGGGCTACCACACCTTGTCGCTTATAGAGCTCAGTAAGGAGGGCTGGCGTTTGGATTTTTTTGAAGTAGTTTTTGGTAGAGAATTTGGCCATATGATAAGTGGTAATTGGTAACAGGTAGTTAGTAATTGGTGTACACAGAAATACAGGGAAGAATTCGGATAGTGTAACACGCTCAGATTTTTGACATGTTGTTTTTGTGAGTAACTTTAAGAGACTGCGTCAGGACGAAGTCCCCCTCTTTAAAAATTCAGGAAATGATGTATAATGGAGTGACTTCTACTTTTAAAGGTCTCGTGACACACCTTATATGGTTCATAAATAGGAGGAATAAATACATGCGGTCGTAGCTCAGCTGGTTAGAGCACTGCCCTGTCACGGCAGGGGTCGTGGGTTCAAATCCCATCGACCGCGCAAAATTAAAATACTCAGACTTCCTGTCTGAGTATTTTAATTTCGCAAAGTTAGAAGCAAGCCAACTGCTTGGCTTGCGTTGGGATTTGAATAGGGGTCGAGGAGTCTCCTGTTTTGTGTATTCATAAAACGAGACGAGGTGACCAAATCCCATCGACCGCGCAAAATCAAAATACTCAGGCTTTTGCCTGAGTATTTTGATTTCTGGGCGTGATGACCAGAGCATGTCACCTGCGTGACATGCTGGGGTTTGAATAGGGTTGCTGTTTCTACTGTGACGAGCAAAGCGAGGAATAGAAACTGTGATCAACTCCCATTAACTGACAAATCAACTAACAAATAATGTATAATAGCGATAGCTATGCTACATAAAAAAATAATCCTCTTTGATGTTGATGACACCCTGGCTAAGAGCAAATGTCCAATGAGTAGTGAAATGGCGGAGGCAATCGCGGAGCTCCTTAGACACGTTCATGTTGGGATTATTTCCGGTGGGAAATGGGAGGTTTTAAAAAAGAATATTGTTGATGGGCTACCAGAGCATGCACGTGACGTATTCCATAAGTTCCACGTTCTTCCAACATCCGGTGCTCGTTATCATGCGTATCGTAATGATGAGTGGGAAGAAATATATGCACACCTTCTAGAAGAAAGTGAGGGTGCAAGGATTATGGAACTTCTTAGCGCTGCAGCAGAAAGTGAGTACGAGAGACCGGAAGTTTATGGAGACTTAGTTGAGAACAGGGGCACCATGGTATCATTAGCCCTTTTTGGCCAGACAGCTCCGATACATGTAAAGGAAAACGCAGACCGAGATCATGTTATACGTAAGCGTATTGTGGCAAAAGTCACTCCACATCTGTGTGAGTATGAGGTAAAAATTGGCGGCGCTACTTCTATTGATGTTTCTAAAAAGGGAATGGATAAGGCGTACGGGGTAAAGGCGATTGCTGATCACTTGGGACTTACACTAGATGAGATAGGGTTCGTGGGTGACGCTGTGTTTCCTGGCGGCAACGACTACCCAGTAAAAGAGCTAGGGGTTGATGTATTGATAGTCAAGAATGAAGATGAGACACTGGCTCATCTTAACAAATGGATCGCAAGTGTAGATAATATATAAAGAAATAAAAACGAGCCGCGCTTGCGCGCGGCTCGTCAAACCACTCAGAGTGGTCTGTATTTGTGGATGATGTCTGCAAGTACACGCACCTTTTTAGGGATGAGATACTCATGTCCGCCACGGGTGTTATCGGGTAAACAGATACTTGACGCGACCAGGAAAATCTCTACATGCGGGAGCATGTCCTGGACGTTCATAGCGTCGACACCGCTTGCAACCGCAATAGGGGTTTTGTCATCCAGGTGTCCATGAATTGCACGAAGCTTCTCGAGCCTTGGGGGTGACCCTGTCTTGTCGCCGGACGTGGTGGCGTAATTGGCATATGCGTTTGCTAGCGCGCACTCGCGTCTTAGCTCTTCGTCGGAAGCATTTGCGTTTCGGTACTTGAACGCGACACCTGCGAAGATTTCTATCCACGGCGGAGTGCCGAGGTTTTCTTCGGGTAGTGCGTCCATCCAGATAGCAGACAGGTCAACGCATCTTCCGATCACCTCAAGCAACTTCTCTGTTTGGATGCTGGTTGTGGTTAGATCAAGGAAGTTGATGCCGATCCATGCATCGGGGTTTTGTTTCCGAACGTGCCCGTAGATATAGGTCAGGTCATCGTGTCGCAAGCCGTGCCCAATGAGGATCACACCATCCGCGCCATTTTTCAGAGCGATTTTGGTGTTGGTAAGTGCATGAGCCACCCCACCATGGTCCCACGGGGAGACGCAGTGAATGACGGGGAGGAGTCTTTTAGAAGGAACAATGGTGGCCATAGTGGTCTCCGGGTAGTTAATACTGAGTCTAATGCTACTAGAATCAAAGCCAAATGCAACCATACTTTGTTTGAATAATTACAACAAATAGTGTAGAGTGTTTTGTCAATGAGAGGTCACTCAGAAGTAGTTACAAAACATGTTCAGTATGGCGGAAATATCTTCCTAAGTCGCTCCTTTTGGTTGCGTGTTATTGGCTACTGGAATAGGGATATAGTGGCAGTCCTCCGTATGCTCTATGTTGGGACTACTATAGTAATGGCTATTCTTCTTGGCGTTACGCTCTTTCTCCTTGAATTTCGTCTTATTAGTAAAGTAGCTTTTTTCGCCACTTGTGGCTTACTTTTTTTTCTTCTTATTGCGTACCCAATCCTTACCCCAATTATTTTCGCAGTAGTCATATCAGCTTTTTTCCCGGAAAAGGGGATGGGGAAGTTTTTTTGGCCAATGACGCTGTCAGTTATAGTATTTATCAGCTACACTCTTTTTTTATTGGTATAAGTCGATAGTTATTTGTTATAATAATTCACACTATGAAGTATCAGGTTCTCCTTTTTTATAAATATGTACACGTCGAAGATCCGAAAGGGTTAATGTCCTACTATCGCTTGCTCTGCGAGAAATACAATCTAAAAGGTCGTACCATTATTGCAGAAGAAGGAATCAACTCAACACTTGAAGGAACAGTTGAAAATACAGAAGCCTTTCTTGGGGAGTTTCTTACCGATCAGAGGTTCGCTGATATGCAGATCAAGAGAAGTGAGGGGTTTGGGGAAACCTTTCCAAAGCTTTCTGTTAAAGTGCGCGATGAAATCGTCGGCACGCATTATCCGAAAGAAGTTGACCCAACCAAACTCACAGCTCCACACCTTAAACCAGAAGAGCTCCGTAAGTGGTATGAAGAAGACAAGGATTTCGTGGTGGTTGATATGCGCAATTCATACGAGTTTGAGTCAGGTCATTTTAAAAAGTCTATTGACCCAGGTATGACGGCGTCTCGCGAGCTCCCACAGCTTATTGATAAGATAAAAAAAGAAACAGAAGGGAAGACGGTGGTGACAGTGTGTACAGGTGGTGTCAGGTGTGAAAAGATGTCAGCACTTCTCCTCCATGAAGGAATGAAAGATGTATATCAGCTAGATGGAGGAATGCATAGTTACATGGAGAAGTATCCAGGTAAAGACTTTAGGGGTACACTTTTTACTTTTGATAATCGTCTCGTTATGGACTTTGGTGGAGAGAGAGAAATAATTGGAAAGTGTAAGAAATGTGATGCAAAGACAGAACAGTATCAAAACTGTGCTAACGCAGAATGTAACCTGCTGTTCCTTTTGTGTGACGACTGTACAGACGAAGGTTCTCCGATTTTCTGCAGCGACACTTGCAAAGAAAAAGCTGTACATATTACACAAAGGGTCAGGTAGAATTTAGCCATTAGCCATTAGCCATTAGCCATTAGCCATTAGCCATTAGCCATTAGCCATTATCCATTAGCTCTTTGCACGAAGCCGAAGGCTTCGTGCTTCATCTAAAAATTGAAAACGTATAACTTAAAACCTTCTTCGTGCTAGTATGGCTCTATGAAATTCGAAGATAAAGTAAAAGGTCTCAGAGAAAAGAAGTACAAAGGAAAAGAGACAGAAGAGCTCCTAGAAGACATTAAAAAAATGACAGATGGAGAGGCATACGAATATTTGCTTGTCGAAGTACTTTTTTGCGGAACAAAAATCGACCTTTCTTTACGCCCCATGATTCCAAGACCTGAGACTGAGTTTTGGGTCAAGCAGGCATTAGACGAAATCAGAACCTGCGAAAGTAAGTTCACGCTCCGCGTGCTCGACATGTTTTCTGGGTCTGGGAATGTTGGTCTTGCGGTCTTGAAAAACATTCCAGAGGCATCGGTAGATATGATTGAACTCGATCCAAGACTGAAAGAACAGATAGAAATTTCTATTGTTAAAAACAACATTAGAAGAACTAGAGCGAGAATTGTAACGGGAGATACCTGGGAAGGAGCATCGTCCACATACGACTACATCTTCGCAGTTCCTCCGTATGTGCCAAGTGAGATGAAAGAAGAGGTAATGAAGGAGCTAAAGGCAGAAGACCCACTTTCATTCTTTGATAAAGAGGATGGATATTATTATCACAAGCAAATACTTGCACGAGCAAAAGAATTTTTAAAAGACGGCGGTACTTTGTATCTTGAGTTTGATATCACGCAACGTGGGAAAATAGAAGAGCTGGCAAAAGCTACAGGTTTTGACAGTGTTCGTTATCTAAAGGATCCATATGGTCATGAGTGCGTCATGGTACTTTCTCATGGTGTTGTAGCAGAGAGTTACTGAATGTATTTTGGCAATAAGCTGAAACGTACTTAGTTTGACGACGTTTTTTCTTAAGTGTAGAGTGTTAGATATTGTTCATTAACAAACAAGGAGTCAAAAGATGACACTTAGAATTCTGGCGGTTGAAGATCGTGAGTCTACCTTCCTTCGCTTAAAGAAGGCTTTCGAAAGTGTGATGGGAGAAGTAGACATTCAGTCGGCTGTGTCTACAGAAGGAGCAAAACGCCTTCTTTCTTCAGACTCTTTCGAAATCATTATTGTCGGAGGTTTTCTACCAACAGAAGATGGTGGTCGAACTGAATCCGGTGCTGGTCTCAATTTTCTAGATTTTTTAAATGAAGTGTGTGTGAAGAGCCTTGTCGTATTTTACGCAGGGAACTCTTACGACGTCTGCTTGGCTGCAGACAAGGTGGTGTCTGATAGTCCTGTGTACTCCTACCTTAAAAGGTTGTTGCCGGGTAAAGGCTCTCGACAGCATCGTAAAAAAGTTCGGTGCGCCAACCCAGACGAGCTGGCTCGTCACTGTTGTCGCCTACTGACAAAGAAAGGTTTCTATGACCAGACCTAATCAACGTAAAAGGAGGAAACCGCCGAAGCAAATCGCTTCGGCGGTTTGTACTTTATCTTAATTCCCCTAGGGAGAGTTTAATATTTGACAAAATACCATTATTTGCTATAATATACTCAATTATTTCCTTATGGATATCCTCGTGTAGTCAGGTTTCTTTGACTCTTTTGCGATAACCATATAACCCTCCCACTTTTTACGGTAGGTAAGCGCAAATAATCATTAACCTAAACTATATATGTACACCATGATAATTGGTGGGCCTTCAAATGGCTCAAACAACACTTCTTCTGCTCGCTCACGTAGCTCATCTTCTGATTCTAGGGGTGGCAGATCTTACTCATCTTCTCCTCGTAGAGCTCCTTCGCGCGCGGGTGCAGGAGCTAGTCGCGGAGGACGTTTTGGAGACAGGGGTGATAGAGGAGGATCGTCTACTCGACCTTTTAATGCTAAAAGAAGCTTTAAGAAGGATTATATCGACGAGAAACTTTTTATTAACAAAGAGGCCGGCGTAAGTGAAAACGAAACGTATGTTGCAAAGCATAAGTTCACTGACTTCAATATCGCAGAACTTCTTTCAGCCAACCTTACTGCTAAGGGGCTAATTAACCCGTCTCCAATTCAGGATCAGTCTATCCCTGTATCGCTCGAAGGGAAGGATGTTATTGGCATCGCCTCAACTGGAACTGGTAAGACTGCCGCGTTCCTTATCCCTCTTATTAATAAACTAGTAGCAGATAGAGATCATAAGATTATGATTCTTACGCCAACTCGTGAACTAGCGCTTCAGGTAGAAGCTGAGTTCATTGCGTTTACTCGTGGAATGAAGCTCTTCTCTGTGGCTTGTGTAGGTGGAGCGCCTATTATGCGTCAAATCAAAGAACTTGAACTCGGAGTTCATGCTGTTATTGGCACTCCAGGACGTGTTAAGGATCTTATCGAAAGAGGAAAAATCAATATGAATCTTTTTGATAGTATCGTTCTAGACGAAGCAGACAGAATGCTAGACATGGGATTCATCGACGATATGCGCTCTATTTTAGGAGCGATGCCAAAGACAAAGCAAGGCCTCTTCTTCTCGGCGACATTTTCTCCTGAGATCAAGAGACTTTGTACAGACTTCCTTAAAGACCCTGTTACTGTATCAATCAAGTCACGTGATACTGCGTCATCTGTTATGCAGGACGTGGTTCGTGTTACTGGCGACAATGATAAGATAGAAGCGCTTCACCTTATCCTTAATAAGCCAGAGTATCCTAAAGTGCTTATCTTTAGAGAAATGAAGCGTCATGTGGATGGGCTAGCAGATGAGCTCATAAAGCGTGGGTTCAAGGCTTTAGCTCTTCACGGAGACATGCATAACAGGGAGCGTGAACGTGCCGTTAAGGCGCTCGCTTCAGGGAAGGTTCAGGTAGTGATAGCAACTGACGTTGCTGCTCGCGGGCTCGATATTAACGACATTTCTCTTGTTGTTAACTACGATATACCAAATAACTACGAGACATACATTCACCGTATTGGAAGAACTGGACGTGGAAATAAGCTAGGACACGCACTTACTTTTGTGCCAGCACCTCGCGCATCACGATACTAATTAGTTTGTTTAAGGTGTTAGAAAATGCAAAGGACGGGCCGCTGCGCGGCC
>JACCDT010612179.1_pt1 | contig 33696 bp, 63 predicted proteins | sample 7446291 | NCBI WGS metagenome assembly JACCDT01 (sample SAMN15323446, study PRJNA562643) | freshwater metagenome | isolation source: river surface water | place: USA:Blue River Watershed | collected 2017-08-17
ATGGATAAAATACTCAAGGGCAAGGACCCCGATATGTGGGCAATTGAAATGTACCATAAGTGGAAACTTATTATCGATCAAGTAGGAATTTAATATGAAAAAACAGACTATAACAGAGACGGTCTCCAGTATCGTCTATCATGCAACACATACAGCCTTTGCAACCAGTATTCTTTCCGAAAAGCAATTCAAGCTATCGGGAATATACTCGCATAAGCGGGAATGGGGAATGGTCCATAATCCGGACCTCCATTACTATATGTCAGTCACTCGAAACAAGACTGGTTCCTTTCACAAGGATAAGTCATCGGGTGTTATCTTTGTTTTGGATGGAAACTGGTTCAATGCACGGTATAATTCAAAGCCGGTCGATTACTATGTTGGAACTCTTAATACTCGGGAAATCAAGGACAAATTTTCCCGTGGTAAGACAAAGAAGGGGCCCGAATTCGAGGATCGTATCTTCTCGGCCAAGCCTACTATTCCATTCTCCAATATCCGTGATGTGATCAAGGAAATTCATGTCCTTATCGATGAACGAGCCTTTTCTCCTCCTGATAATGATCCGGGTGGATATAACTATCCGGAACATGCGGAGATTCGAAAGCTATTAAAGGTCATCAAAACCGAAGGACTTGAAAATATAACCTACTTCTATGGCGGTGATTGGTACCGCAAGGATAGAAATCGTAAGGATATCTACAGTCGCGAGGAATCACATTTGGTCTTCGCCGCTCGGAGAAATTGGTTAGGTCTGACAAAACGGGGAACGACGGACCCGGAGATGTTGAAGCTGATCATTGCTCCTATTCCGAATACTCATACGCGCCGTGTGATGGGTTGGGATACAACCTACAAGTTTCCAGATACAGCTAAGGATATTCCATTTGGCCGACGTATAGATCCAAATGATTGGTTGGGTATTATCCGAAACAGTAATTTGGATAGAACGCAGGTCTGGAGGGAACTCTACTATAAGTCCGACTATGGAAAGTTATCAAAGCCATCACTTGATTTTCTGACAAGCATGATGTACAAATATATGGATAGCTTTGTCGGATCCGAGTGGATACTAAAACAGAAGTCCTTCAAGATGGGAACATACTGGATATCAATCTTTGTTGATAAGTTCAATGAAGATTACCAGTATATGAGGCAGGTTGATCAGGCATCCCCAACCGAAAAGGAAAAGTTGGATCTAGTTATTCGTAAGTCCGGAGCAAAGATCAATACCTTTGGTGAGGTAATGGCTAAAAAGTGGTGGTTCTTTATGGATGATTACCTCCAAGAATATAAGAAAAAAATGCAGGCGGAATTAAACATGACGGAATCGGCTACAGGTCGGACGCTAATTGTCTTCCACGGATCTAACAAGAAATTCGATAAGTTTTCGGAGAAGGCCAAGCGTGTCGCAAATGACTTCTTTGGTGGTGGTATTGCATATACAACGGATGACCAATCGGTGGCACTGACATATTCCCGAGCAATGACCTATCGATATGGTGGTGAGGAGTACCTATACAAGATTCAGCTTACCCTATCAAATATCTTTGATGTTGATACGGTATTTTCTGGAAAAGAATTGGTTGACTTTACCAAGTATGTTCGGCCCGAGGACTTTCTACGGTCTGCTGGCCTTTTGACTGCTGGTACCGATAAGTATAAGGTCCTGGCCCAATTGGAATCCGGAAGTCTTTCGATGGATGGTAAGGCTGTTTTTAAGGGTCTATCAAAGGGATTGGTCGACTCCAGTGGAGCGGAAGCTATTCTAAAGAAAATGGGTTATGATGGACTTCGTTATAATGGTGGAGATAATATGGGTGCAGGAAAGCATAATGTTTATATTCCATACTACTCCAAGTCAATCAAGATTTTGGGAACCTTCCGTGTCCAGCGAAAGTCTGCACTGAAGGAAGATACTGGAATAGGTCATATGATTTTCTCCCGAGCGGTTCTTCCACAGATTCGGGACTTCAATGAATTTCTGACTCATATCCGGTTGATTGGTTCGAACTATGATATTGGTATGATTAATCCGGAGGCCGTCAAGGCAACTCAATTGGATGGGTTTGATCAGGAAAAGATTGATTCATTAATCAAGTCGGGTGATAAGATTCCACCAATCATCATATCATCGGATGATTATATTCTGGATGGCCATCATCGCTGGATGGCAGCAAAGCTATCAGGTAAGGAAGTCCAAGCCTACAGGATTTACCTTCCAATTTTGGAACTTATCCGTGTAGCCATGGACCTTTATGGTATTACCTACTCGGATGATATTACAGAAATCTTTGGTGGTTTGAAGCCCACCCTCTACCATAATCTGAATTTCAAAAAATTATACTATTCGGTAGCAAATGATGCCCTTGATGCATCCTTCAACCATGAAATCAAGAATGTCCATGTAAAGAAAGGACCTTCACGGGTACGAACAGTTCCTGGAAACTCATTGACACGGAATCCACAACTCCAATTTGGTATTAATTATGACTACATGTTGGAATTGGATAGGGATAAGATTCGAACAACCAATAAACTCCATGTCATCGATGGAGATATGACATACTTCGGTGGAGACCCACATGATCCGGATATACATCCCGAGAATTCTCGGACCCGATTCATGACTCAGAATAGGTGGCGCGCCGAAATGCACCGCCGAGATTATGTCAAGAATGAATTACAAAGGGACCCACCAACAGGACCTTTTATTCCTGAAAATCAGTTTGCGGAGGAGTTTGTTGAAGGAGATTTACGTCCCCTTTCAAAATATCTCCGTGCTATCTGGGTAAAGAAGGATAATCTTCGAGGAACAATTAGTCGGGATGGTTCCCATGATTGGTCGGATGTTATGGATCTTCTCGGTTCATATGCCTTCTCCAAGAATGTTGCAATCAAGGAATACCCATCTGGTAAGGATCTGACAAGTGACTATATCGGAGCAGCAATGGAGGAAGACCCATTGGTGAAATTCTCCCGCAGATATAAGAGTGAGACTGGTCGTGTTACACCATCAAAGGCCTTTGGTAATTTATCCTTTGATTTGGATAAAATCCGCAAAAGTATAAATACCAAGTAATTAGCGTTTCCGCAGAGGGAATAGGAATGAAGAAGATTGTACTTACATTTGGGAGATTTACCCCTCCTCAAGTTGGCCATGCAAAGGTCATAAACAAGGTCGTTGACCTGGCCAAATCGACTGGCGCGGATAACCGCATTTATACATCGGCATCCTTTGATTCGAAGAAGAACCCAATTCCATTTAATGAGAAGGTCTACTTCCTCAAGCAACTCTTTCCAGCAGCTAATATCAATTCTGATAAATCATTGACAAATCTCCACCAGATTCTCAAAGGTCTGGTAAAGGAGAGATATACGGATATCACTCTTGTCATTGGAGAGGACCGCGAGGAGGAATTCAATGAGCTTCTGGGTAAGTATATCCGCAGTCCAAAGGCCAAGGACTATGACCCAAAGAAACACTATGGCTTTAACTCATTCCAGGTTGTAAATGCCGGACACCGAGATCCTAATGCAGGCGGTTTGGAAGGTGCATCAGGTACAAAGATGCGCGAATTTGTGACCAAGGGTGATTTCGACTCATTCGCCAAATTCACACCAACAAAGAATATTGCTCTTATTCGTAAGATATTCCAGACAGTCAAGCGTAATATGGAAATAAACGAGGAGACAATACTTGAAGGTTGTAATGACCGAGCAATATTCAAGGCTGTCTTCATTTGTGGAGGTCCAGGTTCAGGCAAGGACTTCATCGTTCGGTCCGTCCTCTACAGTTATGGACTTGTCGAAATTAATTCAGATACGGCCTTTGAGTTCCTGATGAGAAAGAATAACATGGATTTGAAAATGCAGGATGCGGTTGATATCCGCCGAGACCTTATTCGAGGTGCTGCAAAGTCAATGACAAAGGAAAAGGAACGTCTTGCCCTTATGGGTCGTCTTGGATTGATCATCAACGGAACATGCGATGATTACGCCAAGGTCGAGTATGTCAAGAAGAATCTAGAGGATATGGGGTATGAAACTCGTATGTTGGCCGTTGCAACCGATGATGATGTATCGCGGGAAAGAAACGTTATGCGTGGTAAGTTGGGCGGCCGAGAAGTGCCTGAGGTTATCCGTTCCGAAAAGTGGAAGCTTGCAGCACATAACATCGGTCTCTACCAAAAGTTATTTGGTTCGGACTTTTTCATTATTGATAATTCTCTCGATATAATGAAAGCACTACCTGAGGATAAACAGGCCAAGGAAAAGGAATTACTTGCTCTTTTCAAGAATTTCAGATCATGGTCACAAAAGAGACCAAATAATGAATATTGTAATACATGGCTATCAAAGGGGCACTTAAGAGAATTTTATGCTATGGGGGTTGAAAAATTTGATGTAAACGAAAAATTTGTACAAAGGTTTAAAGGAGATAATAATGGAAGATAAAACTTTCAACACCGAAGATGCGGAACTTCTGAAAAAATTAAAGGTATTAATTAAGAAAGAAATACCAGAGTTTGAAGATTTGAATGAACAGGAAGTTGGATTACTCCGAGATATGATCGGAATCTATGAAAGTTTTAAGGTCTTCGGCCGATTCGCAAAGACGGTGCGTAACATAGTAATATTTGTTGGTAGCTTATTGGTCGGTTGGTTTGTACTGATCGACAACCTATCAATATTTTGGCAAAAACTGGTTTCATTGTTGGGAGTTTAATTGATGAAGCGATACCTTATGGAAGGTCTAATATCACTGGGCATCTTCGCTGTTATTGTCGGTAATGCTCCGGCACTAATACGAACATGGAATGGGCATAGTGGTATGGATGAATTTTTCGTTGTCCGTCAATTTGAGGTTGACAAGTTTACCGAATTTGGAAAAGAACCTGTCCTTTACTATGATCGAGACGTTCGAAAGGATTTCCATGCCCATTGGACGGCTACTATCCAGAAAATATCAGAAGATGGAACTTTTAGTTATTTCTGTTCGGGTAGTGACCATAATAGTTACAAGGCTGGTATTAATCTATCCAAGGAAAAGCTTACAGTCGATTGGATCGTAAAGTCCGATCCATCTTGCAAGAATTTAAAGACGACACCAGGAACATACCGAATAGTCATTTCCTGGGATGAAATAGATAGAGGTCCCTATTATTTACCAACCAAGATGGAAGTAGTATCGAATGTATTCAAAATTCTTGGTGAAGGAGAAATCATAAATGAACAAGCAGCCACAACATCAGAATAAAACACACGATATCAAGGAAGGTCCAGAATGGGGAGCCGAATCTGCATCCGCATATAAGGCTATGACTCCTGGCCAGGAAAATGCAACTCAGGTACCAAAGACTGAGGAGACACCGACGCCTGATCAAATTCAAAAGTTGGTCGATATTGTTGCAAAGCGTATCATGGGTTTGAAGGAGTCCATTGTTCGGTATGGTACCGATTGGAATAACATTTCAAATTTCATTGATATGTTTGGAGATAAAGGTATTGATTACCTTGTCCAGATGTGCGAAGACCTTAATGAACGGAAGGGTAAGCCACTTCGTAAGCTATTTGAAGATGTGAACCCAGATGAATTCATCGAAGAAGAAACTGTTGATGAAGCTACTTTAGGTGGTGAAAAGTATAAGGGTAAAACAAATCCAAACAACACCTTCGTGAAGAAACCATTCGCAACAATTAAGAATCAATTGCGACATGGATCAGGTGTAAAAGATGCGGCCGCTGATAGGAGAGATAATGCAGAATTTAGCGGAACTTTCGGTAATAAAGAAAAAAATGACCGAAAGGCTAAGATGTATGATAAGGTTGCCCAAGGCAAGAAGGCTGGACCTATCGGAGAAAGCCATGACTATGGTGAACACGGTGAATTGGTAGCCTCTGCTATCAACCATTTTGGTGATCATGATCATCCGGCGGCATCTAAGGATAATCTCCATTACTTCCAGAAATCATATGTTAAGTCTGTTCTACAGAAGGCATCCAAACATATTCATCCGGATCATAAGAAGAACCTTGATCATGTCATGAAGAATTTGAAGGAAGAAACTGTCAATGAAGATGAAGAACATTTCCACGTTCACCATGATCCTAAAGGTTCAAGCCATAGATCAAAGAAAATGTATAGTGATGATTTAAATGCCGCAGGTATTAAGCATAAAATAAGCAATTCTCCTTATTCTGGTCAAATTCGATTTAGTGTTGACAAGAAACATGCCAAACAGGCCGAAAAAGTTTTATATGGAGAGGATTAATCCAATGAAATTCGGAAAAGAAGAATTGAAGAAGGGTACCGACCGAGAGATGGAACACACCGACTCTCGAAAGGAAGCTGCTAAGATAGCAAAGGACCATCTTAAAGAAAAGCCCGACTATTACACCGAACTCGATAAGTGTATTCCGGAAAGTAAACAAGAAAAAACACATATTGTTATTGGTAATAGAGGTAAAGGAAGTCAAACATTATGGCCAAAATCTGAGGCGCCGGAATTATATTCGCAATCAGAGGCCGAAGCAATTGCCACAAAGATGAATGGTAAGCCTGGTATAAAATTTGGTCCTACTATTATTCACTGGCACACCAAACACATCGACGTTGCGCACAAGTTTGTGAACCATGGTCAACCTGCTTGGAGGGGTTTATCGAAACTGAAAGATGTGGAAGGTCTTGAGGAAGAAACCTTGGATGAGTCAAATAAATACAAAGAAGAGGAAATCAATATGAATAAGAAAGATGTTAAAGAAGGCGTCAATGGTGAACATGGTCCAGATGAAGATGAAGATCAGCTAGACCGCATTGAACGTAAGAAGATGGAAAGGTCAAAGAAGGCTGCCGCAAAGGTCAAGGCTATTAAGAAGGCCCAAGTCAGTGAAGCAATGTTAGGTGGAGAGAAGTATAAGGGTAAGGAAAATCCAAATAACAAAAAAAGATATGGATTATTTGATATTGCCAAAAAACATAATGCAAAAGAAAGTGCCGAAATTGCGGATGATAAACATAGAGAACTGGGTGCCCGACAGATTAATAGTAAACCTAGATCAGCTAAAGGTAAGGCTAAAAGAGAACATCTAATAAAAAGACACACACAGGGCGCCATAGCCGCCGATAAGGTTCACCCAAACGGCACAACTGGTTTTCATGGAAATAATGACTAAAACCTTCCTAGATATGGATTGTGTTCTTGCGGACTTTATTCACCACTTCAATACAACAATTGAACATGGTGGATTGGACCGCGCACATTTTGATGATTACAAGAAACATATCTTGGAATACAAGGATTGGTGGTATAAAATGCCACCAATGCCAGATGCACACAATTTGGTAGAATATCTAGCAAAAAATAATCATGACCTATGGATTCTATCGGCTGCACCTGAATGGCACCCCGATGCAACCACTCAAAAGAAGCGGTGGGTGAATAAATATTTTCCTATAATTGAGACTCCCAAGATTGTAATCACTCGACGGGAACTAAAAAAGAACCACGCAAAAGGAAATATTCTAGTTGATGATTATGGAAAAAACATCCGTGAATGGAAGAATGCAGGTGGTGTGGGTATCCACCATAAGAATACAGATACATCCATTCGGATGTTAGAAAATATCAAACGATAAATAGGTAATAAACCAAGGAGAACAAAATTATGCCATTATGGGGAATGTTAGATACCGCCAGCGGCAACCAGAAGCCACTATTTGCAAATAGCAATAACAAGAATATGCTATCAACTACTGTCTATGGTGTCAGCGCAACGGAAAGAGCAAACACAACCGGTGCAGCATTGGGCGTACCTCATGCTGGCTGGAACATTATCAAATTTGGTACTGGTGGAATTTCTTCCATCGATATCGCAACGGCAGGTAAGGGTATTAACGCAAACGGTTATATCGTTTTCTCTGCTATCACTGGAGCAAATACTGTCAATGCAAACGTTGCATATTATGTCAGTTCAAATGCAAACTCTCAGTTGAATGTTATTACATCTTTGGTTATTGTCAACCCAGGTGCAGGATATACGTCAGCACCGACGGCGACAATTGCCGGTGCAAATACAACTCTACCAACATTTACCGTCACAATGGGCGGCCGTGTTGGACGTATTACCAGCGAAACACTTGTGGCCGCAGGGTCAATTTCAAGTGATAACTCTGGTGATGATACAATCCTACCTGGAACATAATTCTTAATGATTAAGAAATTCCATGAGATTGTGAGTGAAGACTATAGTGCCTCTATAGCGTCGGGTACGGTGAATATAAACGACCAGGCAACAGTTGTTAATATCAACAGCATGTTGCTTGGTGCACTAAAACAAGAATTTATAACACCGTATATTGCTCTAGAAAAGGTTAGAAAAGTCCTAGCAAATTTTGCAGTGCATATTGAAGGAACTTCGGATATATTCGGAGATGAAGAAGGTGATAAAGTTTTCGCTATTATTCAATTCGGTAAGGTAATCGATTTGACACCGGATGCAAAACCCCAGGAAACACCAGATGCTTTCGTATATTTTGCATGGGAACTAAATGATAACGGTGCCTATGATATTTGGTGTCAAATCGTTGACTCAGAAGAATTGGATGAATTGCTCTCAGGTGATGAGGATGAAGACGACGAATTAGAAACGGATGAAGTTTCAGGAGTTGAACCTATAGAGAGTGAATAATAATGAAAAATATAAGTGAGGATAATGTCCTTTTATATGCTGCGAAATGTTATGATAAACCAAATTCAATAATATCAGAATTTGAGAGTGACTTTAAGCGTTTCAAATATATAAAGAGGTTGATCAATAAGTATCGAACTTCGGATGAAGTAAAGGAGAGATTGATTCTCAATCACCTTATTATTTTAGCCAATGTTTTTGGTATAGAAGCAACCGTTCGTATTTTGATGTTAAAATTATGTGTCGATGATTATCCTGCAATAAAGACGTTCCTTCTATTTTTGAATTATATGCCCGACTATGTTGATGGTATAGATGGAAAAAGAATTATCTCATCTGATATTCCTTTAGATTGGAATCTGGTCGAGATACTAAGAAAAATCAAGAGGGAAGTATGATAAAATTCGGTGATAAGAATCATGTGGCAACCGGCGGCAATCCTAAGGATAAAGAGCATGCTGAGAATCTTAAAAAGACCGGTCATTGGGGCAAAAAGGCCGCAGGATGTATTATACTTGCCCGAGATACCGGAAGAATTTGTATCAACCATCGAAGTGATAAAGTTCTAGAACCAAATACATGGGGCACATGGGGCGGCGCCATCGATGAATCCGAAGATCCTAAAGAAGCGGTTAAACGCGAAGTCGGCGAAGAAGCCGGAACAAACAGAAAAATGGATTTGATTCCTTTATATGTCTTTAAGAAGCCAGATTTCCAATATCATAACTTTTTAGCAATCGTTGATAAAGAATTTACTCCCAAACTTGATTGGGAATCTAAAGGTTACAAATGGTGTGATATCGATGATATTCCGAAACCTATGCATCCCGGTCTCAAGATGTTATTGGATGATGGACCTTCATGGAGTAAAATTGTGTCAGAAGTAGATAAGATAGCAAAGAAATTATTAGGTGAGGATGCACCAGTAGTCTCCGCAGGAGCAGGAGCCGTTGCCGGTCTAGGTGTCGGACCTCAGGGTGAACCGGGTATGCCAAAGTCGGTTCTTATTCGCAGGACAAAATTTATGAACCATGAAGTTTTTGAGGTTGATAGCGATACCTATCACAAGGCAAGATTGGGTAAGGCCAAACATCATCGTTATTCCCGCTATGTCGGTGAGGATGAGTTAGGTCAAGAAATTCGGAACTTTGGTCGTTCTAATCCAGGTAAACCAATCATACTCAAACATGAAAAAACAGGGGCCCTTCAGTTCCTAAAATATGGTAAATATTAATGATCACTACAAAAAAAGTAGCAGGTGCAATTGGCATAATACTTGGTAAGGCAACGGGCTCATTTACCAAGTATATTGTGTTTGCGGCGACTCTTGCAATGTTGGGTTCAGGTTTTTATTTCTATTATAATAAGTCCCAAAACCAAATAAAATATCTTATCGAAGAAACAGCAAAGAAAGATTTAGCGATACAGCTACAGAATAAGACAATAGCTGATATGAGGATAAATGATGCTAAAAAAGATGAAGTCCTCCAACAACTAAACAAAGAATTGGCCGAGGCTCGAAAACAGGATGAGAAGCCCGAAGTAGAAAGCCCAATAACAAATCCTGATACAAACGAATCTTTAACACTTGAAGAATCTTTGAAGAAAGATTTGGGTGTTACCGAAGATTTCATTAACAAGCAATACAATGACAATGGAAAATGTATCACCTTATATTCAGGTGTACCTATAGAGGAAGTGGAGAAAAACAAAGATGAACAAGATAAGCTACTTAAGTATTGTGGGCTTACTCGCTCTGGCCCCGCTAATTAGTGGATGTGCAGGCAACAAGAAAATAGAAATCCATACGATAGAAGGTAAGAGGCCGGCACTACACCTTCCTTCTGTTGATCGTATCGTGCAAGATCCTGTAAAATTCTATGCAATTGCTGATGGTGTTCCGGCTGGGCAAAAAGGAAGTATTGAAGATTTCTGGGCCTTTGCAAAGAAGAAGGGATATACCACCGGGTTGGTACTTACCCCAGATGAATATAAGAAAATAGTTTCCAATAATCAGAGATTAAGGAAATTCATCCTACAAAACAAGGCACTTCTCCGTGCATATCAGGAATACTACCAAGAGAACAAATAACTCTTGTAATTCCTATATGGATAATGTATAATGCTTGAATGGCATTATGGTTAGAAGAAAAATACGTTAATAGGATTTCATATAAGTTGGACCGCTTTAAGAAGCGGGGTCCATACTTATGGAATTTCAGGTGTCCTCTCTGTGGTGATTCCAAGAAGGACAAAACAAAAACACGCGGGTATATCTATAAGAAGAAGGATGCCCTATTCTTCCACTGTCATAATTGCCATGAATCCATGTTTTTTGGAAAGCTTATGCAGAGGCTTGACCCTCCTTTGCACAAGGAATATTCCATGGAAAAATTCCTTGATGATAAACCGGGAAAGGCTCCGGAGCCTGTTATAGTTCCGACGGGTGTGGCTCACACATTTAAGGTAGGAATAAATCTTCCTAAGATATCTGAATTACCTTTCGATCATTTTGCAAGGCAATTTGTCAACAAAAGGAAAATACCGGAAGCATATCATTCAGAATTGTATTATGCGGAATGTTTTAAAACTTTCGTAGATGAAATTCTTCCAGGAAACGAAAAAAAGATTCCTTTACTTGAAAAGCGAATTGTCATACCGTTTTTTGATGAAAAAAATAATTTGCTCGGAGTGCAAGGAAGGGCGCTTTTTGAAAACAAGCTCCGATATATAACCATACTGATTTCTGAAACAAACAGAAAAATATACGGGCTATCCCACCTCGATTTGTCTGAAAGGATATTCGTGTTTGAAGGACCGTTCGACAGTATGTTTGTTCCGAATTCTATAGCTGTTATGGACTCCGCTCTATTCCGTGTAACGGATGTGATGGGTGTTGATAATGATTATGTTTTCGTGTATGATAATGAAAAGAGAAATCCTCAAATCATTGCGAACATGAAAAAGACTATTGAACTCGGACATAAAGTTTTCATATGGCCGGCCAAGATATCGGAGAAGGACATAAACGACCTTATCCTTGCGGGTTATAGTGAGTATGAAATAGTTGAAATGATAAACAAACATACCTATGAAGGTATGCAGGCGAAATTGAGATTTGAATGGTGGAGAAAATAAATGGGTAATCATTGTATAGATTGTGATATTTGTGGGGAAGATACAAGAGGCCTTTGTGGTGCATATGGTTGCACAACACAGGAACAGGCGGATGACTGCCCTTGGTATAAGAAAATGCTACAGAAACACCGCGAACGTAATATATTAACCGAAAGAGAGAATAAGATTATGAATGATGTGAATTTGATTGCCGTAACTCAGCCACGTATTACGAAGGACGGAATCGATGCCGGCTATGAACCTACCCAAATGCGACCAATGTCCGCAGAAGAATTTATTGCATATTGTGCAAGAGTTTCCAATCCATCAAATCAGGCCAATACCGATACCGCTAACAAGTTACTCAAGTACCTTGTGAAGAATAAGCATTGGTCCCCCTTTGAAATGGTCAGCATTACAATGGAGATTAAAACAACTAGAGATATTGGCCGGCAGATTCTACGTCACCGGTCATTTTCATTCCAAGAATTCAGCCAGCGTTATGCAGAAGTTGTTAATTTCTCCGAATCTAGAGAAGCTAGATTGCAGGACACAAAAAACCGTCAGAACAGCATTGAAACAAATGATGAAGAAATCCAAAAAGATTGGAAAGGTCTACAGGATGCCGTAAAATTCAATGCCGAAAGTGTTTATAAGTGGGCACTTGACCATGGCATTGCCAAGGAACAGGCCCGAGTCGTTCTACCTGAAGGACTAACAATGTCCCATATGTACATGTCGGGTAGCCTCCGTTCCTGGATTACATATATTGCGATGAGAGAAAAAAATGGAACACAAAAGGAACATAGAGAAATAGCATTAGAATGTAAAAGATTACTCTCATATGAATTTCCATCGGTTTCACAGGCATTATCTAATGAGTTGGGAGAATGGATTGTATAAATACATATTAGGATACATTATAAAGGACCTAATATGCCTAGACCAACAAAACACAAAGTAGGAACAATAAACGGAAAATTGGAGATAATTGAAGTTATCTCCAATAATATTTCAGGAAAACATGTTTCATTGAAGTGCTTATGTCACGCCTGTAATACTTTTCATTTTATGGAGAATGGAAATTTATTCCATAAAATGAAAAGTTGTGGCTGTCAACAAAGAAATAGTGATACATGGAAAAGAAAAGGTGCGATAAACAGACCGTGGCAGTTACCGCCGGGCGAAGCTGCAAGAAAAAATATTCTAAGACAATATAAAAGAAGTGCCTCGAAACGAAATATATTTTATGATTTATCGGAAGAAGATTTCAATCGTTTGCTTCTAGGTGCATGTTATTACTGTGGGGATTTTAAGAGTAATACAAAAAAAGGACAAGGTAAAACCAGTGGTGATTTTGAATATAATGGTATTGATAGAATTGACTCAACATTAGGCTATATTAAAGGTAATACGGTTTCATGTTGCTGGAAATGTAATAATATGAAAAGTTCGTTGAGCGAAAAAGAATTTATAGAACATATAACTAAAATATACAAATACAATAAGAAGGAAGAAGAATGACAATAACCGCCGAATATTCACCTATTAAGGAACGAGATACCCGCAAACTTCTATCAGAGACAAAGTTCTTTGAAGGATATTCACGTTTCAATTCAGAACAAGGACGTTTTGAAACGTGGGGTGAGGCAGTAGGCCGCGTGATGGATATGCACCGCGGCTTTTTTGCTGATAAGATTGCTGCTAATCCAAAACTTGGAGATTATATTGACCAGGTCGAAACCGCTTATGGTGAGAAACTTATCCTAGGCGCTCAACGTTCACTCCAATACGGAGGTGAACAAATTTTAAAACACCACATGAGAATGTATAACTGTACATCGTCTTATGCGGATCGTCCTGAATTTTTCGGTGAATATTTCTATATTCTTCTTTGTGGTTGCGGAGCAGGTTTCTCCGTACAGAAACATCACATAGCAAAATTGCCGATGATTCGGCCACGCACGAAGCAACCTAAGACACATGTTATTACCGATGATATTGAAGGATGGGCAACAGGTTTAGATGTTCTATTATCCTCTTTCTTTATCGGTGGCGGTAAGTATCCAGAATATGAAGGCCGCCGAGTATTCTTTGAATATTCCAAGATTCGTCAAAAGAATGCACCTATTTCTGGTGGGTTCAAAGCCCCTGGTCCAGAACCTCTACGTAGGGCTCTTACAAAGATTGAGGAACTATTAAACTCCATCGCTGAAAATGGTATACTTTCGGCTATCAATGTATATGATATTTTAATGCATGCCGCAGATGCCGTCATTTCGGGCGGTGTTCGTCGTGCAGCAACAATTTGTTTGTTCTCCAAGGATGATACTGAAATGTTGCAGGCCAAGACCGGTAGCTGGTTTGAAGAAAATCCACAACGGGCCCGTTCAAATAATTCAGTTGTTTTCAAACGTGATGAAGTAACCTTGGAAGAATTTTTGAATGCTATGCAGTATGTTAAGGAATTCGGTGAACCAGGATTTGTCTTTGTCACCTCCCTTGAGCATTGCTTCAATCCTTGTGTTGAAATTGGAATGTTACCCCGAACGGAGGATGGAAAGTCTGGCTGGCAGGGTTGTAATCTTGTCGAAGGTAATGGTTCAAAGTGTGCAACAAAGGAAGATTTTTTCCGGCTATGTAAGATGGGTGCAATTCTTGCAACACTCCAGGCAGCATATACCGATTTTAAGTTTGTCAGTGAAGATACAAAGAAAATTTTCGACCGAGAAGCTTTGCTCGGTGTATCATTGACAGGTTGGATGAATAGTGCCGATGTTTTGTTTGATGAGAAGGTACTACAGGAAGGTGCAAGACTTGTTAAAGAAACAAATCGAGAAGTGGCCAAGATGATTGGTATTAATCCAGCGGCACGTACAACATGCGTTAAGCCTGCTGGAAACGCAAGTGTCCTACTTGGTACTGCATCGGGTATTCATCCTGAACACTCAAAGCGATATCTCCGTAATATCCAGATTAACAAGTCGCAGGAAGTCTCCGATATTATCAAAAAATTCAATCCATATATGGTTGAGGAATCGGTATGGTCAAATCTTAAAACCGATAATGTCATTTCATTCCCAATTATTTCACCTAAGAATTCTGTCTTCAAAGCTGATTTGTCTGGTGTTGAATTCTTGGAGAAGGTAAAGCTTGTACAAAGTAATTGGATTGAATATGGTACCGATGAAAGCCTATGTGTGGACCCAACAGTCCGGCACAATGTATCTAATACCGTTGAGGTGAAGGATAACGAATGGGGTATCATTGGCCAATACATCTATGATAACCGTAATTACTTCACCGGAATCTCGCTTATCGGAGAAACAGGTGATAAAGACTATTTCCAGGCACCGAACATCGAAGTTCTAACTCCACGCGAAATGGTACGTAAGTATGGTGATGCGGCACTCTTTGCATCTGGTTTGATTACTGATGCATCTAACGGTTTCAACAATCTCTGGGAAGCTACACGTATTGCAATAGACAACCACGACGAATCTAGCCAGGAATTGAAGGATATCCGTTCTGACTGGATTAGACGTTTCCGCAAATTTGCTGATAATTTCTTCAATGGTGATTTGAAGAAGACCGAGTATTGCTTGAAGGATGTTTATATCCTATATAAGTGGATGAAGATACAAATCAATCTCAAGGACATTAATCTTGAGGAACACCTAAAGATTGCCAAATCAATTGATATTGATACTATGGCGGCACAAGCTTGCGCCGGAGGAGCATGTGAGATATAATGTTTAAACGCGGTGATGTTGTTTTCTATCCTGAAATGTCAAAAGAGGAAATCGCAATATATAACGCAAAGGCTTATGATTCCATAGGTACAGGTATGGTCATTCTCCGTGATGCTGATAAATGGATTCCTCCTAAAGTTGAAGGATATACATGCCACGAAAAAGCAACAAGAATAATAATAAGAGGACATAAATGAGTAAAGAAGTTATAAATCACGTTTGCCGATATTGCGAAAGTGAATTCAAGCTTTCTTATGATCCGAATAATGTCTCTGGGTTTCCAAAATTTTGCCCTTTCTGTGGAGAAGAATCTCTTGCAGAGGAACTGGAAGACAGTGATATTAATTTGGACGGAGAAGATGACTAAATACCTCGAAAGAGGTATTAAATGTGGTATTATGAAAATCGATTATTTGATGTTGAGAATGACTTAGGTGGAAATATCGGATTTGTATATCTGATCACCAATCTGACCAACAACAAGAAATATATTGGAAAGAAACTATTTGAATTTACGCGAACCAAAAAAGTCAAAGGTAAAAAAAAGAAAACCAAGATCCAATCGGACTGGGTTGATTACTTCGGATCAAACCGTGTTCTACAAACAGATGTTGAAAGATTGGGACCTGATAAATTCAGAAGGACAATACTTAGACTCTGTAAAAGTAAAGGAACCTGCAATTACTGGGAAGCATATGAAATAATGATTAGAGAGGCAATCACATCTGATGAATATTATAATGAATGGTTATCCGTAAAGGTTTCTCGCTCCCAGATTAAATTTTAACTCTGGGAAATTTTTTGCCTTTTCTTGCTTCGCTTATTCGGCGGCGATGTTCGTCGGAAATAGGTTTTCCTTTTCGTGAAATATTTAATAGTTTCATGAAATTGGAATGTTGTTTATTTCCTTTATTTGAAAGACCAATTTTTTCTCTGTGTTCGGCCGAAAATTTTCGACCAGCCAATGATTTGCTTATTTTTGTCCTCGTTTCGGCCGATACTATAAGTCCCGAGGCGCCGTCTCCGCCTTCTGTTCTATTTCTAAGTATTCCTGTATTTAAATCTTTTCGGCCATACCAGCGAATATAGAAACGCTCTAACGCTAATGCACCAACCTCGGTCAGATTGTTTTCCATAATTATAATTTTATCCTTTGAGGGTTTGGGAATTCTACGCGTAGAGGAAAACAATCGTCGACCTTTTCCTTTTCCGATATAATATGGTGTGCCATCTTTTCGCAGATAAGCATATACGTAATAAATATTCATTGCTGATACTTTCCTGTAAGTGTTAGAGTTCCTGGGTTTGCAGACCGCGAGGAATATATCTATTTATAAGCGTAACAAAACCTGATATCAAGTATAACAAAATTTATATTGCACCTGCGAAAGGAATATGCTATATATAGGTGTAAGATAAAATGAAAAAGTCAGGAGAAGAAAGATGTTAAAGACTTATGGCGGCGCATTTGGCCGCTTTATTACTTCCTCATTTGCGAGGGAGCCAGATGATGGTTTAGTCAAATTATTCCGTGTTGAATATAACCGCGAATATAGAAATGCAAAACATTTCGGCGCAAGAGTCGATGAAAAATTCGTTAAGACATTTCTAAAGGAAAATAGTAACTATATCCGTGACTAATTAATAGTTTCGATACAACTGGAAAGCGAGTACAACCTAAAGATGTACTCGCTTTTTGCATATCTGCTATGCAAAAGGAACACTTGAAATCCGACTAGGAAATCATTATATTTTAGATATGACAACAAAGAACATTGATTTGCGCGTCACGCGCATGAACCCTGAAACCTTCGAATATGACACGGTTGTACTTGAAGGAAAGACAACCTTGGATTGTCTCAAGGAATTCACTGACGGCCTTCTTGAGTCTGCGGACCTTGATTGGACCGAGTGTGAAATTGACGAAATTAGCCCTGGAAATTATATTCATTTCCGTGAACTTTTCCGCGGAAATGATACGTTCCACATCGAATTCGAATATATCAACTAAAGGTTGTAAAAGCATGACTATGCAAGAAAGTGGTGTGGCCGTTTGGTGCTACTCAAAGCAGTGTTTTGTTCACTTTATCCCGTGTCCTGGCGAGAAACGTGTCCGCGTTGACGCCGGCATGCTGTCGGACTTTGCTGTCTATAAGGCAGTCTGGAAACCAAGCGGGGAGATAACCCTGCCAAGCTTGAAGCCCCTCAAGGGCTGGGCAATCGATTACACGTAAAGGTTGTAAAAGCATGACGATTCTTGCATATTCGCTTGACGGAACTATGCGAATTCGACAGACTGGGCCCGAACACGCCACGGTTGAAATCCGTTCACATAGCAATCCAAACGAGTGGTCGCCAACGTCATATGCGCTTGACCGCGCTTTGAAAATTTTCATGAATCTCACAATCCTTCGAAAGGTTTAACATGCATCTTTCATGGTCGCAAATCGATGATTTCATTGGGTTAAATACGCTTTATGATTTGTTCGATAATGATAACTTCACTGGTTACCATATCGACCGCACTAACCTCATGAAATATAAGTGTTTTTTCTATGACGAGGAAAGCATGGTGGAACCTCTTGAATTTGCTGAGTTTTCCACATTATATAATGCAATTGAAGCATGCGAACGGCGCTATGCGTCCAGCGTATTGCAGGCCCGCGAAACCAGCACTTGAAATCTGGGGCGGAAATCATTATATTATGTATATCAAGAACGGAGAGATTATATGAAGCGCAAGATTATCACCCCCGCCCCCACTAAGGCTGAATTGAAGGCGATGGTCGCGGCCTTCTTTGACAAGGGCGGCGTGATCAAGGTTATGCCGACTCGACATGCAACCGGCGCGTATCGTTCTACCGTCGTGTCAACTTCGAAGGCCCGATAACAATGGCAATTTCCGAAACAATTCAGAAAATCCACAAGCTGTCTTTTGATATCAAGAGTCCGGATGAATTGAAGTGGCTCCGCGATATCTATAACGCGACAGTTACGCGAATCTCGGCCGCGGAAGTCGCGAAGCAAAAGCTCATTCTCGGACAGAAAGTTTATTTTCTGAGCAAGAATGGATACAAGCTTGTTGGCGAACTCCGCAAGATGAATCGCAAGTCCTACTCCATCTATATTGCGGAAACAAATCAGACTTGGCGTGTTTCCCCTCACCTTGTAAAGGCAGCTTGATGGTTAAGGTTTTAGCCGAACGGCACAATTACCTGAAGAAGGTTGATTGTCGCAAGTGTGGTTCAACTCTAGAATATACGTTTGATGAAACGGAAGTCAAGAGCTATACGGACATGGGTGGGTATAATGATTCCTATCGGGTTATCAAGTGCCCTGTTTGTTCCGAAGAAGTTGAAGTCCCCTTTTCAAATCGCTGAGGATTAACATGGCAATTTTCCCCGTTTTTTCAGATCCCGGACACGGCTGGCTAAAGGTTAGCCGAGCCCAATTGAAGCGAGCCGGACTTTCTGAAAAAGCTTTTTCAGAATATTCATACAAGCGCGGTGAATCTTTCTATCTTGAGGAAGATTGTGATGCCGCAGTTTTTATCACCGCATGGTCGAAGGCGACCGGAAAGTCCTACGGCTTCAAGGAATATCACGGAAACAAGCAATCCCGTATCCGCAACTATGAAAGGATTCGCTAATGTCTGCGTTTGCATTGACTTCCAAATTTCAGAAGGCACTTGACGCCTACATTGCACACATTATCGCCGATTATTCCAATTGGACGACTCGATCCAAAATGGACAGCAAAGAACGGATGGTTGTGACCTATGAGCCCGGCCAAAAGTTTGTCAAGATTATTCATTCGACCTATGGTTCTCGGTCCGTCCATTCGTTCGTTTCACTCGGCACCGCAAAGTGGCCTGAGGGCACACTTTTGAAGTCTGCATCCTGGAAGGCGCCGGCGCAAAACTTTTCGCGAGGAAATATCTATGATGTTGACTCATATAAAAAGCGCGCAACTTGGACCGGAGTTTATTAATGTTTGAACTTATCCCCCGTTTCGTTCATGAGGAGCCAACAGTCACGTTGGCTCTTACTTATCTGAGCGGTGATCATTTAAGCAATGAAAACCGAATCAAGAGTGCATATAAAGCTCTAGTCAGGCGTTGGCTCCGCACAGTCGCCTCCGAAAGGCAGAATCACTTTTGTTGCTATTGTGGTCGAGAAACCAATGATATTGTTGACCATGATATGCAAGCAACTTTAGACCACTTGGTTCCCGTCTCCAAGGGCGGGCAAGATACACTAGAAAATTCAGTTATGGCTTGCGCAAAATGTAACCGCAAGCGAGGAAATGAAAATGCAGAAGAATTCTGGGAAAAGCGCCAGCGAGACTTCGCAGGCAAAAACCGCCGCGGAAATCGTATGGCAGGTCCTTCTTTCGAGGTGTGCAGCTACACCGCCTAGGGATTGGGCAAAGGTCAAACGACTCTCTATGGTATCTTTCAAAGATATTCAGGCCGCTTGCAAGGAACTCGAATGATCAACTTTCTAAAAATATATGATATTTTTTGGGCATATAAAACCAAAAATATCGATATTTACCGTTTTTGGGAAAAGAACAAAACGGATCTACTTAAACGTTTCGGTTTGACCGACAATGATGCACCTGAAATTGCATGGTTCCATAATTCTCGATGGTACTACCGCCGCAGCGGACTATATGGAATGTTGCATTTTTGTTTTTCCTGTCAGGCGGCCGCCCCTGTATTTGCAATGAAAAGTCTTATTGTCTTTTCAAAGACAAAAGCTTTGCTTGATCGCGGTTCATTGGCGCCGGCACTCACAGCCACTTTTCCGGATTACATTCATATTAAGCCGGAAAATTATGCAATTTTCATTTTTCTCCATGAATTCATGCATACCGTCCAATATCAAAAGAAACATTTTCCGAATCCATATAATTTAGATGTATATTGTTCCATGTCTAATGGTAAATGGTATTATGGAACAAGGAAGGCCGCGCAATCATGTACGGATAATTTCGGTTATGTTCTTTTACCCCAAGAATGGGATGCAAATATCTTTGCAATTCAGCTTGTTCTAGAATTGCAGGACAAAGGAATTATTTGACATACCTATTTTTTCCGTGTATAATATACACAATAGGAGTTTATAATGCTATTGCGCGATTTGCGAGTATTAGCCGAAAAGGCAACAAAGGGTCCGTGGAAGGTTTCAGGATGTAACCAAGGCTTTCAAGGAAATGCTCCGGGTGGTTATATAACCGGACAAGAACAAACAGGATTATATTCGAAAAATGACAAGGGTGAATTTGTTCCGCAAATGCGTACATGTGTCATTGCAACTTTTCCGAAGGGAAATCTTGCAGATGCCGAGTATATTGCGGCCGTTGATCCGCTGATTGTTATTGGACTTCTGGATGAAATTGCTCGATTAAACCAAGAAATTGATAATTTGTATGAAGATGCTGCCGGAGAAGATATATAATGAATACTGCGGAAAAAATTATTTACATACTTTGCATTTTCGTTTGCATTGGATTAATTCTGTTTACAGGATTTATTGTAATCGATTCGACGAAACCAAAATACCATGAATATTGTTTACAGGGTATTTGTATGACTATTGAGGAGTATAAATGACAGTTAGAATGTTACGTATGATCACGGGCGAGGACCTTATTGCGGAAACGCACTATAAGGATGCAGATACCGCGGTATTGAAAAATCCCATTGCAGCCATTGCAATGGGAATGCAACCTAATGGTAAACCCCAAATTGGATTTGCACCATGGCCTCCGTTCACGACAGATAAGGAAATTCGAGTGGACCGGCGACATATCATTGCCGAGACAACTCCCCTTAATGAATTCCTAGATGAGTATAGGCGGATGACTTCTCCGATTATGACACCATCCGCACAGAAGCTTATTGTTCCAAATTAATGGTTGTATAATTCACTTTTTTGTGTTATAATATATACAACAAAAGGAAATTAACATGTACAAGATTACTATCAAGGGTGAAGCGGATATTTTCTTTCCGTCTTTTGAACGTGCCTTCGGTCACTTGAATCGTAAGTTCAAGGTCAAGCAACCAATGCCTTTCGATATTCGTGATTATATCGATGAGGGTAATATTCTAATGCTTGATAAGAATCGTGTACAATTCGAAAAGGTTGCGATGTGAGCAGACATATTATTAATATGATCATCTTTTTTGTTGGTTTCGTGATATCAACATATGCTATTGTGCATGGTTATGATATATTCTTTTGGTCTTTCATTAACGGAATGACAATTCTGGGATTGATCATCGTGGCATGTCAGTTACCATGAGCAAGAATTTCCATTGTTCTCTATGCGATGCCAAGTTCCAAACTGAGAAAATGGCAAGTGTGCATATTGACAAACATACAAGAAATGGAAAGAAGGCTCACATTATAGACCGTTTGAAAAATCCAAAGTTTAAAGCGGATTACTCGGATGCCGAGTATGAATTACATAGGTTATACAATCTGTGAGGGTGTAAATTGTCAGAACAAAAACAAAAAACGACAGAAGAATTGGTAGCTGAATTTTTCGCCAAAGGCGGAAAAGTCAAGAAATTGCCGGATGGTGAAGCACAAAATATCTTCAAATCCGGTGTTGTTGGTTCACAAATGAAAAAGTAATTATTATGATTGAATTTTTGATTAATTTGAATAATAACATGGAAGCTGATCCTCTTTTCAGGGCAGCGGTTATTTGGATGGTGTTTCTGAGTATCTTCTATGGTTATTATTGGGTCAAATATTTCATTACCGATAAATGGGGTTGATATATAATGACCGACCATAAAATAATGTTGACTATAGGAATTATAGGTTTCCTCTTTGAATCATTTGCATTTGCATTTTTCGGCGGAAACCTTCATACAATTCTTTTGTTCATATATGGATTAATTATACTTGTCTCTTGTATTGCCATATGGTGGGACAATCAACCGGACCCGGAGATTTAAATGGACGTAGTAATTTATACCCGCAATAGTTATTGCGGATGGTGCAACAAGGCAAAGGAAGCCTTGTCTGATGCAGGTTTTGAATATACGGAAATCATCGTTGGTGATCAAATCGCCCGCGATGATTTTGTGCATATGTTTTGGCGTGATGTTTTAGATGCTCGCCCAACAGTACCACAAATCACAATCAATGGTGATTGGATTGGTGGTTATGAAGATTTGAAAGTGTGGCTTGAAAAGAATAAGGATGTGAATCATGAACCAGCAAGTTATGAATAAGAGTGATCTTAAAGGACTACTCAAGGAATTCGTTGTCACCGTCGTTTTTACGAAAACAGATGGAACAGAAAGGATTTTGCGGGGCACATTGAAAAATGAATATTTGCCTACTCACACCGATTGGGATAATATTTCAGATTCGCGACAGTCGGATAATGTTGTCGCAATTTGGGACCTAGAAAATAATGGTTGGCGTTCCTTTCGATTAGATTCAATTAAGCAGTTATCAATTGCTTTTTGAGGTATCGAATTGATTTTATGAGTTATGCCTTTGTAATTTTGAGTAGTGCGAATTCTGAGTATCGTGTTGCTAAACTTCCCGAGAGTGATGTTGATATCCTCTATGCCGGAATTGATGAGTCGGGTAAGTGGAAACCCAACTCGAAATATATCCATGAACATTTTGATTCTGTTCCTGTCTATGAAAATGTCGTAGACCTCCTCCGAGGTTCCAATGAACTTGCGGAGATTGCAGGAACAAATGCCGGAGCCTCAATTATATTCCTTGACAAATGGGATGATATCCTCTATACTAGTCTATAGTAATCACAAAATATAGGAAATAATCATGGCTAAGGTTAAAGCCGTCCGTGGGCCAAAACGCAATTCGTTTGATGGTAAGGCATATGGTACTGAACCAGATTTAACCAAGGGTTGTACGCGGGTCCAATTAGCGCAAGCTTATAACTGGTATAACTATTTCTTTGATGCCTCCAAGGCACATGAATTCCTTTTGGATTTCATGAAGAATAGTGTAGAATATAACAAGTCAGATATTAAAGCTATTGAGAAGATCAAATCCGAATCATTCCCCAATTACATTGGTTGGAATGCTCGGATTCTTATGCTTGGTGGAATGCTTCCTGACGGTTATAAGAAGCGCATGGATGAAGTAATCACTCAACTCATTTCATCCGCGGATGACAATAAAGAAAAATCAACCGATAACGTGAACGTGATCAGTATTCAGGAACGAGTCAGGGAAAAGATTCGGGTTGCTGTAGCTGATATTGAAAATGAATTGGATAAGCTTTATGTCGATCCTGACTATGAATTTTCAATGTCTGAGTATATCTCAACCCGTTCAATCAAGCCCAATATCGCAAATGCAATCGCGGAATATTACATTCCTCTTTTCAATGAATTGATCGATGCCATTGATGATGATGGTCCAAAGGACCTCAAGGAAGGCTATCGTAGTCGTGATAGGGACAATTTGATCACAGAACTTAAGTTTGTTCAAGCGATCATTGATGATTGCCAAAAGTCTGCGGTTAACCAGAAGAAGGCCAGAATGCCCCGGGCCAAAAAGGTCCAGAGTGTGGAAAAAACCGTTTCAAAACTCAAGTTCAAATTAACCGATGATAAATATAACATAACGAGTATTCGTCCATTGGATATCATCGGCTCTGAGCAGTTGTGGACATTCAATGTGAAAACCCGTTTGCTTGGTGTTTATAAATCGAATGGACCATCTGGATTGAGTGTTAAGGGTAGCAAGATTATTGGATATGATGAGAATGAATCCTGCCTCAAGAAATTGAGAAAGCCGGAAGATACTCTTAAATCGTTAGGTATTGCGGGTAAAGTCCAACTTCGAAAATTTATGGACAACATTAACTCGAAACCCAAAACGGTAAATGGACGAATCAACACTGATACCGTCCTAGTAAAGGTAGTTAAATGAACCAAAATGAGGCTACAATCATTAAATTTCCGGAGAAAAATATCGTAAGAGTCAATCCCGAACCAAATAAAAATGAAAGGCAATTACGTGCTGATAAGAATTTATCAGATGAAATGACAGCCAATCTTTTTAGTGGATTACTATTGGATACATTGGAACAGGCTTATGGTATTGATGTTGAGAATGAAGACTTTGTGAAATATTATTCATTCATCGTTGCACTTTTTCAAGCAACGATGTATAAGTACCATGGTTTGGAACATCCTCTACATAGATTCATGGAAGAACACGTAAAATTGACCGAGGCGGAAGAAACAGAAAGCGAGTAATTATGATTTTGATTGATTATAGCCAAGCATGTATTGCGGCTATTATGGCGATGACTGAGAACCCAAGAAAAGTGAATATTGATATTATTCGACATGTGGTTCTAAACATGATTCGTTCCTATAAGATGAAGTATTCCGCGGATTATGGTGAGATTGTGATTTGCACTGACTCCAAGAATAATTGGAGACGGGAAAGGTTTCCACTATACAAAGCAAAGCGAAAGATTGATCGGAAAAAGTCACCATATGATTGGGACTTAATCTTCAAGTCAATCAACCAGATTCGAACTGAACTAGTAGATTATTTCCCATTCAAAGTGATCGAAATCGAGAGTGCGGAAGCGGATGATATTATCGCAACTTTCGTCAATAAATGGGCTCCGATGGGCCAACCTATTCTCATTATTTCCAGTGATAATGATTTTTTCCAATTACAGAAACACCCAACCGTAAAGCAATTTAGTCCTTTACTAAATAAGTATATAACGACCGATGACCCCGCTAGGTTTTTGGCGGAACACATATTGACGGGCGACCGTGGAGATGGTGTTCCCAATTTCCTTTCTCCGGATGATTGTTTCATCACTGGCGAGAGGCAGAAGCCAATAAGTCAGAAGAAGTTATCCGTTTGGTTGGACTCGAAACCCGAAGATTTTTGTGATACGGTCATGTTGGCGCGATATCACAGAAACAAGGAATTAATCGATTTATCGATGATTCCCTTCGATTTGCAGATAGCTATTCTTAAAGCATATTCTGCCGCGGTTCCAAATACAAGCAGGAAGAAATTGACCGACTATTTCATGGAAATGAAGTTGGCCAACCTATTTGATGTAATTGGAGACTATTTTTAATGACAGCATATAATGTTTATGAAATTCTAGATGAATTTGAAAAACAAAAAACTACCGATGATAAGAAAAACTTCCTTAGGAAGAATGATTCTTATGCATTGAGAATGACCCTCAGGGCGGCCTTCCATCCAAATATTAAATTTGTATTTGATGAGATTCCGGCATACAAACAATCATATGCACCCATAGGTATGGGATATGGAACCCTACACCACGTATTCGATAAATTCTATCTATTCGAAGAAGGTAATCCAAAGGCACCAAAAGAATTGAGTCTAGGCCGCCGCAAGGAGATACTTGTGCAGCTTTTGGAACAATTGGAAAGCCGGGAAGCGAAGATCCTTGAAATGGTTTTGACGAAAAAGCTAAAGGTCAAGGGTTTAACAACCAAGATGATCGAAGAAGTTTATCCAGGACTTCTTTCATAATTCAATAGTGATTGAGATACTTTTCGTTATGCGAAACTTCCACAAGGAGTCTCCGCAATGGCAAAAAGACGAAAATCAAAATTGGCAAAACTACAAGATGAACCACATACAGGAACATTTGAACCTTCAATAGATGATGTAAAGAATTGGTTCAGGGTTTTGAACAAAGAAATATTTGACAATAAACTGATTGATCTGACAGTTATCGGTATAGGTATCCGTAGGCAAACATGGGCATATTATCTTTATCATGAAGATGAGCCTGGCGGCAAAACCGAGTTGCATATGAACCATCGATATCACTCAAAGAAACATTTTGTTGAATGTCTAATACACGAAATGGTCCATCACCACCAATATTTGACAGGTAAAAAAGTCAAACACAATAAAAATTTCTATGCTTGGAATAAGAAGATAGAAAAATACGGTCTCAAGTTATAAGGAGAATGTCATGACAGGCCGATGAAGATTGCGATTTATGTTTTTTGAATGCAACCAATAGAGAATTAAAATGAGTAAGAACAGAGAATTTCGATCAGATTTAAACTATACAGGAGCCGATTCTGTAGATATGGCAGAAGAACATTTTTCCCATAAGAAGGACCGCGCAAACAAGCGGTGGGAAAAAATAAAGCGGAAAAAGTCCCGATGGGACGATTCCGATGAATACGAAGACTAAGAATTAACTCTTATTTAAGAATATAATACTATGTACTGGTGCGTCGGAATGTCGCAGTTCCGACCACTTGAAATTCTAGCTTGCAAGCATTATATTCTAGATATGACAGTGAAACGCAAGCGCAAACCTCGCTCGGACCGCAAGCATGTGGTGTACCAGCTTGAGGTTGCAACTTTGACGTATATCGGCGTAACCCGTTTTAAACGCACGGCAAATTTTGCTGCTAGAGAACGATTTTTAAAGCATGTTAACAGGGCTTTAGGCGAAGCGCGGAATTGGGCGCTTTGCAAAGCGATTCGCAAATATGGCGCGGATCAATTTGAAGTTGTAGTCCTTGACGTAATACGCGGAAAGAGCGAAGCACATAACGTGGAACGCGAATTGATCCGCAAATACAAACCTAAGTTGAACACTGACAAACGCGGTGCATAATGAATAACCTCCAGTTGTATAATGACCGTATGCATAAGACAATGAAGGAAAAGCTTTTCTTTCTGGATTACACAAAGGATACAAGCACTTACGTTGACTTTGGCTGTGCGGACGGCGCGCTTTTAGCGTATATGAAAGAACGGGACCAGAACAAGGTCTACCTAGGGTTTGATAATTCCTCGGAACAACTTAAGGTTGAAAATTCGCTTCATCCGCTCATTCCTGCATTCTCAGATTGGGACACAATCCAGAGTTACATTGCACGAAAAGACTCAACCTTGATTCTGTCTAGCGTGATTCATGAGGTTTATTCATATTCAAACGACACGGAAATCAAAGAATTTCAGAAGCGCGTTTTTGAGAGCAATTTCAAATACATAGCTATTCGGGATATGACAATATCCTTGAAAAATGCCTTTGAAATCATCGACTTACCTAGTGTTAAGAAAATTCGCGGGCATGTCCAATATACTGAAATGCTTGCAGAATTTGAAACGAAATGGGGCCGAATCGATATCGGTAAAAACTACCTGCATTGGCTTTTGAAATTTCACTATCGGGACAATTGGTTACGCGAAAATTCCGAAAACTATTTGCCCATTTACACGGAATCTCTATTGGAGATGATTCCGGAGACTTATCGAATCGTCTATATGGAATGTTCACAACTTCCTTACTTGCGCTGGAAAGCGAAGGAAACGTTCGGAATCGATATGAAATTCCCGAGCCATATCAAGCTCTTACTTGAGCGGAAATAAGCTTCCGGTCCTGCACCGGAAGCATATCTGCTATGCAATCATAGCACTTGAAAAACAAGTTGTCCGAGCTTATATTATATACATGATGATGAATGAACGAAAGCAAAGCTTGATCACTAACGCTCCGGTTGTAAACGGAGAATTTGTCAACCTCTCTGACCGCCTCTATTATGAAAAGCTTTTGGCCGATGTTCGCGAACAGAATCGCGCTAATCGTGCCGACGGAATTTCTACTGTGTGTTATCTTGCAAAGCGATATCGTGGATCGCGCAAGTCTCAGCCGCGCAAGAACGCGCAAAGCATGTGCTGGGCCAAGAATGGCACGTCCGTTTCTGTTTACTTCTATGAGCGGAACAAGTATTAATGACGAACAAGGAATTCGCCGCTCTTGAGCGGAACGCCGATGGGCGTCTGATTTACCTCTCGGATTTTTTTATGCGCTTGACTCCAAAGCAGATTGAAGCCCTTCATGAGGATGACTGGTCCTATTACCATGAATTGATGGAGGAAGTTGATTATCTCAATTATGAGACAATGCGCGAATTTGAACGCCAACAAGGATTCTGAAATGACGCCCGCAATTCTACTCAAGACTCGCAAGACTGTCGAAGGTTCCTATAAGCAACATGCTTGGACCGACGAATGGATCGACCAGATTGATATTCGCTATGATGGCGAATTGACCCCTGAGGTATGTCAGCGAATTGTCACCGCATATTGTGCGGAAATGCTGCGGCGCGCCACAGGACGCCGGGGTTCTTATCAGGCCGCACTTCGCACACCTCAGACTGACCAAGTCATCGGCGTTGATGTTCCCACCCGCACCCTTCGAATCGCTTGCGTTTGTCTGCTTGCAGATTGAGGTTAAAATGACAAAGCTCCAGAACATAAACATTGATGGAATCATTTGGTCCGTTGCAATTATCGGCGACAAGATGATTCCTCTCCGTCCTCTCGGCAAACCAGGTTATCGTTTAACGGAAAAGAAGGCAGCTTAACAATGGATTTTCAGGCTCTTTATAATCTTGCTGATCAGGCCGGCAAGGCCGCAGCAAAGGCCCTTACTCCGACGCCGATGGTTGTCGGAACTCCGACGACTCTTTTCGGAAACGAAATTGATTATTCGAAGCCGGTCGAAGTTGTGAATGATGGTGTTTGTGGTTTCGCTTGGGTCAATCTCAAGCCTGGCAATTCTGCCTTTGCAAACTGGTTGAAAAAGAACAAGCTGGCCCGGCCCGATTCCTACTATGGCGGCGTCACCATCTGGGTTTCTGATTATAATCAGTCCATGGAGCGAAAGTCTGCATACGCGGGCGCCTTTGCGCGGGTGCTTGTCGAAAATGGTTTCAAGCGCGCCTATTCAATGTCTAGGATGGACTAAAATGCTAGTCAATAGAATTGAACCGTCTTTTCGAATTTATTCAGTCAATGACTTTTATTGGGAAGTTATTGTCAATCCTGATCATGGCAAAGGTGTTCTGATTCGATACTATAATAGCACCTGGGATAAATCACCGGCAGAAGAATTGAATTTGGACGTTGATGCTATTGATGATATGATCAAAGTCCTTGAATTCATGAAAAAGTCAATTAAGGAGAATCTCTAATGGCACTTTATAAGATTGTTCGGGTATATGCATCGACTCGCAAGCCCAAGCGGACAATTATGACAAATCTATCACTTGAGGAAGCCAAGACTTGGTGTTCCGATCCTGATACTTCTAGCCGGACCACAACTTCCAAGGCAGGTCTTGCTTGCACTCGCCGCAACGGCACTTGGTTTGACACTTTTACGGAGCAATAAAATGAGTAAGCGAATTCGGACTAATGCAAAGAACCGCGTAAAGACGGAGCTCAAGACCTTCTTTATTGGAGATGATTTTGGTTTTCAAATGATCATCGCCAAAACAGCCGAAGATGCCGTCCGGGAATATATGAAAGATCAGTGTTGCAGCACCGATGAAATTGATGGTTACCGGGTTTTCGAGGCATATAACCGGCCGAAGGAAATCCAATGTGGTAATGCTTTTGTACTCACATAAGGATAAATGAAATGAATACCAATGAACTTCGCAAGCTGATTGAAATCTCCGAGAAGTATAATGGTGCCAATTGCAATGTTTTTGCGGGAGCAGGCCATGACGAAATTTGGTTTAACCTTCCAGAGCAAGATGATATCAGTGATGAAGATAAGGCAATCTTGGATGAAATTGGACTATTCTGGTCCGAAGATTATGATTGTTGGACTAAATTCGTATAAGGAGTGGTGAAATGAACCCTATGGAAAACAAGTCGCCGGTGATGAAGGACTTTATTGAACGTCTTTTCCCCGGCACTCAGAAGGCAATCGATGAAGGCCTGTGCCCGTGTTGCCATAAACCAATTGGTGAATTCCGCGATGCGTTGTCGCGCAGGGAATACATGATTTCTGGTATGTGCCAGAAGTGCCAAGATGTGTATTTTGACGAGTAAAAAATGTTGTCTGCACCTAATAAGATGGATACCTATTTTGAGTTTCTGAATCACCTCCGTGAATCAGGAAAGATCAATATGTTCGGCGCGCCGGCCGTCCTTGTAGAAGCTTTTAATATTCCAAGCAAGGAAGCAAAGGAAATTTTCTGGGCATGGACTCAAAATTTCGAGGATGGCGAGGAAGAATGAGCCGCGTTAAAGATTGGATGATGGACATGGATATGTTTGTCGAGGAAGCAATTGCTGAATCCGGACTAAGAGAAATATCGGAAATTGTCCGCGACGTTGAAATGCATATGGAACCAATGCCCATTGACAGGGTGTATGTCGCGGCAAGAGCAAAATTCATATTGGAATCATATGGTTATAAAAGCTTGACATAGCATTCTTTCCGTGTTATTATTGCCTATCTGAAATCATAAGGAGTAAATGTATATTATGCCACGTAAAGCGAATCACTCAAAGCGCCCTGAATATGTTGCTTTGGAAATTATGGGTGTCGGAAAGACCGTAACCCCAACCGAAATTGACTCACATGTTGGTGTGGGTAAGTATTCATCAAAATATATTTCATTCTTGAAGCGTGATGGTTATGTGATCACCACAAACAAGAACGGTCGTAATGTTGTTTCATATACCTTGGTGTCCAAGCCTGAGGTTGAACCGGCGGCCGCCGCTGGTCGAGTTGCGAAGACTCCCAAGCTTGCTAAGGCAGCAAAGGCCAAGACCAAGGCGGACAAGCCAGTAAAGGCTCCGAAGGCGGCAAAGCCCGCAAAGGAAAAGCCGGCTAAGAAGGCCAAGGCCGCGTCAACAAAGAAGAATGATGGTTTTGTTTTGCCGGCAAAGAAGAAGGCGAAGACTGTGAAGACTCAAAAGGAAGCTGTTGAAGAATTTGCACCTTCTGATGTTATGACTTCATACTCCATTGATCCTGATTTTGATGGTCCAAGCGATTTTGACCCACGGGATATTGCGTAATACAACTATATAGTTGTATCGTTAACCGAGAGGGCATACAAGTGCCCTCTTTTATTTTTAGGAAAGAAAAATGAGACTAGTTTTAAACGTTATTGTGTTTTTCGTTTTGGGATTTGCTTTCTCACAAGCAATGCATGTTAGACGCGCCAATGGAACTTCCACGGAAGTATCTTGGACTGTTCCGGCCGGCGTAACAAAAATCAATATCATGAAAGATGCGAAGTCTATTTGGACCATGGCTGTTGAGCCGGGACAAACTTTTACAGTAAAGGCAATTGATTAATGACGAGTGCGAATATTTTTGTAATCAGTGATACCCATTTCGGGCATCGCAATATCTATAACTTCATTGAGCCGGATGGACTTCCTGTCCGGCGCAATGATGATAACACACCACGCAAGATGGATGAAACCGATGAACTGATGATTCAGAATTGGAATAACATTGTGCGTGATCAGGATATCATCTATCATCTTGGTGATGTTTATTTTGGTCAGGGTTATGTGCATCTGCATAGGCTCCGCGGCCGGAAGCGCCTGATTCTGGGTAACCATGATGATGGTAAGGATGAACGCCTCCAGCAAATCTTTCAGAAGATCATGGTATGGCGTATGTTTCCGGAATGGAAGATTGTTCTTTCACATGTACCACTTCATGAAAGTGGCCTTGAAGGAAAGGTAAACTATAACTTCCATGGACATATCCATAATAAGCCGAACGTTTCACCGGTTCATATCAACTGTTCCGTTGAGCGCATGGGTTATATTCCTCGGTCAATCGAAGAACTGAGGCAGCGCCTATGATGACATTATTTTACATCTATGCAGCAGGATTTTTTCTTTTGAGTGGACTTGTTTTAGTCTTTAAAAAGCAAAACATCCTGCTTTCATCTATCTTGACCATCCGTCCTTGGTACTCTTTTATGAGTCTTCTGTTTTGGCCGATCAGTTTGGCCATTTTTCTGTTTATATTCTTCAAAATATTATTTACTTCTAGTTAAACACCGTATATAGTAACCTTTGGATTCCTACTCGGTATACTATATAAACCTTTAACTAGAAGGAATATGTTTTGAAAAAAATTTTAATTTTGCTACTAACTGTCTTTTTTACAAGCCTACCAGCACATAAATACCTAGAAGCGAGTATATCAAAGGATAAAATAGCCATAGCATCATGGTATGATTGTAAGAAAAAAGGCGAATGCCGAAAAGATAAGATAACAGCATCCGGTGAAAAATTCAAATCGGATAGTTTAACCGCTGCTCATCGAAAATTCAAATTCGGCACAAAACTCGAATTGACAAACATACTAACAGGAAAAAAGATTATTGTCACCGTAAATGATAGAGGACCTGTACCGAAAAATCGAGACATTGATTTGAGTGCAGGCGCCGCCAAAAAACTCGGCATATATAATCAAGGAGTGGCGACAATAAGAATGAAAGTTTTAAAATGAATTTTAGTTTTAGGAATAAAGAGACCGGAGAAGAATGGGTCCAGGAATTTTCGAATAACGCTGACAAGGAAAAATTCCTCGAAGAAAATAAAAACATTGAACAGATTCTAACCGCAATCGCATTTGGTGATTCTGTTCGATTGGGAGTAACAAAACCCCCATCAGATTTCCAAAAATATGTCCTTGGAAAAGTAAAAGCAACGAACCGAAAGGCTGATGTTGAAAGGAACTTTGGAAGTATTGCTAGAGAATGGTAAAGTCAGTGACGAAACAAGAGTAAATTTAAGAGGCGTTTCCGCTTGGAGGCGCCTCTTATTTTTTTAGGAGTAAAAATGGCTAAAGCTAAGAAAAACAAGAAACTACCTCTGTCAGAACAAAAACCATTATTTGAATTGAAAGGAATTACAGCTTTAACGGACACACAGGAAGAAGTGTTCAATCGATATGATGAAGGAAAAAATTTGGTATTACACGGTTTCGCGGGTACAGGAAAAACATATATTTCCTTATATCTCGCACTAGAAACACTCTTGAAAAACCAAACAAAATATGATAAAATTATCATTGTGCGTAGTGTCGTTCCGAGTAGAGATATGGGTTTCCTTCCTGGATCTGCTGCGGAAAAGGCAAGAGTGTATGAGGAACCGTACCGTGAAATATGTCAAGACCTATTAGAACGCGGTGATGCATATGACATTCTTAAACAGAAGCGATGGTTAGATTTTACAACAACTTCCTTTTTACGAGGATTAACTTGGAATAATGCGATTGTGTTGGTTGATGAGATTCAAAATATGCAATTCTC